>Ga0123337_10005722_pt1 | contig 12112 bp, 11 predicted proteins | sample frozenSSSSmetaG_FD_89792 | JGI IMG/M metagenome (GOLD analysis project Ga0123337, IMG submission 89792) | Glacier valley bacterial and archeal communities from Borup Fiord, Nunavut, Canada, to study Microbial Dark Matter (Phase II) -... | ecosystem: Environmental > Aquatic > Freshwater > Ice >...
GAAGGCGATTGGCGTCGTCTACGCCCCTGCCCCCGGTGGCGCGCCCGGCGGCCTCGCCGTCCTCGGCACGCTGCCCGCCGCGCCCGACGGCGCACTGTTCGTGCGCGACAGCAGCGGCGCCGTCGCCTCGAAGATCACGGCAAAGCTGAAGCTGAATGTGGGTTAGCTGACGCGCCGTTCGGCGCTGTCGCGGGCGCGCTTCAGCACCTCGGCATACTCGCCGTTGAACCTCAGCTCCGCCATCTTGATCGCCGCATCGAGCCGCTGGCCGGTGACCCGGTCGCTCGGGTTGGAGCGGAACAGCTCGAGATTGCGCTGCACGTGGATTTCGAGCGCCTGCCCCACCTGCTGCCAGGTCTGGTCGAACAGCGCGTTCAACGCCAGCGAGTCGCGGCAATCGCGCACCGTCGAGAGCACATAGCAACCGTTGAGCGCCGACAGCAGCTGGTCGCTGTCCACCCGGTCGGTGCCCGAATGCCGGCGCAGCGCCAGGTTGATCGACGGCCCGACATCGCGCAGCTTGGGCTCCACCAGTTCCGACACCGTCGTCGTCAGCCCCGCCGCCACCGACGACCAGCGGCTCAGCCGGTTCAGTTCGACGAAGCCCATCACCGAGCGCATCAGGCGGTGGAAGCGGTCGATCGCCCGGCACACCATGTCGATATCGGCGAAGGCGCCATATTGCTGCAATGCCGGCACCTGCGATTGCGCGTGCGAGAAGATCGCATCGACCAGCGGCCCGAAGCCGGCGCGCACAATCGCCTGCTCGGTGGCGGCGCCGGCAATTCGGATCACCGCCTGGATGAGCTTGCCGGGGTTGCTCACCTGCCCCACCGCCCCCTGCATCAGCAGCGCGGTGAGGGCGTGGTCGTTGAGCGGCATCGACTGCAGCGCCATCCCCAGCGCCGCCTCGTCGGGCATGGCGTTGGTGGCGCGGCCGAAGCTCTGCGCCTTCTCCAGCAGGTTGCGGCACTTGAGCGCGTTGAGCACCACCGGAATGCGGCCGTACGGCGCCTCGCCGCCCGCCTGCATGATCAGCCGGCGCTCCGCCTCGGCATTGGCCGTCGCGGCGGTCACAGCCTCTCGCGCGCGCTGCAGGAGCTCGGGGATAACGTGGTCCAATGCCTCGCGCGCCTGCGGATCGTCCGGGGAGAGGTCGAGCCGCATCAGGTCGGGCGCCACATCGCGCGACATCCAGGTCCATAGCGCCAGCGCATGCGCCTCGGAAATGGCCCCGTCGAAGTCGAACGTCGTCGGGTCGGGCACCAGCACCGCGTCGATCAGGCCGAGAAACGGCCGGCCCGCATGCTCACGCGCCCGTCGCGGGGGCGCGGCTTGCGGCTTCTTCGGGCTGGCAGAGATTTCGGGCATAGATCCGTCGGGGCGAGAGGTGCCAATGGTAGGTCGAGCCTACCGCCCCGAGGTAAACAAACACTGTCAATGCGTCGCGCGTAAACGCGGCCCCGACGCGGCGCGGCTCAGCCGGCCACGCTCCAGTTGCCGGTGGCATCCTTGCAGGCGGTGCCCTGCTTGGTGAAGGCGGCGCCGGCAATCGTCACCACATGGGTGAAGTTGCGGCAGCTGGTATTGTTGACCTGCACATACGGCCCCACGGTGACGCTGCCGGTGGTGCCCGACTTGCCCCAGTTGCGAGGCGCGCCCGGGCGGCCGAAGTTCAGCGCGTTGGTCTGCGCGCTCGCCGCCTCGGCGCGATCGCCCCCGCTCAGCCTGGCGTAGGCGCCCGCGTCGATGAAGCCGCTCGCATCGCCCGCTGTCTGTGCATTCGTCGCCACCACGATCGGCGTCGCCGGCTCGACCGAGACCGGCGTCATGAGCGAGCCGGGCGTCGCCTGGATCGGCGTCGGCTGGGTCTGGATGTCCGAGGACGGACCCATGCTGCAACCGGCGAGCAGCAGGGCAACGAGAAGCGGGGCGAAGCGAACGGTCTGCTGCATTGGGGCTCTATCGAAACGGGAGGCGAACGGGGCGAGGTCTTAAGGGAGATCGACGCCCCTGCCTTATTCCTTGCGTATTGAGGCGAAAGTGCGGAACCCGGCCACTTTCGCGGCAGGAAGCCGGAGCTCGGCCAACAGGCCGCCCAGCACCGAGCGCTTCAATTGCAAGGAGCCGCCATAGACGTCAACCAGTTCCTTGACGATATCCAGCCCCAGGCCCGAGCCCGGCGTCTTCTCGTCGAGCCTGACGCCGCGGCGCAACACCTTCACCGCTTCGTCCTCGGTCAGCCCCGGCCCGTCGTCGTCGATCTTGATCAGCAGGTTCGCCGTCTGCCCGCTGCGCTCGGCCACCACCGTCACGCCGATCGAGGACTTCGCCCATTTGCAGGCATTGTCGAGCAGGTTGCCCGCCATCTCCTCGAGGTCGCCCTCGTCGCCCCGGAACCAGGGAAGCGACGCATCGGGACGCACCATGGCGATGGTCACCCGCGGGTTGAGCTTCTGCATCACGCGCGTCAGCCGCAGCATCACATGAGTTGCGTCGGCCCGCTTGCCCACCACGCTCGAGCGTGCCGCCAGCCGCGCCCGGTCGAGATAGGTCGAAACCAGCTGGCTCATCTTCTCGGTTTCGGAGCCGACCACCTTGGCGAGAGGATTCTTCTTGTCGCCAGCGGCCTCGTTGCGCAGCACGGCGATCGGCGTCTTCAGCCCGTGCGCCAGGTTACCCACCTGGTTGCGCGCCCGTTCCACGATCTGCGCGTTCGAGCGCAGCAGTTCGTTGATCTCCTCCGAGAGCGGGGCCAGCTCAGACGGATAAGCCTGCGTCAGCGCCGCCGCCTCGCCCTCGCGTACCCGCTCCACTTCGCGCCGCAGCCGCCCCACCGGCCTGAGCGCGATGCGCGCCACGATCGTCGACATCACCGCCAGCATGATTGCCACCGCGCCGAGCACGATCAGCGTCTGGCCACGGAATTCGTCGACCAGTTTCAGGATTTCGTCGAGCGACCCCGTCACCATGATGTGGAGCGGCATGCCGTTTATCGTCACCAGCCGTTCGAGCACGCGGATCTTGGTGTCGAACGGATCGGTCACCACGGCGGTCTTGGAGTTCTTGTCATCGAAGGCGCCGGGCAGCGGGTCGAGCACCATGCCGACATAGGAGTTGGAGAAATTGAGCAGGTCGCCGGTGTCGTCGCGAATCGCCCAGTACCAGCCCGAGCCGGTGCGATCGAAGCGCGGATCGGCAACCTTGATCGCCTCCGACGCGGGCGAGGCCGAGAGTAGCGCCAGGTCGGTCAGCGTCTCGACCTGAAACTCCAGCGTCTCCTGCAACGAGGTATCGAGGGCCCGCGAGTAGAGCTCGGTGAGCAGGAACGCCGTCGCCACCAGCGCCACGATGAGCCATCCGGCCGACAGCAGGAACAACGACGCCGCAATCGACCCGCGCTTGGCGTGCCCCGGCGCCGCCACGGCCGGCTGGGGCAGGAAACGCTGCGCCAGCGCCTCGTAGCGGGCGGCGACATTGTCCCAGGCAGATTCGATCGCGGCGGGGAGTTTCATGGGGAGATAGTAGCGGAAATGAAGGCGTACACGCAGCGCGTGTTGCTCCCCCCTCCACCGCCTGAAGGCGGTCCCCCTCCCCCGTAAACGGGAGAGGTTGCGCTGTGGCACGATTTTGCCCCACGGCGTCCTCTCCCGCTTGCGGGGGAGGGGGACCAGCGAAGCTGGCGGAGGGGGGTGCCACACACACCGTGCATGCCGCTCGCCCCCACCAAGACCTCAGTCTTCCGCGATCTGGTAGCCCAGCCCGCGCACCGTCTGGATGCAATCCTCGGGCAGCTTCTTGCGCAACCGCCCGACGAACACCTCGATGGTGTTGGAATCCCGGTCGAAATCCTGGTCGTAGAGGTGCTCGGTCAGCTCGGTGCGCGAGATCACCTTGCCCTTGTGGTGCATCAGGTAGCTCAAGAGCCGCAATTCGTGGCTGGTCAGCTTCACCGCGTGCCCGTCCACCGTCACCTTGCCGGCCTTGACGTCGAGCCGCACCGAGCCGGCGCTGATCTCGTTCGACGCCTGCCCGGCAGCCCGGCGCACCAGGGCGCGGACCCGCGCCAGCACTTCTTCCATATGGAAGGGCTTGGCTACGTAGTCGTCAGCGCCGGCATCGATGCCCTGCACCTTGTCGCTCCAGCGATCGCGGGCGGTGAGCAGCAGCACCGGCGTCTTCTTGCCGGCGCGGCGCCATTCCTCCAGCACCGACAGCCCGTCCATCTGCGGCAGGCCGATATCGAGCACGATCGCGTCGTAGGGTTCGGTGTCGCCGAGGAAATGGCCTTCCTCGCCATCGAGCGCCACGTCGACCACGTAGCCCGCCTCGGTCAGCGCGTCCTTGAGCTGACGGTTGAGATTGATGTCGTCTTCAACGACGAGAATGCGCATAGACAAGTCCCCTGTAGCCGCCCGGCAGGTCTTTCCCGCGTATGCCCTGCCCCAAGCAGATGCAAGCGCTCGTCTCGCCAAGCCTAAGTTCTAGTGCGTCTCTTATTGTGCCGGCAAGGTCACCGGACGGCTTTCGCCGTAAGAATCCATGACGTTGACCCGCCACGCCCAGCGGCCATTGACCTGGCACACCTGCGCGGCCGACGAGATGATCTTGCCATCGACGCCCGCGTCGTTCATCGCCTCGGAGAGCTGGATCAGTTCACCGGAGTCGATCTTCTCCTGGATCTCGCGGCGATCGAGGCAAGCACCATCCTGCGCCAGCACGGGACCCACGCCCCCCACCAGCGCCCCCGCCACCCCGACGGCCGCCACAAAAGCTGCAAATACGTTTTTCATGGGGGAGGTATGGGGGCGGACGGCTGAATATGGGATGAACGGCCTATGAGGCATCCGGCGCTGACCGGTGACGAGTCACTAGCTTGTACTTGCCGTCCTCTGCTCGGTAGGTAACAACGGGAGCGGGCCTGATGGCCTTCGCTATTAACTCGGCCAGCCTCTCGATTGCAGATTCCTGTTCGTCAGCAAGTATGTTTCCGATCGCGAGTCCCTCGTCGGTGAGCACGTATACGGGGATAGTCGGCTCTCCTTCGTCCCCCGCTTCGATGCAGCTTAGGTGATCCTCCTCAACAGGCTTTGCATGGGGCAACTTAACATCGGTCGGTACGGAAATCGCGTAGTCTGGAAAATTGAACCCCCACAAGAACTTACCCGGCTTTACCTCCATCTTTTCAGATAGCCAGCGCTGTCCTGGATTCGGATCAACGAGTAAACCAGCGGCCACCAGTTTCACCTCTTCGCCAAATGTCAGCGGGCCGTACAAACATTTCGGAATGATCTCGGCGATTCTATGTTTGCAGACATCCTCAAAACGCTTAGCGACATCAGCGTCCAATTCGTCAATCAAGCGCAGGACCTTTTGGGAGAAGGTGCCCGGCTTCCGTATCTCGGATGCTAGCACTCGCCCCCAGCGCTCCTGAAGGTCGGCAGTCGTAGCGAATTGAGAGTAGTGGTCCAACCGTTCTATGAACGCGTCGTCCAGCTCCGCCTGCCCGGCCGACGCCTCGGCAGCTGCGGGCGGCTGCCTCTTCAAATCGTCAAGCGCCGCTTCAATGACGCGCTCCTTCCTCTCGTGCAGCTGAATTGCCTTGCGTAGCTGCTGGGCTGTTGCGCGTGCGCCTATGTCCGAGTTGTTCCGAAGCTGCTCTGCCGCCTGCTTCCCTAAGATCTCGAGGAGCCTATTTTCTGCTCCCGAGATGCTGCGGTGCCGATTGGTGCTACTCTCTACTCGAGCGCTCGCCCACTCAGCGAAACTACCGAGAAGACGATCTATCGCTGCAATGGTTCGGCTCTTTGCAGACGCTTTGATGCCACTTTCGGTGAGTTCGGCAGACACCGAGGTCTCAACATCGAGCGGGTCCCTGGCCATGATTTCCCCTTTCGCAGGATCATGACCCGATCAACAGTCGCTGTGAAGACTTACCCCTTCATCCCTTGCGCAGAAACAACATGGCGAAGCCCTCCATCGGCAGCTGGCCGGCGGCGTGGCGTCGAAGCTCGGGATGTCGACGCCGACCAGCTGGCCGAGGGCGGCCGCCACCATGGCGGGCGGCGACGATGTAGGTCTTGAGTCCGTCGAGCTCAGCGCTTACGCAGCTCGTCCGCGCCGTGGTTGATCGAGCCCGAATATTCCAGCGCTTTGCGCCGCTGCGCATCTGTCAGTTTCAAACCATTCATAACGCCGCGACGCTCCGTCACCAGCACCTCGAACTCCGGGTCGCTCAGGTCTTCCAGCGAGCTGTCAGCTTGATGGTGACACCCATTCTTCCGCTTCCAGCAAGACCGCGGCGACCGACTGATCGTAGGTGCAACTCCCATTCGGAGTTCCCGGCCAAGTCCGACTCGTCGCTGTGGCCTACGCATGGTCCCGTTTGCGAAGGAGAATGAATATGGCCAAGAAATCACCGTGGCACTCGATCAAACAGAGCGTCCACCACAACAATACCGACTGCAACACCGGGAATAACATCGAGCGCGAAAATCTGCGCGAAGGGACCGGCGGCAAGCCGCTCTGCGCGGAATGCGCCCGGCTTGCCAAGTAGGGCACCAACGAAGACGGAGACTAAGCCCCCGCCTTCATCCCCTTGCGCAGAAACATGATGGCGAACCCCTCCATCAGCAGCTGGCCGGCGGCGTGGCCGTCGAAGCTCGGGATGTCGACGCCGACGAGTTGGCCGAGGGCGGCCAGCACCATGGCGGCGGCGACGATGTAGGTCTTGAAGCCGTCGAGAATGCCCAGATTCATCAGAAATCTCCTCAGGTTGGATGTGATGATGGAAACCAGGAATCGGGTCCGCGCCTCTTTGAGCCGCTGACCGATCCCGTCGAAAACCGTCTTACGCATTGAACGCCCCCGTCGCCGCCGCCCCCGGCCCGAACTCGGCGCCGAGCTGGCTCACGGCAAAATCGAAGCCGACCGGCAGCCCGCCGAAATCGGCGACCTGCGCCGCGGCCGGATAGCTGGCGGTGGGCGCCAAAACCTCGATCACCCGCACCGGCGCCGCCCCATCGAAAATCGTCACCCGATAGGCCTCGGGCGCATAGTCGAGCCCCACTTCGAGCGCCGCCCAGCTGCCCGCATCGGCCCGCGACCGCCGCACCCAGCGCAGCGTCACATCGCCCGCCCCATCGCGCACCGCCCGCAAATGCCCCGGCGCCAGGGGCGACAACGGCCCTAGCCCCACCTCGCCGGCAAACGCCGTGCCCTCGGCATCGCGCCGCCCGGCAAAGGCCCTGAGCGCCAGTTCATCGCCGATCCAGCCCGGCTCCACCGGCAGCACCGCGACGGCCTCGTCGAGCACCACCACCCGAGCCCCGGCTGCGGCCGTCCCGACCGCCGTACCGCCCTGCCCGCGCAAGATCCGCGTCAGCCGATACGTCCCCGGCGCCACCAGTTCGGCCCCGGCAAAGCCGATCACCTCCCAGCCCGCGTCGGTCTCGACCGCAAGCCGGTTGCTCCCGGCCAGCGCCGCGCCCTCGTCGACATCGGCCAGGTGCCCACCATAAAGCTTCACCGTCAGCGCCCGACGGTCCCACAACTCCAGCGGCCCCGGCTCCAGCCGCGTCACCAGCTCCCCCATCGCCGCCGGCCGTGTCAGCCGCGCCAGCGATGCCCCGGTCGATACCAGTTGCACCTCCACCGTCCCCGGCCACGGCGACGCCCAGGCCGCCAGCAGCAGCCGCGACACCCCGGGCGATCCCGTCGTGCCCGGCAGGTGTGCCACCACCAGCACTGGCTCCGCCACCGGCGCCGGCGTCGCACTCCCGCGCGACACTCGCTCGCTCAGCACCGCCGGATGCAGCACCGGCGCCACCGCCCGCGCCGAAATCTTGCGCGCCAACCCGTCCCTGATCTCGGTGATCTCGAACGCCCCCTCGCCCTCGCCGTCCACCGCGATCACGTCGCCCACCTCCAGCGCCGCGAACGATGGCGGCAGCGTCAACTCCAGCACATCCGGCCCGGCACCCGCCGCGACCAAAGCCCGCTCCGCCGCCACCCGCGCTCCCGCCGCATCGAGCACCAGCCCGGAACTCGCCCCGGCCACCGCCCCACCCTCGGCGAGCACGGCCGTCGCCGTCCCCGCCAGATAATCCCGCTCGCGATCGACATAACCCAGCGCCAGCCGCCCCACCGCTTCCGACGGATCGGGCCGCCGCCGCGACCGCATCGGCCCATCGGCCAACACGACGTCCGCAACCGCCACCGCCGCCCGCGCCGAGGCCCGCACCAGCGCCAGCCCGTCCTCGCCATCACGAACCGACAGCCCGGTCGCGCCGAGCATCCCCTCAAGCGCGTCGCGCGCCGAGACCACACCCTCCACCGCCAGCCCATGCACCAGCGGCAAAGCCGCGGCGCCCGACACCGCCGTGCCCCAGTCCGCTGCCACCGCCGCCGCCAGCTCGTCGCTCGCCAGCGCCCCGAGCCGCCCGGTCAACCAGTGCCCCGCCGCATGGTTTTCCGCATCCGACCATGTGCCGGCATCGCTCGGAAACGCCGGATAAGGCCGCGCATCCCAGGTCCAGACGCTCACCCGCTCCACCATCGGGCTCCCAGCCCAATAGCCGAGCGACGCCCGCAAAAACTGCCGCTGCATCAACCCATCCGGCGCGCCCGACGAGAAATACGGCCGCCCGCCCTCGGCGCTCTTTCCATCCGGAAACACGTTGGGCTGGTTGGCCCCTTTGTCGACCGCCCCGCAGCCGAGCTCGGTGAACCACACCGGCTTCATCCCCGGCGTCCACGCGGTCGGGGAGCCCGAGCGCACCCCGCCCACCCGGTCGTGATGCGCATGGCCCCACCATCCGGCGATATCCTTGAACCGCCAGACCCAGTCCTCGCCATGCGCCCCGTCGATGATCGGCGTCCGCACCCCGGCCAGCCGGTCGGCATGGGAGGCATAGAACCAGTCGAACCCCTCGCCCCCGGCAATCCCCGCCGTCAGATAGTCGAGCGCATGCGGCCCATCCCACAGCGCGAAATCGGAATGCGCCTCGCCGTCCCGCCAGTCGGTGACCGGCACGTAGTTGTCGATCCCCACCGCATCGATGTCGGCGCACGCCCACAGCGGATCGAGGTGGAACCACTTGTCCCCCGGCGCATCGGCCGGCTGAAAGCCGTGATACTCGCTCCAGTCCGCCGCATAGGTGAGCTTCACGCCCGGCGCCAGATCTCGCGCCTCCCCCGCCAGCGCCACCAGCGCCTCGACGAACGGGAACCCGGCCGCGCCGCGCAGCGTCGTCATCCCTACCAGCTCCGATGCAATCACCAGCGCATCGGCCCCGGCCTCCCCCGCGAGGTCGGCATAGTGCCGTACCATCCGCCGCAGCCCCCAGCCGGTCGACGAGCCGACAAACGCCGCCACCTGCGCGTCCAGAGCCGATGTCCCCTCGGGCGACCCCACCGTCCCCGGCGGCGGCTCGCAGGTGATCCGGCCCCGCCACGGATAGGCCGGCTGCCCCATGACGTTCCCCTCGGGAATATCCATCAGCAGCATCGGATAGAGCGTCACCTCCAGCCCGCGCGCCTTGAGGTCGGCAATCGCCGCCCGCACCGCCGCATCCGACGGCGTCCCGCCATAGGCCGGCCCGCCCGCATGCTGGCTCACCACCTCCGCCGTGCCGCGCGAGAGCCCGGCGACGCCCCATGCGGTGCCGCGCACCACCCGGTCGTCGGCCTCCACCTTGGGGGCAATCGTGCACGCGCCGCAGCGCAGGTCGTCGCCGAACCAGCTCACCACCAGCGCCACGTGCTCGAGGTTCGGGCACAGCGCCTGCAGCTCGTCGAGCGACAGCGTCCAGTCGCTTACCACCGCCGACTGGTGCGCATTCTCCGTCTCCGCCGCTCCCGGTCCCACCACCCGCACGCGCGGGCTCGGGTCATAGCCAAACTCCGTCGCCCCGGGGATCACCGTCACCGAGCGGACCAGCGGCTCGAGTTCGCCCACCACCCGGCACAGCTCCACCGTGATATTGGGCACCCGGTTGCCGAACTCGGAGAGCGACAGCCGCTCGAACACCAGGTAGCAGAGCCCGCGATACGCCGGCGCCACGCCCTGCTTCGCCTCGATCAGGCTATCCGCCGCCTGCTCCTCGCCACCGCGATATAACCGCGCATTCACCCCCTCGAGCTCGAGCAGTTGCCCATCGGCCCACACCCGCCCCAGCCGCGACACCTCGCCCTCGCAGAACGCCACCGCAAAGCTGGCGCAGATCTCCGCGTCCTCGGCGGGCGCCGTCCCCTTCGCCCCCCGGCTCTCGGATGAAATCTCCTCCAGCTCCGTCGCCCAGATGATGTTCCCAGCCAGCCGGCTCCAGCCATAGAGTCTTGGGATCGCCCCGCCCTCCGACGAGCCCTGTAGCCGGATATCCGGCCGCGCCGCCGCCTGCGTCTTCTCCCCGAACAGCGTCGCGTCGATCGCCGACCCGGCCAACGCCCCGAGCGCCCGCCCGATGGTCGCGCCGATGGGTCCCCCCACCGCGCCGCCCACCACCTGGCCGGCGAGTGATAGTGCAAGAGTTGCCATGAATGCTCCAGGTGCCTCGATGCTTCAGTCGGGATAGCCTCTCCCGCTTGCGGGGGAGGGACCGGCGGAGCCGGTGGAGGGGGGAGCCACACGCACTGTGGCTCAAGGGATCGCTCGCTTCCCGATAGCCCTCAGGCTCGGAGGCGCCACACCCACCGGCTGTCCGTGAGGTTTGGTCAGCTCGGCTCAGGAAACGCGAACGTCCCTGTCACCCGCCTCGCCCACCCATCGGTAAGGTTGCCCTCCACCACGCCGAGCCGCTCCTGCGCATGCACGAACCGCCCGCCATCCAGCAGAATCCCGCAATGCCGTGGCGCCAACACCGCGCCGATGCGAAACAGCAGCACCGCGCCCGGGGCCATCCCGCCCGGCACCAGCCACCGCTCCGCCAGCCCCAGCAACTCGGCCGAATGCCGGGCATCCCGCCAGTCCGCCCGATAGGCCGGCAACTCCACCGGCTCGTCGCCGAATACGTCCCGCCACACCCCGCGCACCACCCCGATGCAGTCGCACCCCACGCCACGCAACGCCGCGCGGTGCCGATAGGGCGTGCCCACCCAGCCGCGCGCCGCAGCCACCACTGCGTCACTCATCCGACCAGCTTCCGCCCGTCGCGATTGTCCCCCGGCCGCGGATAGCGCAGCACGAAGTCGCTGCCCGGAATGTGCGGAAAGCCCCGGAAATTCGCCGCGTTCGCAAAGCGTGCAGCACAGGTCGCGAACCGCCGGTCACACCCCGCCGTCAGCACCAGCGCCTCGCCCTCCGTCACCCACTCGCCTACCGGTACGGCAAACCCGAGCACATCGGCCTCGCCGAGCCGCTCCGCGGTCACCACGCGATCGCGCAACCCCTCGCGCTTCCCCGAAGCCCACTCGGCCATCCCGAACGCAAACCAGCCCTCGTCGAACCCGTCGATGCCCTCGACCCGCAGCCGAAACCGGTCCAGCACGTCGGCCACCACCGCCTCCGCCCGATACGCATCGTCACCGAGGTCCACCCCGCACCGCGCATCGCCCAGTTCGGCATCGCACAGCGCCTGGTACACCCGGCCCTTCGGCACGTTCAGCGCCGCCTGCCCCGAGCGCAGTTCGGCTCGAAACACCCCATCCTCGCGCACGATCTCGCCGATGCTCGCCCGCCGGACGAGAAACCGCTGCGCAACATCGCGCCAGTTCACCCGCCAGGTCTCGACCACCGCCCCATCGAACCGCCCGAGCAGGATATCGTCCTCCCCGATTGCGTCTGACGACAGCACCCCCACCACCTCGGCCGTATCCACCTGCGCCCCGAGCTTGCTCGGCGCCTCCGACCCATCCAGCCCATACGCCGGCCGGTACTCGGTCCCGCCAAAACTCAGCGCCTCGTCATGGTCGGTAAACCCCAGCACCACCCCGTCGCTGCGCGCGATGCGCCAGCACGTCGCCAGCGTCGTCGCGCCCGACGCAAGGTGCGCGGCGACGCCTGCTTCCAGCACCCTCATTCCCGCACCTCGATCAATGGAATAGCCAGCGCCTCGGCCGCATCGAAGCTCGTGAGCTCGATATCCAGCCGGTCGGTATCGAACCGCACCGGCAC
>Ga0123337_10005724_pt1 | contig 12111 bp, 13 predicted proteins | sample frozenSSSSmetaG_FD_89792 | JGI IMG/M metagenome (GOLD analysis project Ga0123337, IMG submission 89792) | Glacier valley bacterial and archeal communities from Borup Fiord, Nunavut, Canada, to study Microbial Dark Matter (Phase II) -... | ecosystem: Environmental > Aquatic > Freshwater > Ice >...
AGCCGATGGCGCCGGACATCTCCGGATTTATGGCGCAGATCTGCAACCTGCCCTGGGAAGATCGTCTGCTGGTTGCCGAAGATCAGTCGATGACGCCGGTAACGGAAACTCGGGATGCTGAGACGGTTGCGGTCGATGTCGCGAAACAATTCCCTGCCGAAGACGAGTGTGACGAGTTCGCGACAGAGTTGTGGCAGGATTACGAGGTCTGCACAGACCTGATCCTCGATCATCGCGATGGCACATTGAACCGCCGCCCGCTCGTGACGCACTCGCCGATCAAAAGCCCGCGTTTCGGCTACTGATTGCGCATTCATTCCTGATTGAGGACACGTACCAGAATAGTCTCCCGCGCATTTGTAGGGGCGCTGCTTGCTGCGCCCTTTTAGCACAGGGATGTCATATTATACCGATCCTTCGCAAATGCTTGTCTAATGCGTTTTGTGCCTGCCTCCTGCAATTTACTGTGGAAGCGAGCACGAGACGCATTCGTTTCTGCTGCGTCCTATTTGTGGGAATACCGTCGCGCTGACCAGCCTCTAACGCCCGACTGCATATGCAAGTAAAGCAGTCAGAGTTAGTAGAAAGGCACAATCGGCAATGGAAAGCAGAGCGAAACTTTTAGGGCATCCGATCCACACGATGCTGGTTTTCTTCCCGCTGGGACTGCTGGCGACGGCGGCGATTTTGACATCGTTTTCTTGGTCACCCGTACAGCGGCGCTGTCACAATCAGCCTACTATTTGATCTCAGCGGGCATTATCGGCGGACTTGTCGCGTCGCCGTTCGTGTGGGACTGGTTCGCGATTCCTGCAGGAACCCGCGCGAAGTCGGTTGGATTACTGCACGGGCGGCAACATGCTCGTACTGATCCTGTTCCTCATTAGCTGGCTGCTGCGGCATAATGCGCCTGTCGACCCACGCGCCGCCGCTTACGTATGCTCTTTTGCTGCGGCTGGGCTTGCGATCGTGACCGGATGGCTGAGCGGCGAACTCGTCGATCGGCTCGGCATCGGTGTGGACAAAGGCGCCAATCCGAACGCTTCCAGTTCGCTCAGTGGTCGCTCCGCTTCCGAGCAATAGCCTGCCGCCACGACGCCCTGAGTATTTCGAGATTGAGTAATCGTGAGACTGTCCGGCTCTGTTGCTGGAACCGTCAGCCCGTGAAGAACTCCATTTTTGTTTATGGCGGACTTGACAAAAGTCCGTTGGCATGGCATTCTATACGAGGTTGAAACATAGTTGATAAGTTTGCTCACCGTAGACAGCAGGTGTCCGCACATTGCCGGACTCAATTTCCTTCGGGAAGCCCGCCGAGGTCGAGTTCCGAATAATCCCGTTTGTTCAGGATCGGCACTGCCAGAGTAGAGTTCTGGTGCGCCCGGAGTTCACTCGTGTCTGCGTAGAGCGGCATGACGGCAACTTTCCGGGTTTTGTTTTGCCTGCCCGAAGCTGTCTCCTACTATATGCTTATCGACTTTCGCTGTGTGTCACCAGACCGATTCGTCTCGTCCGGATGTCTGCGCCTGTGTGCGCTCCGGTTAAGGAAATTGCGATGCCCAACGCTCAGAAAGAACTGGTCGTCTCCGACCTGCGCAAAATATTCGCGCAGACCAAAGGGGCGATCCTGACCGACTATCGCGGACTCACCGTTCTCGAAGTCACAAACCTGCGTACTCGCCTGCGCGCGCTGGACGCCGAATACCACGTCGTCAAAAACACGCTGTTCCGAATCGCTATCGGCGAGACGGAGAGCGCGAAATTCGAGAAAATGCTGACCGGACCGACCGCGATCGCTTTTGCAAAAAACGATGTCGTCGCGCCCGCCAAAGCCGTTATCGACTTTCTGCGTGAGATCAAAAAGCCCGAGATAAAACTCAAGGGCGGCTATATCGACGGTAAGATTTACAATGTCGATCAGGTCACCTCGATCTCAAAACTGCCCTCAAAAGAAGTCATCATCGGTCAACTGATCGGCTCGCTGAACGCGCCCGCCAGTAACCTGGTGGGAACGCTCAACAACGTGATCGGCGACTTCGTCCGCACGATCCAGGCGATCCATGATCAACAGGCAGGCGCAGCCGCCTGATCCGATTCTCGACCTGCTTTCTAACACATTCTGATTCTGCACTAACTTTAGTGGAATGAACCAACTGATTTGACGTATCGAGGAGAAACACGATGCCCCCGCTTTCAAAAGATGAAATTGTAGAAGCAATCAAGACGATGTCCGTGCTCGAACTTTCCGAGCTATCGAAAGAACTGCAGGAAGTCTTCGGCGTCTCCGCAGCGGCGCCTGTCGCCTATGCGGGCGCACCGGGCGGCGGCGGCGAAGCGGCAGCGCCCGTCGAAGAAATCACCAGTTTCGACGTCGTTTTGATCGCAGCTGGCGACAAGAAGATCAACGTGATCAAGGTCGTTCGCGAAGTGACGGCGCTCGGACTGAAAGAAGCTAAAGACCTGGTCGAAGCGGCCCCCGCGAAGATCAAAGAGGGCGTCAATATGGAAGACGCGAAAGCTCTGGTAGCGAAGTTCGAAGCTGAAGGCGCGAAGGTCGAAATCAAGCCCGCCGGTTAATTCAACTGAATTTGCGCTCCTCTTCAGAGGATGCCAATTCTGCAGTTCACAACAATTAAGAGGGAGGCGGTCGATTGACCGCCTCCCTCTTCTTTGCTCTGGTTTGCCCGGCTCAACTCGCCGTCTGAAGCCTAATCGTTAGTTAAGACAAGTTTTGTTCTTTAGCGCCGTGGAATGTTGCAGACTTTTCGCTGCTGCGGCCGAAATTGGAAACACAAAACATTACTTAACTGACTACTATTCGTTAGTCAAGGAATGTTTTGTCCTTTTTTCGCATGACGAAATCGCTCGAATTACGACTTCGCGTCGATTTCGCAACACGCAAAACTTTACTTGACTGACTACTAATGGATACGTCCGCCGTCGTAATTGCGGATCAGACCGATGATTTTGCCCATGATTTTGCTGTCTTCGCGACGTATTTCAATGGGTTCGTAGGCAGGATTTGCAGCGATCAGACGTGCACCGTCATGAGTGAACTGAATATGCTTGATCGTCGCTTCATCGCCGATCAGCACAGCCACAAGGTCGCCGTTTTCCGCCGTATTCTGTTCACGGACGACCACGAAATCGCCTTCCATGATGTGCGCATTGATCATCGAGTCGCCTTTGACCCGCAGCGCGAAAGCGCTCTTCACATTGTGGATCATTTCCTGCGGAACCGGAATCTGCGATTCGACGTTTTGGTGGGCGGTGATCGGAACACCGGCAGCGATCGTGCCGACGAGCGGAACGAAGGAAACATTGCGGGAAGGAGCGGTCGCGCCGGTCTTGCCGATTACGGTGATCGAGCGGGACGTGCTGAGCCGCTTGATCATTCCCTTGCGTTCGAGCGCGTCGAGGTGAACCGTGACGCCGCGCAGGCTGGAGATGGTGAATGAGTTTCCGATTTCGCGGATGCTCGGCGGATAGCCTTTGTCGTTGACATATTCTACGATAAAAGCAAGTATGCGTTCCTGCTTGTCGGTTAATCCTCGTGTCATTATAATGATTCCTCTCTGTACGTATACTTTACGGCGTACTCGTGTCTACTATACACCGTTATATTAGGTCTGTCAAGTGGCTGATCGGCAAAATATAGTTTATTTTTGTCGATTGTGCAAAAATCAGCGTATTTTTGTAGATAGACATCCATATGCCGTTCCTATTCGACTCCGAGACGCCTCATCCGGTTCTAGTTCATGTCGGGCCGATGTTCGGTAGCGCTCATTTTTAGGCTGAATTTTGCTATACTATTATCAGACTGTTCCCGGGCACATTTCGTAAAGTTCTATGCAAACGATTTCTCGACTACTTCTGTATGAGAAGAGTGTCGTACGAATGATATACCGTATCGTAAGGAGAGAGACCGCCTTGAATTCCAATCCCAAGAAGACCCTGTTCCTGAGTCCGCCCTCGTTCGACGGTTTCGATGGCGGCGCGGGGTCGCGCTATCAGGCGAAACGCGAAATCACCTCCTACTGGTTCCCGACCTGGCTGGCGCAGCCCGCCGCGCTCGTGCCGGGCAGCAAGCTGATCGACGCCGCGCCGCACCACCAGACGACTGAAGACGTGCTGAAAATCGCCAAAGACTATGAATTGGTGATCATGCATACCAGTACCCCCTCGCTCGCCAACGATGTCGAGTGCGGTCGCCAGATCAAGGCGCAAAACCCCAATACTAAGATCGGCTTCATCGGAGCGCACGTCGCCGTGCTGCCGGAGCAGACCCTGCGCGAGAACAAAATCATCGATTTCGTCTGCCGCCACGAATTCGACTACACCTGTAAAGAGCTCGCGGAGGGCAAGCCCTGGTCGGAGATCAAGGGGCTTTCCTGGCGCAACGAGCAGGGCATTCTGCAGCGCACCGAAGACCGTGAACTGGTTCCGAACTGGGACGCGATGCCGAGCGTGCTGCCGACCTACGCCGAGCACCTGGACATCACGAAATACTTCATCGGATATCTGCTGCACCCTTACGTATCGTTCTACACCGGGCGCGGATGCCCCGCCAAATGCACCTTCTGCCTCTGGCCGCAGACGATCGGCGGACACGCCTATCGCACGAAAAGCCCGGAGTGTGTCGGGCGTGAAATGGACGAAGCGGTCGCGATCTGGGGCGACAAAGTCCGCGAATATATGTTCGACGACGACACGTTCACGATCAATAAACCGCGCGCGATCGAAATCAGCAAGCACATGAAGCGGCTAAACTTGACCTGGAGCTGCAACGCCCGCGCTCATGTCGATTACGACACGCTCAAGACACTGCGCGACAACGGTCTGCGTCTGTTGCTCGTCGGCTTCGAGTCGGGCAATCAGGAGATACTGAACCGCATCAAGAAGGGCATCAAGCTCGAGATGGCGCGGGAGTTCATGGCGAACTGCAAGAAGCTCGGCATCAAAGTGCATGGCACGTTCATCATCGGACTGCCGGTCGAGACGAAGGAGACTGTCGAGGAGACCATTCGCTTCGCGCAGGAGCTCGATCCCCACACGATTCAGGTGTCGATTGCGGCGCCATACCCCGGCACCGAATTGTACGATCAGGCATTGCAGAACGGCTGGTTCGCGCGTGAGAGTCTGATCTCGGGCAGCAGCGGAATCCAGACTTCCACTTTGCAGTATGAGGGGATGTCGACTGCGGAGATCGAGGACGCGGTCGAGCGAATGTATCGCCGCTTCTACTTCCGTGCCAAACCGATCGCGCGTATCGTCGCCGAAATGATGACGGATCGTCATATGGCGGTACGGCGTCTGCGCGAGGGCAAGGAGTTCTTCGGCTACCTCAACGAGCGCAAAGAGCAGTCCAAAATGCGCGGTCGAGAAGCTGCCTCCGTCTAGTCAGAACGAATGCGGCGAGTTTTGCTTGTGTTGAATGCCCCGCCTCTCGACTTTGCTCGGAAGCGGGGCATTTTGTTGTTGGGCGGATAAGGCTATACATTTGCGCCGAATGTGCAGCCAGCCAACTGATGAAATGAATCCAGTGTATAATCAAGCTGTACACTGAAGCGCAGGACTCGACAGGGAGCAAACATGATTACGATCACACTGCCGCCAGAACTCGAACAGGCTGTCTGTGAAAGGGCGCAGCAGCAGGGTACGACGCCAGAACTCTATCTGCTTGCGGACTTACGCGACCGCTATCTCCTGGAAGTGCCTCACGCCATAGAGACTGAGATCGACCAATCCGAGGGCGAGACGATGGCAGACTTTTTCGCCGGGTATGCCGGGACGGTGAACAGCAGAGAGATCATTCCCGAAGGAGTGCATCTTTCGAAAGATACCGGTCGCAGGTTCACGGAATTGATGCTTAAAAAGTATCGGGGCGATAAGGGATAATGCTTTCTGATACCGGACCGATTGTCGCAATCATCGATGAGGGTGATCCTGATCATGCCGCGTGTATGGCATTTCTAAAAACTTTGCCAAAAGCTCCTCTGGTTACAACGTGGACCTGTTTTACGGAAGCGATGTATTTGCTTTATAGCGTTGGCGGGTATCGGTTTCAGGAGAAGCTCTGGCGATGGCGGCGGGATGGACGGCTGGTGCTTCTCGACATCACGGAGGCGGAAACCAATCGTATGGAGATGTTGATAAGGCAGTATCCCAACGTTCCGATGGATCTGGCGGATGCTTCGCTTGTTGCTATTGCTGAGAGCCGACAGATTAAGAGGCTGTTCACTCTCGACAGCGACTTTTATATTTACCTCCTTGCGGATGGAACTGTGCTGGAAGCGGTGCGATAGTAGACAAGTCTCAGATGCTGCTGAACACTCATGTATTAGAGGACAATGAACGCATTCGCTCCACACTAAACATTTGGAGGAGCGGACATGAGTAAAATAGTACATCGTCCAAGCATAGGTGCGCGATGGTCGAGGCTGTGCGCGAGGGCAAGGAGTTCTTCGGCTACCTTAATGAGCACAAAGAGCAGTCCAAAATGCGTGGTCGAGAAGCTGCCTCCGTCTAAATGCCATGCTGTTTGATTTTTGCTCTGCGTAGTAAATGCTCCGTTTCCTGACAAAGTCGAGAAGCGGGGCATTTCGTCGCTGGGCAGCCGAAAACTCAATAAAGCTCATTTTGCCAAAGTCCTTAATTACGCAGGAGAATGTTCGCCCGGAACCGAATGCTGACTGTGGACGAATACAGTCGGACGAATTTTCGGGAGGACAAACTAATGACAGCACCCCTCGGCATCGGCATCGTCGGAGCAGGCAGTATCGGCATTCGAGGCGCACTGCAGCACCTCTGCCTGGAAGATGTGCAGGATCGTGTCACGCTCGCCGCCGTCTGTGACCCCGTTCCCGGACGCGCCCACGCTGCCGCCAGCAAATTCGGCGTCGCGCGCGCTTATGAAAGCTATGATGACCTGCTCGCAGATCCCGCCATCGATCTGATCACGCTCGGCTCCCCGATCGGGCTCCATTACGAGCAGGGACTGGCGGCGATCCGCGCCGGTAAGCACATCCACTTCAACAAAACGATTACCACTACCACCGAGGAAGCCAATCAACTGATTAGTGAAGCGGCGGCTAAGAACGTCCGCCTGGTTGCCTCCCCGGGGCAGATGCTCCGCCCCCAAAACCTCCATATTCGCAAAATGATTCAAGATGGTGCGCTCGGCAAACTCGCGTGGGCAGCAACTGGCGCGGCGTTCGGTTCCTATCACGAGAAGGAGGGCGTCCGGCAGGGCAGCGATCCGCTGAGCAACGTAAACCCGGCATGGTACTGGCGCAAACCCGGCGGCGGACCGCTCTACGACATGACTGTGTATGGTCTGCACACGCTCACCGGGGTTCTTGGTCCGGCACAGCGCGTGACGGCGATGTCGGGCGTTGGTATCAAAGAGCGCGAGTTTCGCGGCGAGATGTACCCCTGTGACGCCGATGACAACTCCCTCCTGCTCCTCGACTTCGGCAACAGCCTCTTTTCCTTCGTCTATGGGACGTTCGCCGGAACTCTAACGACCTTCGGCCAGCCCGATTTCTATGGAACAAAAGGCAGCATCACCGGTTCGGAATGGAACGGAAAACCCCTCGACTATCCTGGACGACCCGAGGCGGATGCGGCGCGGCATGGCGATAATGTCCTGCTTCCGCACGTCACCGGGCAGCATCGCGAACTCGAAGAGGCACACGTTTTCGAGGACATCATGCAGTTGGTGGACTGGGTGCGCGAAGGCATTCCCACGACCAGCACAGCGGAACACGCGCGGCATGTCGTCGAGATAATCGAGGCGGGCTACCGCGCCGCCGAAACCGGACAGACGCAAACCCTGGCAACGACCTTCACGCCTCCCGATGGGGCATAAAAGACGCCGCAAGAACGCCTTTAATTGACAGCAGATTATTGTCGACGCATTCTTGTTGCTTGCAGAAGCGCCATCTGCCCATCCGTGAAACTGGAAGTCGGCTGAGGCAGTCAAGGAAGAGCAACTGAAAGCTTTGAGTACTGATAGATCAAAATTTACTCGCAGACTTCTTGCTCTTCAAAGCGCGAATCCAGTTTATCGCGTGATTCTTGTTCTGCTCTCACTTCTCTGTATTCCCGCCGGACTGATATATCGTGAGGCAAAGCAGCAACGTCTCAATAGAGACCTGATTGCTGCCATTCAGCGGACGGACACCCAGAAGACAATTTCGCTTCTGGATCAGGGAGCGGACCCTAAGGGACTCTCAAGGATTAAACTGTTCCACTTCGGCTGGCGACTAAAGTCACTGCCACAAAGGCGCGAAGGCAGACTTCGCGGACTGGAACATTTATTTTGTTGAGAGTCCCTAACGCCCGTGATGCACCAGATACCAGAACCGTCTGGCAAAAACTACGAGATAGCTTTTTGCGAAAGCGACCGCAAACGATTCCTGGTACTCAAGCCCTTGTGCTTGCGCTGCCGATTTCGGCGCGGGACGATTTCATACATAAGCGACCATTCGACAAAGCGCTGATTGCCGCTCTACTCGATCACGGAGCCGATGTCGATACTCGTGCCTATGCGGAGGACACTCCGCTTTTGCTCGCGACGTGGGATGATGATAGGGATCTCGTAAAAATAATGCTGACACATGGCGCAAATGTCAATGCAAGAAACAACAATGGCGACACGGCGTTGATCCTGGCTGCTCCTGCCCTGGTACGCCCATTGCTGGAAAAAGGAGCGGATGTCGATGTTCAGGATATCGACGGCTGCACTGCACTGATTTCAGCAGCGGGTTTTAACGATGCAGCGAAGGTCGCGCTGTTACTGAAGTGGCATGCAAACGTTCACTTGAAGCAAAATACAGGGTTCACGGCACTTGCCTGGATAACAGATAAATCCAAAGTCGATGCACCCAATTTGCATATCATTCAAATGTTGAAAAAAGCGGGTGCGAATCGTTAGGCAATGCCCCAACGACCTTCTCACCCTCAAGGCGTTTGCTAAACCTTCGACATCCTACAGTTAAGGAGAACAATGGATACTATTTCGGTCGTCTCACTGCGTTGTGAGTACAGGGAAAATCCGCTTGGCATCGACGTAACACAGCCGAGACTGAGCTGGCAGCTGCAGTCCGAGCGGCGTGGTGCGCGGCAAACCGCCTATCAAATCCAGGTCGCCAGCAGTGGAGAAAATTTGCGAAACGGTCAGCTCGATCTCTGGGACACAGGTAAAGTCGTCGCGAATACGACACAGCTTCTGCCCTATGAGGGCACACCGCTGAAATCTAGGCAGCGAGCCTACTGGCAGGTACGGGTATGGGACGAGAACGATACTGTATCTGAGGACAGCGCCGTCGGCTGGTGGGAGACCGGACTGCTGGAGCGCGGAGACTGGCAGGCGAAATGGATCGGCACGACGCTTGCAGGCGGGACACAGACGACGATTCCCGTGCCCTACCTGCGCCGCAATTTTACGCTCGATCGGCCGATCGCCTCGGCACGCCTCTACTCTACCGCCCTCGGAATCTACGAATTTCACTGCAATGGCCGAGTGGTCGGGCAGGACGTACTCGCCCCCGGCTGGACAGACTATAATAAGCGCATCCAGTATCAGGTCTATGACATTACTGATCTGCTGACGACCGGCGAAAACGCGGTGGGTGCGATACTCGGCGACGGCTGGTATTGCGGTCATGTCGAATGGCGAGGACGCCAGCGCTACGGCGATCGACCCAAACTCTTTGCGCAACTGCTCGTGCATTTCGCAGACGGCGGCGATCCGCTGATCATTCCGACGGACGGCACATGGCGTACCTCCTTCGGACCGATCGTCGAATCCGACCTTCTGATGGGAGAGAGCTATGACGCACGACGCGAACTTCCAGGCTGGGATAAGATCGGTTACGACGACGCCAAATGGCTGCCAGTCGAGATTTTCGACGATCCTGGTGTGCCGCTGATCGCCTCGCCCGGACCGCCCGTCCGGCGTATCGAAGAGATACAGCCGATCGCCGATCCGATCGAGCGCAAGAAATGGCCGGCGTCCGACTGGATTTTCGACCTCGGGCAGAACATGGTCGGCAGAATACGGCTCAAGGTTACCGGTCCAGCGGGTGCGACGATCCGCATTCGCCATGCCGAAGTGCTCAAGCCCGATGGTAATATCTACACCGAAAATCTGCGTACGGCACGGCAGACCGACTACTACACCCTCAAAGGCGGCGAAGAAGAGATCTACGAGCCGCACTTCACTTTTCACGGTTTTCGCTACGTCGAACTGTCGGAATTCCCCGGCGTCGCGACTCGCGATACGGTGACGGGCATCGTGCTGCACTCCGACACGCCGCCGACGGGCACATTCGAATGCTCCGAGCCGCTGCTGGATCAGCTTCAGCACAACATTCAGTGGGGACAGAAAGGCAACTTCGTCGATATTCCTACCGACTGCCCGCAGCGTGATGAGCGGCTCGGCTGGACGGGTGACGCGCAGGTCTTCATTCGCACCGCCGCCTTCAATATGGACGTCGCTGGCTTCTTTACGAAGTGGCTCAACGATCTCGACGACGCGCAGACCGAACGCGGCGAATATCCGCCCGTTGCGCCGAATACGAGCGTCGTTGGCAACGACGGCGGTCCGGCATGGGCGGATGCGGGCGTGATCTGCCCCTGGACGATCTACCTCTGTTACGGCGACACGCGCCTGCTCGCACAGCACTATCCCAACATGGTTCGATTCATCGAGTTTCTGAAAAGCAGCAGCGTTGATTTCATCCGCTGTCACCCGGATGGCGAAGTCGGAGGTGGGTTCGGTGACTGGCTCTCGATCAACGCCGAAACGCCTTCCGATCTGATCGGCACCGCGTTCTTCGCGCACTGTGCCGCCTTGATGTCGAAAATCGCCCGTGTGCTCGGCAAAACGGAAGACACCGCGCAATACGATTCGCTGTTTGAAGAGGTCAAATCGGCGTTCAACCGCAGATTCGTGACCGATGACGGACTGATTGCAGCGCAGACGCAGACAGCCTATGTACTTGCGCTGCACTTCGAGCTGCTGCCCGAACAGCTTCGTCCTGTCGTCGCCAACGCACTCGTCAGGAACATTCGCTCGCGCGGCAATCACCTCTCTACGGGCTTCGTCGGCTCACCTTATATCGCTGAAGTCCTCACACAGAACGGGCATCTCGACGTCGCCTATGACCTGCTGCACCAAAAGGGCTGGCCATCGTGGCTTTATTCGGTGACGCAGGGGGCGACGACAATCTGGGAGCGGTGGGATGGCTGGACGCACGACAGGGGTTTCCAGGACGCGGGCATGAACTCGTTCAATCACTACGCGTATGGCGCGATCGGGGCGTGGCTTTATGCGCGTGTCGCGGGCATAGACCTCGACCCCGCACACCCCGGCTATCAGCACATTCTGCTGCATCCCTTACCTGGTGGTGGTCTGACCTCGGCAAAGGCAGCGCTAAAATCGGTGCATGGCGAGATCGTCAGTGACTGGCATATCAAGCCGTCGGCGGCAGGGCAGGGGGGCAGCGGCTTCGACTGGAAAATCGTCGTTCCGCCGAACACAGCCGCGACCGTCACCGTTCCGGCTGCTGAATTCGCTGTGATCACGGAAGGCGGTAAGCCCGTCGAACAGTCCGTTGGTGTGACCCTTCTCAGGCGGGAAGCCGACTCCGCGGTCTACGAAGTTTCTTCGGGGCACTATCATTTCGCGGTCGTCGGCTGACACGTAAAATCAGAATGCATTGTTTTGCCATACTCATGACCGCACACAGGGGCGCGAACAATTTCGCGTACCTGCCTTTTTGAGTGGGGTGACTTATCAGTTGCTGTGAAAGGCTTTATTTCGCCTTCGATAGGTATTACTGCATTCGATTTTGCAATCGCAGGATATGACTTAGCTTGAATTAACAGTAACTATTCAGCCTTGTAGTTACGGGTAGATTGGGCTTCCGGCAAAGACGCGTGCAAGCGGGGGCACATCGACGACCTGGCGACAGACGGTGTGTGCCGCTTCGATAGCGGTAAGCCCGCTCCCGCAGGCGGCGCACTGCGCAGGAGCGTGAACGATGATCTGGTCGGGGGCTGTCGCTCACGAGCAGGGTGCGTCCGTGATGTCCTCTCTGCCCG
>Ga0123337_10005725_pt1 | contig 12109 bp, 10 predicted proteins | sample frozenSSSSmetaG_FD_89792 | JGI IMG/M metagenome (GOLD analysis project Ga0123337, IMG submission 89792) | Glacier valley bacterial and archeal communities from Borup Fiord, Nunavut, Canada, to study Microbial Dark Matter (Phase II) -... | ecosystem: Environmental > Aquatic > Freshwater > Ice >...
ACAAGGTTACTCCATCCTTAGAATCCTTAGTAAATTGAGGACATGAACACGTGGCCACTTCACTAGCAGAACAACAGATCTTAAGAGCTGTACTTGTCGTATGGATCTTATAGCCATTAGAATCGACTGGTGTCAGTTGGAATAGATTACCACTTTCTTTAATAGTAGCAATCTGCTGTGGTAGAGCTAATTGGATCGCACCCGCACTCTGGGGAACATCAGGCGTAGCAGAGGGAGTAGTGGTCGAGGGAGTGGCTTGAAACTTGGTAGCAAAGAGATACCCTTGAGTGTTGGAGATGAGATTCCATTGACTATAAGTAGCTGAGGCAGTGCTATTGTTAGCCATCACCACTAAGGGGTCGAGACTGGAACAGCCCGCACAGACTGACAAATACTTACCATTACTACGATTACGGAACAAGAGAGTAGTAGCGGAGGAGATAGTGGGGTTAGCAGGAGCTAATGGGAGGAGAGGGATGACGGGCGTAATGGGGACTGATGTGGTAGTGGAAGTAGTAGCGACTGGTACCATGACTGGTGCCACTGTCGTGGAGGCTGTGTTAGCCCGACAAGGAGGACAGGTCAGTAGATACTGTTTATTACTTTGTCCACCCAGTCCAAACACCACGTATGCTAGGGCTAAAAGGCCGACGATAACTAGAGCGATAATGAGAAGTAAATCACCGATCTCCATTTTAGGTGTATGAGATAATTTAATCTTATGAAAGACGCACTGTTACATTCTTTCTTGTGAAAGAAACCAGTGCTATTACCTCTTGTTTATGATGGGAAGCCGACTGGTCCCATAATACCAGTGGGGCCAAGTGCTCCAGTTGGTCCGATCGGACCAGTGGCTCCTGTAGCTCCAGTTGCCCCAGTGGCTCCCTTCGCACCAGGTATACCCGCAACACCTTGAAGTCCCATCCCAGTGGCACCGGTAACTCCTGTTGGTCCCACTTGTCCAGATGCTCCAGTGGCACCCGCAATTACTGGCATTGTAGGGTAACTGCCTGGAGGGTAATTGATGGCTATTTCTGTCGTGGCAGTGCGGGTAACAAAATACATTATGAGTAGTATCAGTAGTATCGCAAGAATAGCCACGCCAAAAATGACATAGCGTCGTTGGAAGATCATTTTAGTGTGGAGAAATAAAAGTTTGGGTTACATCGAGGTAACGGATAGTCAGTGATTCTTGTTAGAACAACAAGAAATTATACTACAAGATAGCGACATAGCTCCTCGGATGGAACGACACCAAATGAACGCTGATTTTCAAAGAACATTTCTGTTCGATTCGAGAGAAGAGCGTATGTACCAACCAACCCATATGGACTACCGAAATAGATAGAGATGATGTTTCGGTTGTATCCTAGCATCGACCTATTATCCACATGACGGACGACAACACCACTCATTCTATCTAGCTTGTAACTGACCGTGTTGGTTCTGATCTTGGGTAGGCCATAGTGTGGGAGATAGTCGTTGACGAGGAACTGTAGCATGAAAGGGTGTGGTCGTTCCTTCGAGAATTAGATGGAATAATCACATGGTCGAGTTCGTTATTTCACATGACACTGGGAGAGTAGGTAAGAGACCTTCAGCTTGGTACAGATTATTTTAACCTAATTCCCGGGTGACAAACTTGAATTTAAGTCCAAATTACATCTCATAAGTAGGAAAGATGGGAGATTACAAAAGCACGATGACAAGTTTGGTGTCGATCGTTCGATCACCGGATCAGATACCCAGAATCGCCGATATAGTCATTCTCACTAACAAGTTAGTGACCAGGGCGTTACTGTTCCTCAAAATCCTACTCCTTGAATACGATGTCACTGTGAATAGGGTCTTGGTGGATTTGGTCATTAAGAAGGTCGGGCTTCGCTCTGATAATAGGAAGTTTGGAGTGAACCAAGGTACGTGGAATATACTAACTCAGTGTTACGCCGACCACTTTGCTCCACTGTTACCTCCCAATGATAAACCACTACCTCTTCGTAACTTGAGGGTGGTCACGGGCTATGTAGCCGAACGCATCCTTACGGACTACAACACCAACATCCAGCAACAGTATCCACAGTACGTACAAGATCTCGTAGATCGTTACTACTCCAAGTGGGTATTGCTCAAAGACCCAACTACGGATCGGGCGAAGTTGAAAGAGTTCTTGACGCAGATAGGAAAGGATGTTCTTCGAGTGGAGAAGTGGAAGTCCAAACCCATCTACCACGACGACATTCGCTATCTTCAACAGTATTGCCTACCAGTAGATGGGATTCTGAAGTACGACCTACCGAAAGGTAAGACGGCACACTGCTACAAGTACGATATCAAGGTTCGCCCGGACGCTTATTTTAAGGTCATGAAGTTCATCACCCAGGAGTGTAGTCAAGATCCGGACTATCGACTCCGGAATTGTGTCCCGTTGCGGTTGTCGCTAATTCCGAAGTATATTCGCTTTGACACCACAGCGGTCATCGATCTGTTACTACCTAAGCACGTGCGTATCACTCTTACTGGCACGACCATTAAGGAAAAGCGAGAAGCCGTCTGGTCGACTCTGTTTCACACTGATGATAAGGTCTTCCGGAAGACGGGTCACCAGTTTGATTGGCAACTAGAAACGAACGGCGTGGGTGTTTCTATTCTCTTCAAGAAGAACGGCGGGAACCGAGCTTCAACTGTCGTCGCACTCCCAATACCAGATAAGTATGGTAAACTGGAAGAACCGTATGTCGATAAGCTCCTCCCTCCCGCTAAAGCAGTCCTTGCCAGGAAGACAGTTGTCGGTAATGATCCAGGAATGAGCGATCTCCTGTCCTTCGTCTCAGAGCGTTCCACCAGTCAGAACCCACAACAGCTTCGTTACACTCAGAACCAACGACGACAGGAAACCAAGACCCGTAAGTATGCCGATATCTTCCTACGAGAGAAGAATGCGACGGTAATTGACGGACTAACAGTGACTGAATGGGAGACACGTCTCAGTATCTGTACGTTGAGGGGTCATAAGGTCATGGATATTGCTTCGTATAAGCTGTATTTGAAGGAGAAGTTACTTCTTAACAGTAAGCTGGGCTCATTCTACGAGGACTTCATCTACCGCAAATTACGGTTCAATACCCATATCAACACCCAGCGAAGCGAACAGAACTTGGTTAACAGGTTCAAGAAGAAGTTTGGTACACCCGATCAGGTGGTCATTGGTTACGGCGACTGGAGTGAATCGCATCACCGGAAATACCACGAGCCGGTGAAGGGAGTAGGCTTTCGTAAGCTGTTTCGTCGTGCGGGTTACGAGGTGGTACTGGTGGACGAGTATCGTACCAGTCATTACTGCTGTTCCTGTAAGTTACCAACATCCTACTGTCGGGAGGAAAAGTCGCCACCTGGAAGTACGTCGAAGGTGGGTTGGTGTCACAAAGTTCATGGTCTTCTCAGGTGCGAAACTTGTATGAAGAGATGGAATCGTGACATCAACGGGGCGATTAATATCGCAAGGGTGACACGGTCGGAGTTGGATGGTAACGGGCGTCCAGTGTATTTACAGCGAGGCCAGTGGTCACCACCTCGCAAACCCAAGAAGCATCTTACGGTTGCCAGCTCAGCTGACACTACTCATAGTAGTAACAACCGTAATGCCCAGATTACGGAAGGTTCGGGTCATGACTTGTCATGACTCATTGATCCAGATTGCGTAAGTACTCACTCCCATCCTCTAAAAGGCAGATAGGAATTCCATGCCAGATTCTAACAGCGACCATATTACGGTTAGTATGGATTGTAACTAAGCATAAAGTATTTATACTCTCAAGTTATGAACCTGAGAACTCTAAGCTCTACTACTCTTCATAATCTCTTTTGATCTGTTACAAAAGAGACCATTTCCCTCTCCTACAGGATGCTACAATATCTAGTAGGAGATTATTTACCGGGTTGCGGTCTGCCGATGTTAAGGTTGGAACTACAACTCTATGCTTGTATATGGCATGTTGACTATTTAAACCTCAACTATGGTGAGGTATATAATCCCCAAAACGTCGTAGCTATAAGAGATGAAGATGATAACTCAGTCGTGGCTTTAGAGAATGGAATTGAGTATGTGATTGGCATTGGGTCAAGAGGTATGGTATCAATGACTAACCTTGACATGTATCTTCAGAGCTTCATAGCTCCAGAGAACTAAATTGTCTCTCTTTCTTTTTGAGGTTCACTTCATCACCCGTGATGTTACAGTTTTTGACAGATGATTTGTTAGGTGGGTATCGGTTACCACTCAAGCGACTAGAGATACCCGCTCTCTATCGATACGGACAATCATGTCGTCTAACCCGGTCAGGGTGGTCTATTAACTGGCAACCGAGTAATAGAAGTCATCAACTGTCTATCTCTCATAAAGCTGTGGCTATTAGAGATAAGAATGGTGTGTTTTATTGTCTACTAGAGAATGGTATGGAGTGTTTACTCTATGAAAGTAGCGACCGTAAAGAGAGGTTAGCTGATCCTAGTCTGTATCTCACGTGAATAGCCTTTCTCTTGATTAACAAGAGAACTAAATTGTCTCTCATTCTCTTTCGAGGATCTCTCTTCACCCGTCATGTTACAGTATTTAATTGACGACTACTTGCCAGGCTTTCAGCTTCCTGGGACTAACAAGGTTGCCGGTATTTGGAAGCTTGACAGCTCACATTCGATGATTACAACTTATAGTCCCTATGGTACGGGCGGTACGCTAGCTTCAGATCCGGGAATGGTATCCCTTCGAATTGCCGACGGTTTAGTCTATGTTTTGGGTAATGACCGCACCCATTTCGTGGCGGTCTGTCATATGGATAGACCTGAAATCTCGTGTGAAGAAGCAGTCCGTCTCTATCTCATCTAAACTATATTACAAATGTAATGTATTATTTACACACCCTAAATGGATGAACTCGCTTCAAAAGTTATCAATCAGGCATTACTAGTAGATGTCACACCTGACGACTATCATGCCGAGGAGATCATTAACAAGGTTCTTACTAGAAGTCTGTATAAGTTTGAAGAGTGGTTCTCAATAAACTATCCAGAGAGTTATACTTCTCTATTTATAGCTGAAGAAAATCATCTGTCCGTCTCTATGAGAATAAGAGATGCCTACCTCTTTATGAGAGAAGTCAGCGACTCTGTAGTCTTTAACATTGTGTATCTCTATTACCGAGACATTATATTTCGACATGAAGTCGACTCTGATGAGTGGAGATTTTTAGCTTGGGTGAATGCTAGATCTATGTTTCTATGGATACCAGTTGAAGAAGTCGCTGTCGCTCAGACAGCACTAGATGAGTATTTGGTGGCACCTGATCTTGAGACAGAGGATGAGGTGGAAGACGCCGATTAATAGATTTCAACACTATGTGTTGAAGTAGTTTGTCACAACGTTCAGGCTAGTGTCACCCGAGGATCCCTCAAGTGGTAGAGTAGTGCCACATCATGACAGAAGTTTGTCATTCCCTCTTGATTGTTTTGTGCGTCACCACCTCTCATATAGCGACGGATGGCATCCTCCACCACTTCGGCGAAATCCGACACATGCCATGGATCCATACCTTGGAAGTAATGACCACGATTCTGTAGGTCATCGCTCGTTGCGTAGAGTCGCATTACACGATTGTTGTAGGTGAAGATGAGAGGGGTCATCAGGGAACGCATCTTTCGTACAGGCTTATTGTCACCCCTAATCGAAAGGAGGATTTTCAGTCACTTTTTCTTTCAACATGATCATGTTGAAAGGCTCCTAATCTATCAAAGTCACCCTTGAATCACCCAAATGATACAACAGCATCACATCATAGCTAAACTCTTCAGTTCCATCATCGTTTTCAGAGACTAGGAGGTAAGCGTCGATGGACTCCTCGATGTCGTCAAGAAGGGTAAGACGCTCATCTGCGGTAATACCCTTCATGAAAGAGCCTCGATCCTCGACACAGGCTGGATAGACCGGTATTCTAATTTCTGTGTCGTACTGAGTGAAGATAAGGGTTGGCATTGCGTGATCAGTACACTTGTTAGATCGAATGAATCAAAAAGAAGCTCCAAGCGTAACTCGGGGATCACATTCGTTATACAACCGTGCCACGTCCTGACAGAAGAATCGATAGTTTCTTGCCTTCTCTTCTTCAGATGAACTAAGATAGAGACGGATAGCTCTATCAAGGTTGATGCGACTGACTACTAAGTGTCTCGGATTGGAGATAGGTAGATGATAATCTCTATTTAGTAGAGAGGTAGGAACTGTAATACTGAGGTTATTAAAGAGGAGAGTGGATGTGGGAGGAGATGGTGGTGAAGGGAAAATGGAATGAGACCTATGGTTGAAAGAGAAGAGCATTGTGGTGTGTCGCTGAAGTGATGGAGTGTAATAATCAGTTGATGGTTGTAATGAACTTTGGATAACCATCTTCGCAGGGAAGATGTCGATCACTTCGAATACATCTCAATCAGAGATGTATTGTCTATCTTCTAATGATCCTCAACTTCACCCTTCCCGCCTCCGCCTTCTTCCTCGCTTCCTCACCCATCTCCGCAATCTGCCGACACATCATCTGCTTCTTCAAGATACACTTATGGATCTCCTTCATGTACCCTTTCTTGAAGTTAAAGCCAATCTCTAACAGCTGTTGGATCGGCTTGATGAAGGACTTCTCAAAGTAGTAGGGTCTATCCAGTTTGTATTTCTCAGGCTCGGTAATGACCATCTCAGGCAGTGCCAACTTATAGCCTTGTAGCTTCTCCTCAGCTTCACAATAGAGATACTCTAATCGGTCTCCACCTTGGACGTTCTTACCCAAGGCCTTGAGTCTACGACCAAACACAGCCATCACGTTTGACTCACTCTTGTAGCTGGCAGCAATGCTCTTGATGATGATGAGCTTGGCTAAGGGAACAGAGGCACTCATGAGTAGATTAGTGTAGTACATGAGCTGGTCAAGAGCCTGATCCGCACCTCTCTCATAGACAATACACAGCAAGACCGCCTTATACAGCTCTCTGAGTAAGACACAGTTATCACGTCTGGCTAGGATAATACCTCGCTTGTAGAGCTTGTCCTCGTTTGGTTGAGGGATACCATTCTCTTGGAGAACCACACAGGCATAGCGTTTGGCCGAGACACTAAAGAAGCTGGCATAGGCTCGCTCAAACTCAATCTTCATAGGCTTTGGAAGGTCAAGTGAGAGCTTGCGAGCCATTTCTCTGCCATAGACGTATAAGTTCTCCCTGGTGACGTTGGAGAAGTGGATCATGGCACTGTCCGTATCTCCATACACTTGGTGTCCTCCTTCGGCTATCACCGCATCCATAATCTTGTGGATGTTCATTCTTCCCATGGCAGTCACACACAAGGCAGCCTCCAGCAAAGGTAGCTTGGACTTTCTCACTCCCAAGAATCCATAACCACTGTTAGCCGAGACCTTCAAGGCACCCTGGCGAGCGTTCAAGATGTTCCAGTTAAAGGAATACTCTACCTCGTTCTCCATAATATCACGAGTAGCACGTCGCTTGGTCAAGAGTTGCTGTAAGAACTTAGGAAAGATACCCATATGGATGTCGGCCTTGATGAAACGAAAGCGGTACTTACGCTTGGTCGTCATCTTGGGGATAGCATTACCATCTTCATCCACCTCAAGTTCAACACCACCAGCCTCACCAGCCTCTTCTCCTGGAGCCGAGGCCTCTTCGCCACCCTCTTCCTCCCACTCAATGACATTACACATCTCATCGGGGACATTACTTCCTTCTGGTACAAAGGTAGTATAGCAGATGTTGTAGGCTAGAATGATACTAGGGTATAGAGAAGCAAAGTCAAAGGAGACCACGTCACGGTAGAGACCAGGGACTGGTTTGTGGACATAACCTCCGACAAAAGGTAGGTTAGTAGGGAGCCTGGAGTCAATGTAGTAGCCTTCCTCATAGATGTAGTCATAGAGCTGTGAGAACACTCGGATCTGCTGGCCTCGAGTAAAGGTATCCATCAGCTGTACCTTGACAATCTGAGCTAACTCACTCAAACCAACCCAGGTGTTAAGCTTCTCAAACAACTCGATGGGTCTGACTGTATCAATGACGCAGTAGTGCCCGATGACTGCCATCACTGTAGGCTGGTACTTTCGATAGATGCTTAACACCGCTTCCACGACTGCCTCTGTCCCTCGATGGGTTTCATAAGCCTCAATGACCTCTTGAATGGCCTTGTCAGTGTGAAGCCGAAACTCCAAGAGAAAGGGAAAGGTCGTAGAACCTCGACAGGCCTCTGCTATCTCTGGAAAGCTATAGCCTTGGGCTATCTTGTAGTAACGAAAGATATCCTCTGGTGAGACAGGAGCCTTATTCTTCTTAAGGAAGTAAAAGGAGCAGAAGTCAAGGGTGTACTTGTCAAGCTTGAAGTCTCGTTGAATGATGGGGAACATATCAATGGAGATACGACCATCCATGGCAGCATAGACGATTTCCTGGATACCATAGGCATTGGACTTCCACTCAAGTGAGACTAACTCTGGCTTTCGACCCAGAATCCGACCACATGGCTTCCAAGCCTCCAGGATGTTGAGGAGACGACGATTAAGGTACTTGAAGTCAAAGGTGAGTCCGTTGTAAGTCAGGAGAATGTCAGGGTTTAGCTCGTTAATGAGATCACAGAAGGCAAAGATCACGGCTAGCTCACTGTCATACCTTCGTACCTCTGTGTCAGGTAGCTCGTCATGTGGTCCAAAGACTAAGATAAGGTGCTTGATACCGGTGATTTGACCCAATCGTTTGAAGGTCACCCCAATCATGAAGCACTCATCTCTGACTCTCATAGCCGATGGAAAGACCTTGGGGTTATAGGACAACACCTCAATATCCCAGCTCATGATAGTAGGATACACCGCCCACAGTGAACAGACTGCCTCAGGTACAGGTGCGAGCGTCCTCCAGCTTACAACATACTCATGAGTGAAACCATTGTCAGAGGAGATGCGATCTTCATGTCCAATGGGTAGCTCAACCGCCTCACATTCCAGCCAACCAACATAAGTGATCTTTCTCATGGCACAGAGCTTCTTGACTTGTCCCACATCAGCCTCTCGAGGAGTGAGTTGAATCCGGGGTAGTCCATTAGGAGCAATGGGCTTCTTGATCATGTTACTACAGTGGCGAAGGGCATCCTCATTCTTGAACGCCAAGAGCAGTAGAGGATAGGTCTTTTTGTCTCGAAAGAAGAAGAGTTTCTTACGTTGTACCAAGATACACTTGATTGGAGCATGACCACCCAGACGGCTCTTGAGATGATCCTCAATGAGTTCAATATCACTCTTTCTCCAGACACGGTCAGGAAGTTCAGCGTAGAAGTGAGGGTTGTAGTCATTGATGCGAATGAGACAGGGTTCAGAGGCTTGGTTGTGGCCATAGGCTTCCACATAGTAGCCCTGTTCGGGCTCGTCGGAGCTGTCTTCAAACTTCTTCCAAGAATGTGTTTTGACGAAGACCTTCATAAGTTGAAGGTGGGGGATTAAGGTTTGAAGGGAAATCAAAAGATGAGAGAAGACACTCTCTTTCTATTGATTCACATAACAATACCCTATGTAGAAAGTAGAATATGATTACGTCCGCTGAAGTCTTAGCATACCTGAAGCCGTTATTTTCAGACTATAGGATTATTGATGGATCAAGTATCGGGACACCGATATCGCTTGGGATATCATTGATCTCGATTCTTACCAAGCCGATGGTGATATTAATCTTTGTTCGATCGGATGAGAACGCAGATATGTTTAATCTTCTCGATGAGTGTCGTAGGTTACGAGGGATCGCTATCGATACCGAGTTTTTAGGTCCATTACCAGACATCTATATATGTAATCGTGATAATATGTGGGATTATGCTATTAGGGAGTGTGAGGAGATCGTTAGATCGTTGAGACTTCGATTGGAGAGTGACACTAACAATGACTGTTATATCTGTAGTGAAAAGATAGAAACCCCTGGGCATTGTTGCCAGGTATGTTTTAAGGCTCCTTGTAACAAATGTTCGATGAAGTTAGTCGAGGATGGTGGAGGGAACTGTCCGATCTGCCGTAATCCCCTACCGATTACACTTAATAGTCCTTAAGGACATCATTCTAATGAAGTGATTAAACTCTCAGAGGTCTGATTCTTCTGTAATAGAAGAATGCTACAGTATCTACTCAACTATGAAAGGGCGAGTTTAGGTCTTGATGAGTTTGACAAGGCCTCATTGAGGACAGTGACCTATTATGGTACCAGGTTAGTCGGGTGTAATTTGGTAATAGGTAATAGCCGATATGCTTATAGCATAAACTCCTTGTCTCATTGGGGAGCGAGACTGATAGCTATCGGTCTCGCTCAATACTCTACTCCTGTCTTGTTTGAAGATGGATTTGAGTGGCTTGGAGGCGTCATAAGGAATAAGATTACTCTTCATAAAGCAATGGGCAAGTACTTGATGTAGAATATTACTTCAGATGAAGTGATTAAACTCTCAGACGTCTGATTCTTCTCAACCATGAAAGGGTAAGATTAGGTCTTGTCAATGTTAGACCGAGATGAACGACTCATCTTACAAGATGAGTATATCTCTGAATATGACGACGTTATATTCGTCGCATCTCACTGTTGTCATAACGATTAAAGGGTGAAATGACTATCTTCCTTATATGTATAGATTGTAAGTATGTTATCCATGGATAACATCTTGAAGCCAAACCATCACTATAATTATTCTACTTTCTAGAGTGAAGGTTACTCTCACATACAAATAGACGATTACCAAAACTTCCGAGAAGGAGAACATCGTCAAGAATGGTATTAACTGTCGAGTAGATGTGTCCTGAAGCAGGTAAGATGAGTGATGGTACTGTTGTAAACAGATAATTACTCGTTCCGACACTTTATTACCATTATCAATGGCTGGTAATGGTAATATCTCAGTTTTGATATTATCAAAACTGATTCCACCCACGTTTCTCTTTGTAACGAAAAGGAATGAGTAAGTATAAAACGGTTACTACCGGTCTCTCATCTATCTTGAAGGCTCCAGACAAAGCAAATGAGATCATGGTCAAAGTTAACCTCGCCAATCGGTTAGTTACAAGGACATTACTGTTCTTGAAGCTCTATCTGCTACATTCACCTGAGCCTGTGAAAGTTGATCGAAAACTAGTGGGGACAGTAATGCGCCGTATCGGAACTCGTAAAGGTAAGACTTTAACAGCGAACCAAGGTTTATGGGATCAGATAACGCCGATCTACAATGAGCATTTCGTTCCGCTTCTACCAGAAGACGACGATCCCTTACCGATGGAGTACATGGGTCAGGTCTTGGAGTATGCTTCGGAACAAATCGTCGTCGACTACAAGACTAATATCACCACTCACTTTCCATCATACGTTCAAGACTATGTCGACCATTATTACTCCAAGCGGAAGAAGTTGAAGGATAAGACAATGACTGTAATAGAAAAGGAAAAGTTCAAATCCTTTCTACTGAAGATCGGGGAGAATGTCTTGAAGTTGGGAGCTGGGTCATGGACGTCTACCCCGGATCATCATGACGACATCCAGACTCTTCAGGGGTTAGTACTTCCACCTGGACCATACAGACAAAACAACTTGAAGTATGATCGGAAAGTGAGACCGGAAGCTTACTTGAAAGTAATGAGGTTTATTACGACGGAATGTGGCAATAACAACGATGAATATCGTTTTCGCAATGTTGTTCCGTTGAGGACATCGCTAGTTCCGGCATATGTACGCCTTGACACTAAGGCTTTGATACAACTTCTGATGCCACGAACAGGCCGTTCAAAATTAGCCGATATGAAAGTGGCGGAAAGTAGCCCTATCGTCTGGTCGTCGTTGTTCAAAACCAATGCTAAAGTCTTCCGAAAGACAGGCTACCATTTTGCCAACATGATCGAAACCGACGGAGTAGCAGTGGCAATCTTGTTTGAGAAAGACAGTAACACTGTAGAAGTAGTACCTGATGACAAGCCTGAAACCGACGTACCTTATGTCACTGATCTTCACCCCGATGTCAGAACTGTCTTAGCCAGAAGGACAGTCGTAGGAGTGG
>Ga0123337_10005728_pt1 | contig 12108 bp, 14 predicted proteins | sample frozenSSSSmetaG_FD_89792 | JGI IMG/M metagenome (GOLD analysis project Ga0123337, IMG submission 89792) | Glacier valley bacterial and archeal communities from Borup Fiord, Nunavut, Canada, to study Microbial Dark Matter (Phase II) -... | ecosystem: Environmental > Aquatic > Freshwater > Ice >...
CCGTATTGAGCTGAAGAGGGCAGCAGAGCAAAGCCATCATTCCCATCTGGAAAATTACGAAATCGTGATTCCCGGGGCGGTGCATGAAGTGGGCAAGTCCCGCGAATGCCACCAATCCGGAAACCATGAGCATCATCTTGTGCTGCAGCCAGTACGATCGGCTAAAGTCTTCCATTATTACACTCCTTGGGTCGGTCGCAGCAGCTGCTCGACGGGCGTATCCTGCGGATCGACGACAGCGCGCAGCAGAATGTCGCGCTGTGTTTGTTCCGGCTGCTGACTGCCTCGAACGAGGCTCCGGGCAACAGTCACGCTTGCAGCGTTGGCACGTGTAAGGGGAACGCCCGTGTCTATCTGTCGAGTGTGTTTCAGGGTACGCATGCCTAATTTACACGCATAGAAAGCGCCAGAAGTGAACGGCAGAACAATGAATGCAAGGCAGACTGCTATCGGTGGATCGAATTGGACTATGGAATTCAATGATCCCAAAATAATCCCGACGCTGAGAACGAAGATCAGGCTGAGAAGCAGCAATCCAATGCTGAATGCGGAAGCAATCACTTTTCTGCCGATATTGGTGACGTATTCCCTCTTACTCACGATCCGCCTGATTGGTTTGTCCTGCTTCATTTCTATGCCTTCCTCCAATTCATCAGCATATTCGCTTCTGGCGCACCTTCATCAACTGGTCGCAGCAACTGCTCAACGGGCGTATCCTGCGGATCGACGACGGCGCGCAACAGTATGTCCTGGTGTTCCTGGTTGGGTTTGTCACTTGCCCGAACCAGGATGTCGGCAGCGAGTATCTCTGCGGAATTAGCACGAGTGAGAAGCGTTACATTTCGAAGCGAGTTCGTACGCTTGATGCGTTTGTACTGTTCATTTGTTTTCTCGATGGTGTCAACGACAAGGCTGCAGAACATACACGATCCAGAAAAACACTCGATAAGGAGTGTAAACAATGCCACCAGTAGCAGCAGACCGATTCTGCCACACAAAGATAGCATCAGGAAGGACAGACTGGAAACAGTAAACGCGAACCGAAGACTCTGCACCCGAAGATACTCGCGCTTGCTCACGATTCGTCTGTGACACGGCTCTAAATTCTGCTCGTCCTTTGATTTATCTATTGCCCTGTCCTTCATTGCCGTACCTCTATTCGATTTTGCAGCCCATCCTCCTCTAAAGCGCTTTCGCTTACCGGTCGCAGCAACTGCCCGGCAGGAGCTTCATCGCCATGTGTCGCAGCGCGAAGCAAAACAGACTGCTGCTCCTGAACTGGTTTTTCACTGGCACGAACAAGGCTCTCATCGACAGGCAGCCGCGTAGTGTTGGCGCGTGTGAGGGGAACAACCTTCTGAAGTGATCTTGCATCGCCGTCGAATCGTGTCTCGAAGCAAGATGGAAGGTATCACGAGCAGCGCAGTAACTAAAAAACTAATACCGGGGTTCCACTGAGGAAAAAATGCGTGGGCAATCTGGGGCGCTTTCATCGCCATCGCAAAAAGGCAGACACTCGCGACCGCAAACGCAGCCCTAATGCTTTGGATCCGAATATAATCCCGTTTGCTGACAATTCTCAGCGTTTTCTTTTCCGGCTCCATTCTCATATTCCCCATCCAGCCCATAACGCGGTTTCACTCGTTCTATAAACCCGACAGCCCGTTCCGATACAGACGATGGACGAGCCTTACTGCGCGGATACTCGGTTCTCGCACGGATTTCTACGTTGACAAGCGAAATGCCCGTAAGCTATAATTCAAGGTTCGATAGAGACGGATTTGAGAGCAACATTCGATACACCATTCTAGCAGATACGAGACAGCTTCGATAGCGGATGCATCTGTTTCAAAACGCCCGCTTCGATGTTGAGCCACCTTGTAAACAGACCAGCGTTTCAACCATTTGACACAGAAGGCTATTATTGGGGAAGAGCGTGATTGCAGGCGACGGGAATTGTGGAGAGGAACACCAATTTGGACAGGCAAGAAAGCTCCGTGCTGACGCAGGAAACGCCAGCGTCGAGCGCCAGCGGGCAGCATGAACTGAAGGTTTTCGCGGGACCCGGCAACCCGCATCTCGGGCTGGCAGTCGCTGACTGGCTCAATATACCGCTCGGCAGAATGCACTACAGCCAGTTCGCCGATGGCGAGAACTATGTGCGGTTCGAGGAGAGCGTGCGCGGCGTCGATGCCTACATCATACAGCCGACCTGCCCGCCCGTCGATACTAATCTCGTTGTGCTATTCGAGGCGATAGATGCACTGCGCCGCGCCTCCGCCTGGCGCATCACTCCCGTGATTCCGTACTATGGCTATGCACGGCAGGAGAAGAAAGACGCCCCGCGCGAACCGATTACCGCCAAACTGATCGCCGATCTGCTGGTCGCCGCAGGCTCAAATCGCGTGATGTGCCTCGATCTGCACGCCGATGCGATCCAGGGCTTCTTCAACATTCCCGTCGATCATCTCACCGCAATCAATATGTTCACCGAGTATTTCAGCAGGAAGATGCAGGAGGGCATGGACAACATCGTCGTGGTGTCGCCGGACGAAGGGCGCGTCAAAAAGGTGCGGCAGGTGGTGCAGAAGCTGCAGACTCCGCTTGCGGTCGGCTACAAGCATCACCCGGGCCACATGGTTTCTGAGGTCACACACCTGGCAGGGGACGTACGCGGTAAAATTCCGGTGATCATCGAAGACATGATCACGACCGGAGGCAGCATCATTCAGGCAGTCGATGCACTGCTCGCGGCAGGCTGCGCCCCGCAAATTTACATCGCTGCCACACACGGCATTCTGGCGCGCAACGCCGTCGAACGGCTCTGCTCGCGCCCGGAAATCGCCGAGATAATCATCACAGATTCCGTGCCGCTTCCGCCTGAAAAACAACATCCGAAGATCAAAGTGCTGTCGGTCGCCGCGATGTTCGGTGAGGCAATTCACCGCGCCAACAACGATATGTCGATTACCTCTCTTTTCGACTGAACAAAATCATTTGCAATCTATAATGTTGCTCACAACAGGCTGCATTTCTCCCCCTCCTTTGCTTTTGTTCAAGGAGGGGGTTAGGGGTGGTGCATTCGCTCCCGGGGTTGAAACCCCAATCTGACTGGCAAATGCGGCACATTCCGCTGCGCTTTGAATGTGCTTCATCTTTACTTTTCCGCCGAGCGTCCTTCGGACGCAATGCCTGTAGACGGTGCATTCTCGCCCGCGCCTTCGCTTTTTTTCAAGTGTTTTTGTTCATGGAGGCGGTTGGGTTGGTGCATTTAGCCTTTTGCTTTTGCAAGGGCACATAGAATCGCGCGTCGGCGGAACCGAAAACGCGCCGCCCGGATTGGAGCGGCGCGCCTCAAAACAGTTTTATCCACAGCCAAAATGACCGATTATGCGTGAACGTCGAGCCCTCCGCTATTCGGCAGCGGCAGCAGCGTATTCACCAGCAGCTTGTCTGAATCGTTGACTTTCTTCAGCAATTTCGCTGCGACCTCGACATTTTGATCAGCCGCGCGCAGAATTCCTGCCGAAGCCCCATAAGACTGTACCGATGTGGAATCCATTCCGTTTTTCCTCCGTGTGAACTTGGCCGTACCGAATTACTGTGGTCCTGCATCCTGCAGTCCCGGCGCACACCAGAAAAATTAGCGACCATACGGATTTCCTGAGTGGCACACACTCTTATCGGCAGATTGGTCGATCTTCCTGTGCCACTTCGATCAGAAAGACCGTTCGGAGCAGACCCAGGTTATCCGCGTTCCTGCAGGCTGACGGTCATCTCGATGATGCCGATTTCCAGCTGTAGCGGCACGACTAACGCCGGAATGCTCAACGTGGACATCTTGACGTTCGTGCCGCGCACGATCGTCGGCGGTGTGATGTCACAGACGAATCCTGCCTCCGAGAGTCCGGCAGCAGCGTTACCCGTGATCATATTGCCGAGTTCGGCTATCGCGCTCGCCGCCAGCTGGTCGAACGTTCGCACCGGCTGCCCGAGCATTATCGAGGCGATCTTATCGGCTGTGATCATACTCATGCCATAGATCACCTGCCCCTCGACCCTGCCCGTTACCCCGGTGATGATGTTGCACTGCTGTGTCGTGAACACCGAAGGGCGCATCGCGAGCGGTCCCTTTTCCGGAGCCATACTTAGAACCGTCTGTATCACTGAGCAGGCGGCATTCATGAACGGATTGATATACTGCACTTTCATTGCTGACTGATCTCCTACACTTCCTTTTCCAAACCCGAAAACCATTCATCGTCGACCGTATCGAATGCTGCAGCGATCGCCACACATCCATACAGTTAGAACCAGATAGTCACACCGGTCTCACACTCAGCAGCACGCCTGACTTCACCTGTTGCAGCCTGTTGTCGGGCACACCCTGTACAGCGACTACGCATAGACTAGATGTCCGCGGAGAGCGTAGGTGCTGCCGCCGCAGTAGGCTAGCTGCCGATGAGTTTCTCGATTGCCTCAAGCACCTTTTCCGGCTGGAACGGCTTGACGATGAAGTCTTTCGCCCCTGCCGACACCGCTTCCATCACCATCTGTTTCTGACCCATCGCCGTACACATGATGATCGTCGCGTTGGGATCGTGCTTCCTGATCTCTTTGACCGCCGTGATGCCGTCCATTTCAGGCATCGTGATGTCCATAGTCACCAGGTCGGGACGAGTCTTCTGGTAGAGCTCCACCGACTCCTTACCATTGCACGCCTCACCGGCGATTTCGTAGCCGCCCTTGGTCAGTATATTTTTCAACGTTACGCGCATGAAGAGCGCATCGTCCGTAATCAAAACTCGTTTAGCCATCCGTTTAGTGCCTCCGCGTCGCCTACTGCAAGCATAAATTCGACGCTTATTGTGGTTGTGCCGCTTCATTCTCGGCTGGTTTTCGTTACAGTCGTCAGTCGTCCTACCGAAACTATGCATACTCGCTCAAAACTTCGCATTGCTCCCCCTCTTCCCAAAGCTTCGGGAAAGGGAGTCGGGGTAAGGATATATAGTAGTCAGTTAAGTAATGTTTTGTGTTTCCAATTTCGGCCGCAGCAGCGAAAAGTCTACAACATTCCACTGCGCTAAAGAACAAAACTTGTCTTGACTAACGACTAATAGTTGGGTTTCAACAAAGTATCGAACAGAAAATCATCGGAGGCTATTACTGGATTGCAGCGCTAACCTCACTGGAGTCGATGCTTGCCTCCTGCAATCCGGCTGCCTTCTTTACACGTTGCAAGTGCCGATCAATCGACGGGAGTTCGCCGATAAAAGAAGGGCAGGGGCGTCTCGAAGCCGATTTCGCGGTAATCGAAAATACGCTCCGTGCCGCCGACGAAAAGTATGCCGCCCGGGCGCAATGCGTCATGGAACTGTCTGTAGAGCCTCTCTTTCGCCGGGTCGGTGAAATAGATCACCACATTTCGGCAGCAGATCAGATCGAAACCGGTGTCGAACTGATCGGCGAGCAAATTGTGTGGAGCAAAAGTGACCCGCCCGCGCACCTCGGCATCGACCTGATAGCGCACATCCATTTCCGGAACCGGGCTGGAGTTCGGTGACGACTGCCGCTTGAAGTAGCGGGATCGCGTCGAGTCATCCACGTTCTTCATATCGCTCGCAGTGAACAGACCCTCCTTCGCCTTTGCGAGAATCGTTCGGTCGAGATCGGTGGCAATCAGCGTATGCCGCACATCGGGCGACAGCTTATCGAGCAGTATCGCGAGAGAGTAGGGTTCCGCGCCATACGAGCAGCCAGCACTCCAAATCTTCAGTTTTCTCGTTCCCAACATCTTTCCGGGGCTGCGCTCCCCGGTCAGCATCGGCAGCACGGTATCGCGCATCTCGTCCCACTTTTCGGGATTTCGGTACAGTTCCGAGACATTGATCGTCATGCGGTCGAGAAAAGCGTGCATCTCCTGCGGGTCGCGCTCCAGCTTCGCAAAGTAGTCCTTGAAGCTGCCGGCGCCAGCGCGCCCGAGCATACTTTGCAGTCGGCGATGCATCTGCTGCTGCTTGTAAAGATTCAGGTCGATGCCCGTCTTACGCAGGATGCACTCCTTGAACAACTGATAGTCCGCTGCCGATGCCGAATCCAGTGAAGCAGTTTCGGACGGCGGGAAAATACCGGCGCTGTCTGAAGTGTCGTGTGCCATTCCCGGAAATGCTCTGTCCATCATGATTACTGCCTTTCGTACACTGCCCGAGCCGCTGAACTGAACGCCGGATCGAGTGCGGAATTGAGCGCACCAGCGACGCGTGTCATGCTGCCCCCGCCAAGCAGCACCAACTGTCGTTCGCCCTGCCCGATCGTCTTGACGCGCACCAGCCCGTCAGTACCCATATACACCGTTCGCCCGCTCGAGCCGCCAACGTCCTCCGCAATGATCGACAGCCGGTGCTCACGGAGCGCGTCCCGCACGGCGACAGCATTGCGAGGACCGATGTCCATGCGATCGCCGCTCCCGCTCGAGACGAAGAGCTGTGCCCCGCCCGCGATCGCCACCTGAATGCGACTTTGAATCGCGCCCTTTTTCTGCATCTCCACGATCAGTTTCGGAACTGCCGTATCGGCAAACTTCCCCGGATTTTCCGAAATCTGTTTTCCGCTGCTCGGGAGCACGATATGCGCCATCGCTGCGACCCCCGCCTGCCTGTCGAATGCGCAGATTCCGATGCAGCTTCCCAGCCCGAGCGCCGTCAGCACCTCTCCAACTGCCTGAGCGACTTTGAGTTCCGCCATGCCCACCATCAGCATCTCGCCCAACTCAGCCTTCTATCTGGAGCGCTCGCAGCAGGATCGAAAGGCTGCCAGGCTCCGGTACAAAAATGAAAACACCATCGACACCCTGCAGTCTCTCATCGATCTTCGACACGATCGTGAGCACGTCATCGTCGAGCTGTGCAACTGCCGAAGCGAGCATCGACAGTATCGCCGCGCTCATGTCCAGCGCCATTGCTGGAGGCGATGCCACCAGATTCAGCCCCGTCATTCCCCCGATCGCAACCAGATAAGAAGAGATGAAGATGTTCCCTACTTCCATCAATGCAGAGCATTCCATTGCGCCCAGCGCTGTCGTAGTCTCGGGCGGCTGGCACATCAACTGATCGACAAGGCGCATCGCTCCGGCTTCCGGCAGCAGGATTGCGATGTGTCCGGGTACATCGCCCTCCACCGGCATATAGATGCCGACCGAAACCGCCTCTTCACGCCCCGCCATGCTTGTAAATGCAGACAGCGGCACGACCCCGACATCCGGAATCGACATGTCGATGCGAGCATCCACCATCATCGAGAGCGAAGTCATCGCATTTCCTGCCCCGATATTGCCGATTTCGCGCAGTGCGTCCAGCATCGTTTCCGTCAGTTGTGGTCGTGCCGCTGTCTGCATTTCTGACGGCACAGTCAAAGTCTTCGTCATTGGTTTCTCTTTCGTGCGCGGCATATCGGCGGTCTGTTCGCGTTTCGCCACGGCTGCCCAACTGGTCGCGGCAGTCCCCGAAATTGCCAGGAGTATGCCCCTTTACCTCTCCTTCGAGGTTTGCCTCGCTCATAAGTAAATCTATATCTTCGAGGCATTGTCGGCGCACATTAGGCTGTTTTCCAGTGAATTCACTCTCTGTATCCGCAAATCGACTGTATTCTGGTATATCTGTCAGCCCCGCGTGCCGCCCGGCGGGCGGTTGTGTCTGTATCTGAAGAATGAATCCGGAGAATGGTCTCGACTGGCCGGTCTTATTCCCACCTGTACGTGATACGACGGGCATCGCGTCCGAAGGACGCCGGGCTTTAGCCAGTCAGACCGGGGTTTTAACCCTGGAATAAGCGGTACGCCAGTCAGACCGGGGAACCTCTGGATGGCTTATCGGAGCTAACGATACAGTTTCAGAAGCCCGATATTAGCGATAGGACGACTGTGTGCAAAACGAGGGCTTGTGATACGACGGAAGGCAAAGACAGGAGCGAGTGCGATGCGGATTGCCCTCACCGGCGCAGCCGGTATGATTGGCGGCACGGTGCGCCGCTGCCTCACTGCCGATCACGAAATTGCCACTGTTGGCAGGCGCGCGGGCAGCGATCTGACCGCAGATTTCGCGCAGCCGGACAGTGTACGCCGCCTCGATCTGAACGGAATCGATGCCCTGATTCATTGCGCTGGCATCGTCGACGAAGATTTCGTCACCGACCCGGAAACGGCGTTTCGACAGGCGACGCTCGGCACATCCATGCTGGTCCAGCGAGCGCGGGAATGCAGTGTGAAGCGGTTCATACTCGTTTCGACCTCGCATGTTTACGGCGCACAGTCCGGGCGAATCGATGAAGACCGCTGTCCCGACCCACGCTCGGATTATGCGATTGCCCACTATGCCGCCGAGCAGGTCGTTCGTCGCAGCACAATGCACGATGGCGCTGGACAGGCGGGATTCCGCGCGCTGATCCTGCGCCCCAACGCCGTTTTCGGCATCCCGACCAATCAAAAAACTTTCGACCGCTGGCATCTGATACCGTACGACTTTCCGATGGCTGCGGTGCGCGAACAGTGCATAGTTCTCAAATCCTCGGGCGAGCAGCGGCGTAATTTTATCGGCGCCGAGGACCTTTCCGGAATAATAGCTCGATTTTTGTCGGAATATCCACGCGGAGATTTGTCACAGATGTCTGTGCCAGAAATCGAGGCCGGAATGAGTGCAGGGAGAACTTTGGAACGAAATGCCATCTGTCCAAAATGCGTTCGGGAGGATAACTGTCTGACGATCAATCCGGTGGGCGAAACGACAATCAGTGTCTGCGAATTTGCGCTCCGCTGCGCCGCCGTGTACGAAAAGCTGACCGGTCGTGCCTGCCGCGTGTGCCGTCCCGAAATGCCTGCCGGATCACTGAATTCGAGAGCAGACGTTCAGCAGCACGGAGCGACCTTCGATTACCTTACGAAGTATCCTGAGCTTTTGTACGGCTCCCGTCAATCCCTCGACACCTACCTCGAAAACTTCATCCAACTGCTGATCGAGCAAAAGCAGACCTAATTTTCGACCTCAGAGTGCACGGCGCTGCCTGAAATATTTACCTGCATTATTTCCGCTCGGAAACCAATAATTCTGGCAGACCGAGAGCAGAATCAGAGAAAAAAGACAGAGGAAAGTTTTTATGGACAAATCGACGAACTGTCGCTCATGCGGCGAACGCAATCTTGAAGAGGTGCTCGACCTCGGCAGCACTCCTCTTGCCAACGCCTTGCTGACTCCAGCACAACTTGAGTGCCCGGAGGCGACCTATCCGCTCCTGCTCGCCTTCTGCACGCACTGCGCACTGGTTCAGATCACCGAAACGGTTCCTCCAGAGACGCTTTTTACCGACTATCTATACTTCTCCTCAACATCCGATGCGATGCTCCGTCATGCGAAAACCCTGACGCAGGAAGTGATGCACAGCAAAAAGCTGGACGAGCAGAGTCTCGTCGTCGAGATCGCCAGCAACGACGGCTACCTGCTGCAAAACTACAAGGCGAACGGAATCCCCGTGCTCGGCGTCGAGCCAGCCGCCAATATCGCGATCGTCGCCGAACGTGAACGAGGCATTCCCACACGGTGCGAGTTCTTCGGCGCTGAAATGGCGGAGCGGCTCGTCGCCGAAGGCATTCGAGCGGACGTGATACATGCGCACAACGTGATGGCGCATGTCGCCGATTTGAATGGTTTCGTGTCGGGGATCAAGCAGCTGCTAAAGCCCGAGGGCACCGCGATAATTGAGGCGCCCTACCTGCGAGATCTGATCGAAAAATGTGAATTCGACACGATTTATCATGAGCACCTCTGCTATTTTTCGCTTATCGCACTGCATAGCCTTTTCCTGCGTCATGGACTGCTGCTGCAGGATGCAGAGCGGGTAGGGATACACGGCGGCTCGGTGCGGCTGTATGTCGAGCATGCTCTTTCTGGAACAAAGCGGCAGTCGGCGCGTGTGCGCGCACTGCTGCAGGAAGAGGACCGATGCGGTATGAACCGACTCGAATACTATCGTGACTTTGCGGGGCGCGTCGAGAACCTGAGGCGGTCTCTGCGCGATAAGCTCAGCGCCCTCAAGGCGGACGGATGCTCGATCGCCGCGTACGGGGCGGCGGCAAAAGGCAGTACGCTGCTCAACTATTTCGGGATCGGTGCGGAGACGCTGGACTATGTCGTAGATCGCAGCCAGCACAAGCAGGGGCGCTATATGGCGGGAGTGCATTTGTCGATCGAAGCCCCGGAGCGCCTGTTGGAGACGATGCCGGACTATGTTCTGCTGCTCACCTGGAACTTCGCCGAAGAGATACTCGCACAGCAGTCCGCCTACCTGCGGCGCGGCGGCAAATTCATCCTTCCGATCCCCTATGTACAGGTGCGATCAGCCGCCACAGAACTCAGCCCCGCGTCCTTCGAGCGGGTTGCTGCCTGAATTATCGATCTAATTATCGATCTATCGAATGGCACTCATTCATCTATCGTATCAGACCCCGGCAAAATCCAACGAGCAGTGTCTTCTCTCCCCCTCCTTTGCTTTTGTTCAAGGAGGGGGTTGGGGGGTGGTGCATTCCTTTGCTTTTGTTCAAGGAGGGGGTGGATAGCCTCCGCGAAGCAGGGGACCCGGGGTGAATTGTTAGCAAAAAAGGACCACAAGAGCATCCGTGCATTTTCTGCCGCTGACAATCGAGGGAGCCTATCAGATAGAGCCGGAACTACTCTGCGATGAGCGCGGGTTTTTTGCGCGCACCTGGAGCAGAGACGAATTTGCCGCGCAGCAACTATGTTCTGAGTTTTCGCAGTGCAGCCTCTCCTACAATCGTAAGGCAGGAACTCTGCGGGGTATGCACCTACAGATCGATCCACACCAGGAAGTCAAGCTGGTCCGCTGTACGCGCGGCTCTGTATTCGACGTCGTGCTCGACCTTCGCCCCGAGTCGGCGACGTTTCTCCGGTGGCAGGGCGTTGAACTGAGCATGGACAATCGGCGAATGCTCTATATCCCGGAGGGCTGCGCGCACGGGTTTCTGACGCTCGCAGACGACACCGAACTCCTCTATCAGATACACGGCGAGTATCAGACCGAGAGCGCACGGGGAGTACGCTGGAACGACCCGGCTTTCGCAATTACCTGGCCCGGTACGCCCGGTATGATCTCGGAGCGCGACGCGAATTATCCCGATTTTGTGCCGACGCTGCTGCCGGAAGAGCCTGCACGTCATGGCTAAACTGGTGCAAGCAGGTGGGTATGGAGAACCAGAATGCGCTTCGATATGACCGTGCGCGAACTTGCCGAATACACCGCGTGTCAGCTCAATATGTTCTTCCCGGACACGCACACTGTTGCGCCCGAACAGATGCTTTGCGGAGTACAGCTCGCGCTCGACCGTGCAGAATACTGTTTTCGGCACATCAATTATGCGGCTTATAGTGAGAACGGCGAGGCGATGTTCGATGTGCTGCACTCGGATCAGTACTGTCACTACCTCTATTTTTTGAGCAACTCGCTCTATCACAATCAGGGCGACCCCCGTCTGTGCAAAAAGCTTTTTTATCTCAACAAAGCCCTGCACGCGATGAACTGCATGTACGACACCGATCTGCCCGACATCTTCTGGATCGTCCATGCGATCGGCATCGCGCTCGGCAAAGCAAACTATTCCAACTATCTCGTGCTGCGTCACAACTGCACGATCGGCGGCATGAGCGGCGAGTTTCCCACAATGGGCGAGAAGGTGATACTGAGCGCGGGGGCTTCTTTGATCGGCAGATGCAGTGTCGGCGACAACGTGATGCTCGGACCGGGCTGCGCCGTCGTCAAGACCGATATTCCCGCCAATACGCTCGTCACGAACGGGGGCAGTTACGTTAGCCGTACCAATTCGGACAAGCCCGCACGTGCCTGTTTTCATCTTAACTAAACAAATTCAAGAAAAATGACACGGTGCTTAAGCCCTGGCTGTAACTCCTTCTCCCCCTCCTTTGCTTTTGTTCTGATTTTCTTCAGGGAGGGGGGTGGTGCATCGTATCAAAAACTAACTTTCAGGAACAGACATCATGCCGCAGCAGAAACCGAGTTCGCAATCGACTCCGAAACTCAGCATCGTGA
>Ga0123337_10005729_pt1 | contig 12106 bp, 10 predicted proteins | sample frozenSSSSmetaG_FD_89792 | JGI IMG/M metagenome (GOLD analysis project Ga0123337, IMG submission 89792) | Glacier valley bacterial and archeal communities from Borup Fiord, Nunavut, Canada, to study Microbial Dark Matter (Phase II) -... | ecosystem: Environmental > Aquatic > Freshwater > Ice >...
CATGAATACGCTGCTGGCCGAGATCTCGTCGGCCGCCACCGAACAGAGCAAGGGCGTGGGCCAGATCGGCCACGCGGTCAACGACCTCGACCGCATGACCCAGCAGAACGCGACGCTGGTCGAAGAGACCGCCGCGGCCGCATCCCAGCTGCGCGACCAGGCGGTCGACCTGGCCGGCGAAGTGTCGAAGTTCAGGTTGCCTGCGGGCTGACGAACTGGCGCACTTTCCCGCCGTTCATCGCGGCATCGGGGGGGGTGCGCCAGCGGTTAAGGTCGTCCTTTGTCCAAAGGATCCCGGCCATGCGCGCATCGACACTCTTGTTCGCCGTGCTGCTGCTCACAGGCTGCGCGACCGACTACCACGCCGCGAACCGCAACGGCGGCCATCGCGAGGTCAGGCTCGCCGTCAACGTGTTCCGCGTGACCTTCGAGGGCAATGTCGCGTCCACGCAGGCCGCCACCGACCGCATGGTCCTGCTGCGCAGCGCCGAAGTGGCGCGGGCCCACGGGTTCCCCTACTTCACCGAAAGCGGAGCCGCGGCGACCGGCACCGCGATGTCGATCGCCTCGACGATCGTCACGGTCCCCGCCAGCACGATGACGATCGTCTGCTACGGCGAGCGGCCCGACACGGGCGTCGTCGTGCACGATGCCGACACGCTGATCGTCACGCGCGGCGCGCCGACCGATCGGCGCTGATCCGGGTCCGCCGGACGTCGCTCGTCGCACGCGTTGAGATAGCGCAGACTTCGCGTAGCGACGCGGTCTGCGGGGCCTATCGCGATGCCCCGGTCGGCCTATGATCGTCGACCGCATCCACAGAGCCCCGGAACCCCATCGATGATCGCGTTGCTCGAAGCCAGGAAAGCCGGGCTGTTCGTCCGCGATCAGTGGTTGCCCAACATCGTTGCCGGCGTGATCGTCGGCGTCGTCGCGGTGCCGCTGTCGATGGCCTTCGCGATCGCCTCGGGCGCGCGGCCCGAGCAGGGGCTCTACACCGCGATCGTCGGCGGCGGCCTCGTGTCGCTGTTCGGCGGCAGCCGCCTGCAGATCGCCGGACCCACCGGCGCGTTCATCGCGATCCTGGCCGGCATCACCGCGAAGTACGGCATCGACGGGTTGCAGGTGGCCACGCTGATGGCCGGCGCGATGCTGATGCTGATGGGCCTCGGCAAGCTCGGCGGCGTGATCAAGTTCATCCCGGCACCGGTGATCGTCGGCTTCACCGCCGGCATTGCGGTGATCATCTTCGTCGGCCAGTGGCGCGACTTCCTCGGGTTGCCGAAGGTCGCGGGCGAGCACTTCCACGAGAAGCTGCTGCATCTGATCGAGGTGATGCCGCAGGCGCACGCGTGGACGGTCGGTCTCGCGCTGCTGAGCCTCCTGCTGGTCCTGTACGGCCAGCGCCTCAAGCCGCTGGCCCGCGTGCCGGGACCGCTGATCGCGATGGTCGTCGCCACGGTAATTCAGGCGACGCTGCACCTGCCCGGTGTCGCGACCATCGGCAGCGCGTTCGGCGGCATTCCCGTGGGGCTGCCGGCCGTCCACCTGCCCGACCTGCGCCTGTCGCAGATGATTGAGCTGATCGGACCCGCGTTCACGATCGCGATGCTCGGCGCGATCGAATCGCTGCTGTCGGCCGTGGTGGCGGACAGCATGGCCGGCACGCGCCACGACTCGAACCAGGAGCTGATCGGCCAGGGCATCGCCAACGTGGTCTCGCCGCTGTTCGGCGGATTCGCCGCCACCGGCGCGCTCGCACGGACCGCGACCAACATCCGCAACGGCGCGACGAGTCCGCTGGCCGGGGTCACGCACTCGGTGATGCTGATCGCGGTGCTGGTCGCGCTGGCGCCGCTCGCGTCGAACATCCCGCTGGCGGCGCTGGCGGCGATCCTGTTCGTCGTCGCGTGGAACATGAGCGAGCTGCGCCACTTCACGCACATCGCGCGTCGCGCGCCGAAGGCCGACCGCGCCATCCTGATCATCACGTTCCTGCTCACGGTGTTCGCGGACCTGGTGGTCGCGGTCAACGTCGGCGTGATCCTCGCGATCCTCCATTTCCTCAGCCGCATGGCCGACGTGGTCGGGACGCAGCCGCTCGATGCGGCCGCCTTGAAGAACGAGCTCGACGAGCACGGCATGAGCGCCCTGCCCGACGGCGTGCTGGTTTACGCGATCGAAGGTCCGCTGTTCTTCGGCGCCGTCGACCGCATCGAGGAAGGACTGCTGCAGGCCCGCGACGACGCGCAGGTCGTGATCGTGCGGCTCGGGCGCGTGCCGTTCGCCGACATCACCGGCCTGCAGGCGCTCGAGAAGATCATCGTCAAGCTGCAGCAGCGCAAGGTGCGCGTGATGCTGTGCGAGGCGACGCCCCGCGTGCTCGCGAAGCTGCGCAACGCCGGCGTGTTGCGCGCGCTCGGCGAACCCAACTACGCGCAGACGCTGGCCGCCTTGCTCGCGATCGTGTCGGCTGTGCCCGAAACGGCGCGGCAGGGCCTGGCGGAGGTCGCCGAGAGCTTCATCCGAACCAGCGACAAGTTCCTGCGGACCGAGATCTGAGTCCAGGCTGCAGGACCGCAGTGGCGTCCCGGGCCTGGCGGCGAGGATCGATTCCCGACCGGGGTCAGGAAGGGACGAACACGCAGCCTTGCATCAGCCGCCGTGCCGAGCGGCTCATCAATGCCTTGGTGACCGTCCAGCTGCCGTCGCGTTCGACGGCCACCGCACCGACGATCAGCCGACCGGATGGATGCCCGATGCGGATCTTTCCGTCGCCGCCGGGTCGACCGAGACGGCTGACGAGATTGCCCGGGATCGCCGAGGCGGCCGCGAGCGAGATCGCGCCGGTACCGGTCATCGCGTGATGGAGCTGGCCCATCGAGAAGACCCGCGCGACGAGATCGATCGAGCCCGCATCGACGGGACGGCCGTCGGCGGCCGTGTAGCTAGCGGGCGGCGCGACGAAGGCGAGCTTCGGCGTGTGCGGCCGCGTCGCCGTCGACTCCGCGGCCGTCTTCGTCAGCCCGAACAGCACCGATGCATGCGAACGAATCGCCTCGACGCGCGCGAGCAGGTCGGGATCGCAGTTCACCGCCCCCTGCAGCTCGGTGCCGACGAGTCCGAGGCTGGCCGCATCCACGTAGATCGTCGACAAGCCGGCCGTGATCAGGGTCGCCTCGATGGCGCCCACGCCGGGCACGTCGATCGTCTCCACGAACGCGCCGGTGGGAAACATCGCGCCGTGCGCCGCATCGTCGCGCTCTCCCGCCGCGGGGTCGAGGAATTCGAGAGCGATCTCGGCTGCGGGAAACGTCACGCCGTCGAGTTCGAAGTCGCCCTCCTCGACCACGGCTCCGTTCGCGATCGGCACGTGCGCGACGATGTACCTGCCGATGTTGGCCTGCCAGATGCGGATCGTCTCGATGCCGTCGGACGGCATCGACAGGATCCCAAGATGGATCGCGGCCGGTCCGACCGCGGCACTCAGGTTGCCGCAGTTCCCGCTCCAGTCGACCACGGCCCGGTCGATCGAGACCTGGCCGAACAGGTAGTCAACGTCGCAGTCCGGCTGCGACGAAGGCGACAGCAACACGACCTTGCTGGTGCTCGACGTCGCGCCGCCCATGCCGTCGATGTGCTTGCCGAAGCGATCCGGGCTGCCGATCACCCGCAACAGGACGCGGTCGCGCTCCGCACGATCTGCCGGAAGCTCGTCAGCGCGGAAGAACACGCCCTTGCTCGTGCCGCCGCGCATGTACAGCGCAGGGATGCGAAGGACCGGCATCGTCGCGTTCTCCTCAGAGGTAGAACTCGCGTGCGAGATCCGTGTGGCTCTTCGCGAGGTCCTCGCCCGTGCCTTGGGCGGCGAGCGCGCCGGCCCGCAGGATGTAGAAGCGGCTTACGACCTGCGCCGCGAGCAGCATGTTCTGCTCGACTAGCAGGATGCTGACGCCGCCCTCCTCGCGCAGCGTCGCCATCATGTTGCCGATCTCGCGCACGAACAGCGGCGAGAGCCCGGCCGACGGCTCGTCGAACAGCAGGAAGCGCGGCTCCGACATCAACGCCCGTCCGATCGCGAGCATCTGCTGCTCGCCGCCGGACATCGTCGACGCGCGCTGACCCGCGCGCTCGCGCAGTCGCGGGAAGAACTTGAAGACGCGCTCGAGGTTCGGCTCGAATCGATCGACCGGCCGCGTCAGCGAGCCGAGCCGGAGGTTGTCCATCACCGTCAGGTCACCGAACAGGTCGCGGCCCTGCGACACGTGCAGCAGTCCCTGGCGCACGACCCGATGGGGCTGCATGCCGGCGATCGACTGTCCGTAGAGGTCGATGCGACCGGAGCTCGGCCTGAGGAAGCCCGACAGCGTGTTGAGCAGCGTCGTCTTGCCCGCACCGTTCGCCCCGAGCAGTCCCACCGATTCGCCGTTGCCGACCTCGAGCGATAGCCCGCGCAGCGCCTGAAGGCTGCCGTAGTAAACGTCGATGGCTTCGACGTGGAGCGCGCGATCCGTCATTGGCCCAGGTACGCCTCGAGGACTTCTTGGTTGTCGCGCACCTCGGCAGGCGGACACTGCACGATCTTCTTCCCGTAGTTGAGCACCAGCACCTGATCCGACACGGCCATCACCAGGTCCTGCACGTGCTCGACCAGCAGCACGGTCACGCCACCCTGCGCGAGCGTGCGCAGGACCATGCCGAGATGCCCGCGTTCGCCCGGCGACAGTCCCACCGCGGGCTCGTCGAGCATGATGAACCGAGCCCCGGCCACCAGGGCGCGGGCGATCTCGACCAGTCGCTGCTGGCCGAACGAGAGGTCGCCGGCCATCCGCGTCTCGAGGTCGCCGATGTCCATCTCGTGGAGCATCGCGCGGGCCTTGCGCACTGCATCGACCTCGGCGCGCCGGCTCTTCGGCGAAGCCAGGACGGTGCCGACGAACGAGCTCGGGATGCCGAGCTGCAGTCCGGTCAGCACGTTCTCCAGCACCGACATCTCGCGCAGGATGCCGTTGTTCTGGAAGGTGCGGCGAATGCCGAGCGACGCGATGCGCTCCGGCGTCATGCCCACCAGCTCGCGGCCCTCGAACAGCACGCTGCCCGAGGTCGCGCGCGTGAATCCGCCGATCGCATTGAAGGCCGTGGTCTTGCCGGCCCCGTTCGGTCCCATCATCGTGAAGACGCTGCCCTCCTCGACCGTGAAGCTGAGCGTGTCGACGGCCGTCAGCCCGCCGAAGCGGACCGTGAGATCGCGCACCTCAAGCATCGCGCGGCCCCCGGTACAGGCGTTCGCGCAGGAACGGCACGTGATCCGACAGCAGGCCGCTCAGGCCGCGCGGCATGAAGAACAGCACGAGGATCAGCAGCAGGCTGAAGACGATCTCCTCCAGCCCCGGGAAGTTGCGCAACAGCTCCGGCGCACCGGTCAGCAGCACCGCGCCGAGCACCGAGCCGAGCACGCTGCCGAGTCCACCGATCATCACGATCGCGAAGTGGAACAGCACTTGCGCGAGTCCGAACGACTCGGGCGACACGCGGCCGTTGAGCACCGCGAACATCGCACCGGCCAGACCGACGACCAGGCCGCTCCATGCGAACGCGATCACCTTGGTCCGCCGCACCGCAATGCCGAGCGACGCGGCGGCCTGTTCGTTGTTGCGCACGGCGGCGAACGAACGGCCGAAGCGCGAACGCAGCAGCATCGACGTCATGCCGATGCCGATCGCGGAGCACAGCAGGAAGACGTAGTACTTGGTGCGGTCGCTCATCGTCGTGCCGAACACCTCCATGGGCGGCAGCGTGAAACCCCCGGGTCCGTAGGTCACGGCGTCCAGATGCACGTAGCACCAGCGCAGCAGTTCGCCGACCGCCAGCGTGATGATGGCGAGGTAGTGGCCGCGCACCCGCAGCGCAGGCAGACCCACGAGCCCCCCGACCGCGGCGCCGGCCAGCGCACCGACGACGATCGCCAGCGGGAACGGCAGGCCGAGCCGCGCCATCGACAGTCCGGTCGCGTAGGCACCGACGCCGAAGAACGCCGCGCTCGCGAACGCGAGCTGGCCGAGATAGCCGATGATCACGTTGAAACCGAGCGCGACCAGGCAGTACACCAGCATCGTGTTGACGACGAATTGCGTGTAGTTGTTGAGGCCGAATGGCAGCACCAGGAGCGCGATCGCGACGACCGCCAGCCCCGTCAGTCGCTGCCGATGAAGATGGTGTTCGCCGCGGGCGGGGAGTCCCTGCGGTACGATCGAAGTCTCAAACACGGCTCTGCTTCCACTCGCCGAAGATGCCCTGCGGCCGGATCACCAGCACGATCACGATCACCAGGTAAGCCGTGATCTCGACCAGCGAACTCGACACGTAACCGCCCACGAGGTTCTCGAGGACGCCGAGCGTGACGCCGCCGATGATCGCGCCGGGCAGCGAGCCGAAGCCGCCGAGGCACATCGCCGCGAATGCACGGATCAGCATCGTGCCGCCCATGTCGGGATAGACCAGCGTGCTCGGCGCGATCAGGATGCCCGCTGCCGCACCCATGAAGGCGCCAGCGGCCCACATCACGTTGCGAAGCAGCGGCACGTTGATGCCGACCAGCGACGCGCCGCGCGGCGTCTGCGAGGCGGCCTGGATCACCTTCCCGAGCCGGGTCCTCGCGAAGAAGATCGCGAGCAGCACGACGACCACGACCGTGAAGCCGATCACCAGCAGGTCCTGCGGGAACAGCGTGGCGAAGTCGCCGAGCTCGATCGGGTCGCCGCTCAGCAGCGGCGGCAACGACACGACCTCGCGGCCGTAGAAGAACCGCGACACGCCCTTGAGGAAGAACGACAGCGCGACGGTCATCATCGCGAGGGTGACGAACGGCGCGTTCTTCAGAGGCCGGATCAGCAGGCGTTCCGTGATCGAGCCAACCACCAGCAACAGCACCAGCGACGTCGCGACCGCTGCCGGATACGGCCAGCCGAACAGTTGCAAGGGCACCAGCACGCCGAACGCACCGAGCATGAAGAACTCGCCGTGGCAGAAGTTGACGATCGTGGTCGAGCGAAACAGGATCGTCATGCCGAGGGCGACGAGCGTGTACACGCAGCCCACGGCGATCCCGCTGATCAGCAGTTGCGGCAGCATCGAAGTCCCGGCGAGGGTGCGCGCGGCTTCAGTTCGCCGGGTACTTCGCGACGATCTCCGGCTTCGCGCCCGGCATGTAGATCACCTTGCCCTCACGGATGCCGGCGTGCTGGTCGGGCGAGAAGGTCAGCGTGCCCGACTGGATACCCGGATTGAAGTCCTTGAGCTTGTTCAGCGCGGCCATGAAGTTCTCCTGCGTCAGGTTGGGGCCCGCGTCCTTCAACGCCTGCACCACCGCCAACGCACCGGTCATGCCCATGAAGCTCAGCGTCTCGACCGGATCGTTCGGGTTGTACTTCTTGTAGAGGTCGATCCACGGCTTGAAGGCCGGTGCGTCGAGCGTGTTGTTGAGCGGATAGAAGACGAACAGCTCTTTCGTCGCCTGCGCCATGCCGACGCGCTTGACCATGTCCTCGACCGACACGCCCTGCGTGGTCACCACGGGCGCACGCAGGCCGTACTTGTAGGCGTCACGCAGATAGGCCGTCAGCTCGGGCGGATAAAGGTTCGCGATCACGATGTCCGGCTTGGCGTTCTTGATGCGCAGCACCTGCGACGTGGCGTCGACCTGGCCGCGTTCGAGATAGGCGATCTCGATCGGCTCGAGACCTGCGGCCTTCAGCTTCGCGACTTCCGGGTCGAGGTGCGACTTTCCCCAGTCGTCGGAGTGGCTGATGATCGCGATCCGCTTGGTGTTCGGCTTCGTCGCCGCGAAGGCGACTATCGCGTCGGCGACCGTGTTGGTGGTGGCGACGGGCTGGAAGATGTTCGGTCGTACCGGCGTCGAGATCGCCGCGCTCGCCGCGCCCAGGACCATGAACGGCAGGTTGGGATTGCTCGCCAGTTCGGGCTTGATCGCCATCACGGTCCCGCTGCACCAGCCGCCGTGGATCATGAAGACCTGGTCCTGCGAGATCAGCTTCTTCGTCGCGGCGATGGTCTTGTTGGGGTCGCACGCATCGTCCTCGATCACCAGCTCGATCTTCCGGCCGTTGATGCCGCCGGCGTCGTTGATGCTCTTGTAGATTGCCGACGCGCCGAGCAGCGGCAGAGAACCCACGGCCGTCGGCCCGGTCAACGGGCCGAACATGCCGATCTTGATCGTGTCCTTCGTGATGCCGGGCTCGGCCGACGCGGACGTGCAGAGCGTGGCGAGCGCGATGGCGCAGATCGACGCCAAGGCGGTCAGTCGCGTGCTTTTCATTGCTGTCTCCTCTGTCCTCGAAGGACTTTGTTATCGATCAGAACCGTTGCAACGGGAGCCGTCAGGCATTGATGAGACTGGGGCCTTCGAGTGCGCCACCGCGTGCGCCCCGGCGATCTTTCCGAACACGGCGCCGCGGATGACGGACGTCGCCCCCGTGTAGGTGCCGTAGTAGAGGCCGGTCATCTCGCCCGCCGCGTACAGGCCCTCGATCGCTTCGCCATCGGCGTTGACGACCTGGCTGCTGGCGTTGACCTTGATGCCGCCGAACGTGAAGCAGTTGCCGCAGATCATCGGGTACGCGAAGAAGGGACCCTGCTCGATGCGGCGCGACCAGTGCGACTTCGGCGGTGCGTAGCCGCGCGCGGTCGCGAGGCCATCGATCGCTAGCGGATCAAAACCGTCCGCCGATGGACAGGCCGCGTTGTAGGCGTCAACGGTCTTCCTCAGCGCGTCGACGTCGACGCCGATCTTCTTCGCGAGCGCGTCGAGCGTGTCCGCCTTGATCGGCGGCTGGTCGGACCGGACCGAGCGCTTCCAGTTAGGCACGTCGTCGATCCGCGCGTCGAGGATCGCGTAGGCGATGCCTTCGGGCTGCTCGAGGATGGTCCGCGTGATGTGCTCGTAGGTCGCATCGACCGTCGCGGGCGCCTCGTTGATGAAGCGCTCGCCGCGCTTGTTGACGAGGATCCCGTAGTTGAAGACCAGCACGATCGGCTCGGGCGCGCCCGAGCGCGGGTCGAGCGGTTCTGCATGGATCTGGCCGTAGTCGCCCGACGGAGCGGCCCCGGCAGCCAGCGCCATGCGGATGCCTTCGCCCTTGTTGTAATAGCCGCCGCGCGCAACCGGGCGGATGTAGCGGGCGCGGGGTCCGAGGTAATGCACCAGCATCTCGGCGTTGCCCTCGAAGCCGCCGCTGCCGAGAATTACGGCCGGCGCCCTGAACGTGATGCCCTTGTTGCCGAGACCCACGGCGCTCACGCCCGACACCGCGCCGTCCTCGTCGCGCAGCAGGCCAGTCGCCGTGGTGCGATAGAAGATGCTTGCGCCATTCTTCTCGGCCCAGGCCGCCAGCGCCTCGACCAGCGCGGCGCCACCGCCCACCGGCGAGATGCGCGTCGTGCAGGTGGTGATGAAATACCCCGGCTGGAAGTCGAAGCGCACGCCGAACGTCTTGAGCCACTGCAGCGTCGGACCGGCATTCGCCGCCAGCGTCGCAATCAGTTCGGGATCGGTGAAGTTGAGCGTCTTGACGATCGGCGACCAGTTCTCGTAAGAACCCGCCGCGTCGTTGATCAGTTCCGGATCGAGGTAGTGCCCCGAGTTCTCGGCGAAGTGCTCCTCGAAGTCGTCGGAGACCTCATGCTCGCTCTTCATGCGCATCATCGCCTCGGTCCAGCGCGTCTGGCCGCCGCGATTCTCGACGTCGGACCGCTCCAGGATCGCGACCTTCGCGCCGGCCTGCATCGCCGACACGGCCGCGGATAGTCCTGCGATTCCGCAACCCACCACGACCACGTCGAACTGCTGTTGTGTCGATGTCTCCATGCGCTTCTTCTTGGTAAGGTCCGTGCGTCAGTACTTCCGCACGAACGGGTTCGGCATGTTTAGATCCGTCGAGATCCAAACGCTCTTCGTCTCCATGTATTCCTTCACGGCTTCGACGCCGCCTTCGCGGCCCACGCCCGAGTTCTTGTAGCCGCCGAACGGCGTCGTGTAGCTGGTCGACCGGTAGTTGTTGATCCACACGGTGCCGGCCTTGAGCTTCTCGCTCATCAGCATCGCGCGGTGCAGGCTCTGGGTCCACACGCCCGCTGCGAGGCCGAAGCGCACGTCGTTGCCGATGCGGATCGCGTCCTCCTCGTCCTTGAACTTGATCACCGCCAGGACCGGGCCGAACACTTCCTCCTGCGCGATCCGCATGTCGTTGGTCACGTCGACGAAGATCGTCGGCTCGACGAACTGGCCCGCACCGTAGCCCTCGCCGGTGAGTGCCCGTCCGCCTGCGACGCAGCGCGCGCCTTCCTGCTTGGCGACGTCGATGTAGTGCATCACCTTGTCGAACTGCGGCTTCGTCGCGATCGGGCCGACCTCGGTCTTCGGGTCCGATGGATCGCCGGCCTTCGCGGCTTTCGCAATCTTCAGCAGGCGCTCGACGAATTCGTCGTGGATGCTTTCCTGGAGAAGCAGCCGCGACCCCGCCATGCAGGTCTGGCCACCGGCCGAGAAGATGCCGGTGATCACGCCGTTGGCGGCCTTGTCCATGTCCGCGTCGTCGAAGATGATGTGCGGCGACTTGCCGCCGAGCTCGAGGCTCACGCGCTTGAAGCCCTCGGCGCCGGCCAGCGCCACGCGCTTGCCGCCTTCGTCGCCCCCGGTGAACGCGACGCGCGCCACCTTCGGATGCTTCACCAGCGGCTCGCCTACGTCCTGCCCGAAGCCGGTCACGACATTGAACACGCCGGGCGGCAGCCCCGCCTCCTCGGCCAGTTTCGCGAGCTCGAACAGCGAGACCGACGTGAACTCCGACGGCTTGCAGACGATCGTGTTGCCCGCGCACAGCGCCGGCGCGATCTTCCAGGCCGACAGCAGCAGCGACGAGTTCCACGGGGTGATGCTCGCGACGACACCCATCGGCTCGTAGCGGACCATGTTGAAGACCTTCGGCTTGTCCATGGGCACGACGAGCCCGTGAATCTTGTCGGCGAGGCCGCCGTAGTAATAGAAGTATTTCGCGACGTACTTGACCTGGCCCGCGACCTCGCTCATCACCTTGCCGTTGTCGCGGCTCTCGGCGTCCGCCAGGCGCTGGTAGTCGCGCTCGATAAGCTGACCGAAGCGGAACAGGATCATGCCGCGGTCGCTCGGCGACAGCTTCGACCAGGGCCCGTCGAATGCGGCGGCGGCGGCCTCGACGGCACGGTCGACGTCGGTCGCGTCGCCCTGCGGGATCTGCGCCCACGGCTCGCCGCTGAAGGGGTCGAGCGAATCGAACCACCGACCCGAATGCGGGTCGACCCACCGGTTGTCGATGAACTGCTGGTAGCGCGTCATGGGTGTCGTCACAGCTTGATCGCGAACGGGTCGCGCTCTTCGTCGGAGAAATCGATCATCACGTTCTTGGTCTGGAGGAACTCCTCCATCGCCATCACGCCACGCTCGCGGCCGAAGCCCGAGTCCTTGAAGCCGCCGAAAGGCGCCATCACCGATGCCGCGCGATACGTGTTGACCCACACGGTGCCCGCGTGGATCTCGCGCGAGACGCGCAGCGCGCGCGATAGGTCGGTCGTCCACACGCCGGACGCCAGGCCGTACTTCGTGTCGTTGCCGATGCGGATCGCGTCCTCCTCGGTGTCGAAGGGGATGATCGACAGGACAGGACCGAAGACTTCCTCCTGGGCGAGCGTCATGCCGTTGTCGACGTTCGTAAAGATGGTGGGCTCGATGAAGAAACCCTTGTCCAGATGCGCGCCGGTCGCGGCCTTGCCGCCGGTGGCGAGCGTCGCGCCCTCGGCCTTGGCGTTCTCGATCGACTCCAGGATGCGGTTGAACTGCGGCTCGTTGGCCGCGGTGCCCATCTCGGTCGCCTTGTCGAGCGGATTGCCGAGCCGGATCTTCTGCGCCCGCGTCACCAGCGCCGACGCGACACGGTCGTGCACGCTGCGCTGCACGAGCAGGCGCGAGCCCGCGATGCATGTCTGACCGGTGGCCGCGAAGATGCCCGCCAGCGCACCGACGATCGCCTTCTCGATGTCCGCGTCCTCGAAGACG
>Ga0123337_10005730_pt1 | contig 12102 bp, 18 predicted proteins | sample frozenSSSSmetaG_FD_89792 | JGI IMG/M metagenome (GOLD analysis project Ga0123337, IMG submission 89792) | Glacier valley bacterial and archeal communities from Borup Fiord, Nunavut, Canada, to study Microbial Dark Matter (Phase II) -... | ecosystem: Environmental > Aquatic > Freshwater > Ice >...
GATCCTCGCTCGCCGACGGCACCTCCGCATCGAACTCGCGGGTGGCCAGCACGCGCCGCGTCGCGATGTCGATGAGGACTGCACGCAGCGTCAGGCGCACGACGCTGGGCGAGACGCTGAAATCCTGGTGCAGTCGGATCAGCTCGGTGTCGAGCCGGAGATCTCCGGCCACCGGGACCGGCGCGCGCACGACGCTTCGATAGGCGCCACTGCGATCGATCGCGTGCACCAGCAACGGCGCCAGCATCGCTGCCGGCGGCTCCGCCCACTGGCTGAACGCGAAGTACTCGATCTGGTTCGCCGTGCGCACATAGGCGATCCGCCGCGTGCCGTAGCCGGGCGCGGCGCGCGGGTCGGCGACCACCAGCGTCGCAGTTGCGTTGGCGAGGCCCGGCGGCGATGGCGAGTCGACCAGCCTGGGTGACCCATCCTCGAGCAGGTACACGGTCGGCGGCGCCGGAACCGCGGGCAGCAGGGAGCCGCAACCAGCGAGATACGTCACTCCCGCCACGACCAGCCACGCCAATGCGCGACGGCGAGATTCGATTCGGGTCGGCATGGCAGCGTTCATGGTCGTACCTGTTCTCCCGGGCCGGGCCGCTCTTGCGGTGCACCGCGAATCAGGCTGCTCGGGTTGCGCTCGGTCTGATCGCTCAGCGAGCGCACCGAGACCGAAAGCGCATTCAACTCGGCGAGCAGCCGCTGCAGCTCGGGTAGCGTCTCGGTCCCGATCTGCTGTACGCCGCTGGCGGCAGCGTCGACGGCGTGGCCGGCGCTGTCGCTGGTGCGCGAGACATCGTTGCCCATCTTGCCGAGGGCATCCGCGCTCGCGGCGAGGCGCTCGATCGCCGGCCCGAGCCGTTCGCTGACGCGAGCCGCATTCCTGGCCGTGCGCGCCGCGTCGGCGATGCCGGCGCTGATCGTGCCCTGCTGCGCCGCCAGCGCGTGGACCAGACTGGCGGTATCGGCGAGCGTCTGCTTGAGCGCGGCCCGGTTGTCGGCATCGAGCACCGCATCGAGGTTGGCGGCCGTGCGATTCACGTTGGCGAGCACGCTGGTGAGCACGTCTTCCAGACGCGCGCTCAACGAGGGCTTGGAGCGGATCAGCGGGACAGGCTCCTCGGTCGTTGCCATCAACGGCGGCGCGCCGACGCTGCCGCCGCTGAGCTCGATGTAGGCGATGCCCGTCAGGCCCTGGCTCTTCATCACCGCTTCCGTGTCCTGCTTGATCGGCGTGCCGTGCTCGATCAGGAACTTGACGCGCACCTGGCGCGAATTCTGCGGATCGATGGCGATCTCGCTGACCTTGCCGACATCGACGCCGAGGTATTTCACCGGCGCCGCGACGCTCAGTCCCGCCACCGATTCCTTGATGACCGACTGGTACGGCTCGTACTTCTTCTTCGTGTTGATGCCGGCCGCCAGCCACAGCACGGCGACGACGAGCGCAGCGCCGAGGCCAAGCACGAAGAGGCCAACGAGGGTGTAGTTCACCTTGTCTTCCACGCTGCCCCCTTGTCGGTGAAGTAGGCCTGGACGATCGGCTGCGTGTCGTGCGAAAGCTCTTCCATCGAGCCCGTGGCCAGCACACGACCTTCGCCGAGCACGGCGACGCGGTCGCTGACGTGCCAGAGCAGATCGAGGTCGTGCGTGACCATCACGATCGTGAGTCCGTAGAGCGCGTGCGTGCGCAGGATGAGCTCGTCGACACCGGCCGAGCTCGCGGGGTCGAGCCCCGACGTGGGCTCGTCGAGGAACAGCAGCTCGGGGTCGAGCGCGATCGCTCGCGCCAGCGAGGCGCGCTTGAGCATGCCGCCGCTGAGCTCGCTGGGGCTCTTCAGGCCAGCATCGGGCGGCAGTCCGGTGAGCGAGAGCTTCCACTCGGCGATGTCGTCGATCAATGCGTCGTCGAGGCTGCTGTGCTCGCGCAGCGGCAGGCCCACGTTTTCGCGCACGTTGAGCGAGCTGAACAGGCCGCCATGCTGGAACATCACGCCCCAGCGCTGGCGCAGCGTGTGCGTTTCGGGGCCGGTGAGCGTGGCGATGTCCTGGCCGAACAGGCGGACCCGTCCCGAGGTCGGCCGCTGCAGCAGGATCATCTCGCGCAGCAGCACCGACTTGCCCGAGCCGCTGCCGCCGGCGATCGCGAAGATCTCGCCGCGCCGCACGTCGAGGTCGAGATCGGTGTGCACGGCGTGGCTGCCGAAGCGCGTGCTGACCTTCTGCATTTCGATCACGAGATCGGGAGCGTCTGCAGCAGCGGCGGTGGTGCTCACGTCACAAGTCCAGGATGCTGAACGCGATCGAGAACAGCGCGTCGGCCACGATCACGAGGAAGATCGACTGCACGACGGCGAGCGTCGTCTGCCGGCCGACGCTGTCGGCACTGCCCTGGGTGCGAAAGCCCTGGAAGCAGCCGATCACGGCGATGATGAAGGCGAACACGAACGACTTGCCGATGCCGATCAGCAACGTGGCGCCCTGCATCTCCTGGCCGAAGCGGTCGCCGAATTCGCGAAAGCCGATGCCGAGCTGCGAGCGCGCCATGACCATGCCGCCGAACACGCCGGCGATGTCGGCGAAGAGCGTGAGCAGCGGCAAGGCGACGGCCAGGGCGAGGATCTTCGGCAGCACCAGCAACTCGATCGGCTCGATGTCGATCGTGCGCATCGCGTCGACCTCTTCGGTCACCACCATCGTGCCGATCTGCGCGGCGTAGGCCGACCCCGAGCGGCCGGCGATGATGATGGCGCTGATGAGTGGGGCGAACTCGCGCAGCATCGCATAGCCGACGAGATCGACGACGAAGATGTTCGCGCCGTAGTGCTTGAGCTGGTCGGCGCCCTGGTACGCGACGACGACGCCGAGCAGGAACGAGGTCAGGCCGATGATCGGCAGCGCCTCGAAGCCGCCGACCTGGATGTTGCGCAGCACCGTACGCCAGCGGATGCGCTGGGGCTTGACCAGGAGGGGAAGCGCCTTCATCGCGGTCTCGCCGACGAAAGCCAGCAAGGCCAGCGCCTGCTGCATCACGCCTTCGGCGCGCTGGCCGACGGCTTCGAGCGTCGAGGCATTCGCGACCGGTTGCACAGGCTGTGCCGCTTGCTGCATCACCAGGTCCATCAGCGTTTGCCAGCGCGTCGGCCAGTTGCGCAGGCTGGCCGTCGCCTGGTGGCTGCCGAGCCAGCGTCTGAGCACCCAGGCGCCCGAGCTGTCGATCGCTTGGAGACCGGCGCCGTCGAGCACGACCTGTCCGGTCGGGGCAGCGAGCTTCGGCAACGCATGCGGCAGTGGGCCGAGGCCCACCACGGTCCAGCTTCCCGAAATCTCCCACTCGCCCGGCTTCGCTTGGCTGATCGCGGCAGGGGAAAGGGGTGGCATTCAGCGGCAGAGCTTCGCTGCTTCGTCGCTCGCCGGCGGCGGCGCTTCCTCGCAACGAAGAACGTTGGCATCTCCGTAGGCATGGATTCGAACGGCTTTCATGGCGGCTCCTGCTCAGTCGTACTCGTAGGCGATGGCCGCGACGGAGCCACGCCAATAGGGTTTGCGCCCCTGCGGCGTCAGCCACGCCGCTTCTCCCTCGGTGGGGATCTGCATGCCGTCACGCGCCTGACCCCGGCACCGGCGGCCATGTTCTCCCGGACGTGCGAGCCGCCACGGCGCGGACCCGGTCGGAGCGGCGCCGATGGCGATGGCGATGGCGATGGCGGGAGTCATCGACACGCGTATCGCGTTGTGGCCGCTCAGGACAGGAGCTTTATTACCTGTCCCAATCAGACCGCTTCCCGATTGGGCAACAGGCGGTCGTACTCTTTTTTCACCACGGCGTAGCACTCGCAGCTGCGCGCCTCGAGCCCCGGGCGATCGAGCACCTTGATGTGCCCGCGCGCATACGAAATCAGCTTTGCCTTCTGCAGCTTGAGAGCACCCTCGGTCACGCCTTCACGGCGCACGCCGAGCATGTTGGCGATGAGCTCCTGCGTCATGACCAGCTCCGCGCCCCTCAGGCGGTCGAGACTCAGCAGCAGCCACCGGCACAGCTGCTGGTCGAGCGAATGGTGTCGATTGCAGACAGCCGTCTGCGCCATCTGCGTCATGAGTGCGGCGGTGTAGCGCAGCAGCAGGTGCATCACCGGTGCGCGCTTGAACTCCTCCTGGAGGACGGTCGGCAGCATGCGGAAACCTTTGCCCGCACTTTGCACAACGGCACGATTGGGCGTGGATTCGCTGCCCATGAAGAGCGAAATACCTACGAGCCCTTCGTTGCCGACGACTGCAATCTCCGCCGAAGCGCCGTTCTCCATCACGTACAGCAACGACACGATCGCAGTGGTCGGGAAGTAGACATGGCTGACGCTTTCGCCCGACTCGTAGATCACCTGCCCGAGCGGCAGATCGGCCAGCTCCAGGTGCGGCAGCCAGCGTTTCCATAGTTCTGGCGGCAGTGCGGCCAGCAGGTGATTTCGCCTAGGGTCTGGTTGCGTGTGGGGCATGGGAGCCTCGCTGGGAATGGTGACGAACCAGAGGCCTACTTGCACGACGCCGCTCGGTGCGCTGGCGAACACAGCAATGTAGGCTCATTACCGCCCTCCTAAGCGGGGAATCGCACAGACGGCGCCAAGTCGTGCGCTCACGCTGCAGTCCCGCCTACGTTCCGAAAGCATGTCCATGAAGACCGATACACAAGTCCAGCAAGACGTTCTCGCCGAGTTGAATTGGCAGCCGTCCGTCAACGCCGCCAAGATCGGCGTCGAGGTCAAGGACGGCATCGTGACCCTGGCCGGCCACGTCGACAGCTACGCCGAGAAGTGGGATGCCGAACGGGCATCGCAGCGGGTCGCCGGAGTGAGGGCGCTCGCGACCGAGATCGATGTCGCCCTGCCGGGGTCGAGCAGGCGCAACGACGTCGACATCGCACGAGCGGCCGAGAGCGCCTTGCAGTGGACGACGTTCCTTCCGAAGGATTCGGTCAAGATCATGGTCGAAGGCGGCTGGGTCACGCTGACGGGCGAGGTGAACTGGGAATACCAGCGGCAGTCGGCGTCCGCCGCGGTTCGCTACCTGATCGGCGTGACCGGCGTGAGCGACCAGATCGCGATCAAGCCCAAGGTCACCGCGGTCGCCGTGAAGTCGGACATCGAGGCGGCGCTGAAGCGACACGCCCATGGCGATGCCCAGAAGATCCTGGTCTCGGTGAGCGGCGGCGACGTCACGTTGACCGGCACGGTGCCGAACTGGTCGGAACGCGACAAGGCTCGCAACTCGGCTTGGGCAACGCCGGGCCTCAAGAGCGTGGTCGACAACATCAACATCGGCTATTGAAGGTGGCAGGCGCACCCATGTCGCCGCTGCGCGCAGCACTCCACATCGATCACCACGAGGCCGAGGTATGGCAGCTCGACGCCGACAACGCCCACGCCGTAAGAATCAAGGCGCACGAACACCCCACGCGGCAGCACGGAAGCGCAGTTCGCACCGAACACGAATTCCTTGCCCAGGTGTGCGACGCGCTGGCGGGGATCGCCGACGTGCTCGTGGTCGGCTCCCACCAGGCGCAAGCCGGCTTTCGGCACTACGTCGGACAGCACCGAGCCGCACTTCTCAAGCAGATCGTGGGCTGGAAAACCGTCGACCATCCGACCGAAGGGCAACTGGTGGCGATGGCCCGTGAGTACTTTATCGAGCACGACGGCATGGCGCGGACACAGCAACGAATGTGACGCCTCAGCGTTTCTGCGCCAGCCAGCGAGCGACGAGCAACCAAGCCGATGCCCACACCGCTCCGAGGGCCCAGCCACCGACGACGTCAGTGGCCCAGTGGACACCGAGCGCAACGCGACTTGCCCCCACCAGCAATGTCATCAAGGCCGCGGCTCCCAGCACGTAGGTTCGCTCCGACGTGCGACTTCGAGTGCTCGCGACAAGCGCACCGACGGTCAGGAACACGACAGCCGAGATGGACGCGTGGCCACTCGGGAAGCTGAGACCCGGCACCACGAGTTCGGCCAGCGCGGCCTCGGGGCGCGCTCGCGCGAAGGCGGCCTTGGAGATCGCGACCACGAGAGCCGCTGAAATCGTGGAGGCGGCGACCAGCAGGCCCGTCGAACGTGACGAGACCATCGTCAGGTAGCCCACGGCGACGACGGTGAAGAGCGTCAGGACCGTCGTGCTGCCCAAGGCACTCAGATCCTGGAGCACGCCGACCAGCCTTGGGCGATCGGATCTCGCAGCCTGAGCGAGGTGCAGCAACCGATTGTCGAAGCTGCGCGTGTCGCCCTCCATCACCTCTCCGCCGAAGTAGACGAAGGCAAGCATCGCCAGCACGCAGGCCAGGCCGAACAGCAACGGCTTGACGAGGGAATGAAAGCGGTCGCGAGGCTCTGCCGCGCCTGAAGCTACAGGAACGATGGTCTCGAAACCTCGAACCTGTCGGGACACCAGCGCTTCAGGCACCGCTCCATGACCGATTCCGGGCTCGGCTTTCCGAGCACCGCATCCATGCCGTTGTCACGCCACGTGCGCTCGTCGAGTGCCGCCTCGTTCGCCGTGTAGGCGACGATCGGGACACGTCTCGCGGGCTTGTACTGCTGCTCGTGCCGCCGGATGCGATGGCTGGCTGCCAAGCCGCCCAGTACCGGCATCTCGACGTCCATGAGCAGGAGATCGAATTCCTGCTCGCGGGCGAGCAAGACTGCTTCCAGACCGTCTCGGGCAAGCTCCGGGATGATCCGCCACCGCGCGAGCAAGACGCATCCGAGCAAGAGCTGAACGGGGCAATCGTCGACCAGCAACACGCGGGGCGAGATCGGCGGTACCGCTCGCACTTGCGCAAAGCAGCCGCCGTGCCGGGCGATCAAGAACGGAGGGGCGAGGGTCGCTGAGTCCATTCGTGATCCTGCACCCTCAGCCCGCGCCCTTCTGTACGTGGCCGCACACAAGGCCTCGATTTCGAGCCTTGCCTCTGCCTGCGCAGCGAGCGCCTCTACTCGTGCCGCAACGCCTCGATCGGGTCCATCTGCGCCGCGCGGCGGGCCGGGAAGTAGCCGAACAACACGCCGATGGCGGCCGAGAACGCCAGTGCTACCAGGTTGATCGTCGGGTCGAAGACGTGAGGCACCGACCGTCATCGCTGTCGGCGAGCCGGCCTGTGGCCCGGCGTTCTGCTCGACCGAGGCGCATCCGCACAACGCCACGACGAGAGCCGCCGCCGCCGCTCGGGCCGCGCACTGCACGATCAAACGGCGAGCGCTTCCTTCGTCAGGCCCCAGGCTTTCGACAGCTTGGCTCCTCGTGCGTGATACGCGCTCTCCACCCGCTGGACGCGGTCTTCGAGCGTGCCCCTGACCTCGCCTTGTGCGTGCTCGAGCTGCTTCTTGAGCGCCAACCCCTTCGCGTCCGCCTCGTTCTTGAGCGTGGCCACGCGATTCTTCGCGTGCTGCACGGAACGCGCGAGACCGGCCTTCGCCACCACGATCTGCGCCTGCAGTTTCGACTTCGCCTCCTGGGTTGCGTGTGTGGCCTCCGCCTCCAGCTCTTCGATCTCGCCCTTGAAGGCTGCGATGCTGTGATCGAACTGCGTGTCGATGACTTCGGAGCGCGCGCGACGAAAGACCTTGCCGCCGCTGGCTTCGAGGGCGGAGTCGACCGGCACCACCCATTCCTCGTCCACTTCGGCAACCAGGGCCACCTTGCCCGGCAGGAGCATCTTCTCCGCCTCTTCCACGAAGTCGAGATCAACACCGGCGACCCAGAAGTCGCGAATCGCGCCGGCCAAAGTACCGGTCATGGCACCGACGACCATGCCGACCGGCCCGGCCATCAAGCCCACCAGCGCGCCGACCGCCAGGCCGATGCCGGTGCCCGAGGCCGCGCGATCGACAACCTCCTTGACGGCGACCTTGCCTTTGGCGTCGCGCGCGATCACCGCCGTGGCGTAGAGCGTGATGTCGCCCTCGTCGTGAAGCTTGCGAAGGGCATGGCGGCCGGCGTCGGCGGCCTTTTCATTGTCGAATACGACGACGAGCATCTTGTTCATGTCATTTCCAGGTTGATCTCTTTCGTAGGGGGGATACGGGTCGCGCCGGTCTCAACCGGTGGCGACGTCCACGGCTTTGCGCAGACGGGCCGTCGCCGCGCTGACGCGAGCCTCGAACTCCTTCCAGCGGTTCGCCGTGGCCTGCTTCATCTCGGCCAACCTGTCTTCTGCAACCTTCACGTCGCCGCGCAAGACCGTGAGCTGGCGGTCCACCTTGATCTTGGTCTCGGTGGTCAGCGCGTCGGTCTTCTTCTCGAGATCGGCGACCTTGGTCCTGCCCTTGGCGATGTCCTGCGCGGCCGTGGCGACGAACCTGTCACGCTGGGTGGTGTCGTAGGCGTAGTCGAAATCGGGCATTGCCTCGATCGTGTCCTTGGTCACGCCCGGTATGACGAGCTTGCCCGACTGGTCCTGGACCTGCGCGACGGGAATGGCCACGTCGTGCCGACCGACACCCACGAAACCGCCTGCGCCGACGATGAAGTAGGACACGTTCTTGTCCGGCGAGATGATCAGGTCTTCGACCGTTCCGATCTTTTCGCCAGCGTCGTTGTAGAGGGTCTTTCCCATCAGCGTCTTCTTCACGCTCCATCCCATCGCAACCTGCGTCGATTCGCTGACGCTGAGATGGGTCGACGTGGTCGCGCCTGCGACCTGGGCTTCGGCGAGGCCGGTCGCGCAAAGCATCCCGAGCAACGTCGTCGCGACGATGGCTGAACTTTTCTTCATGACGAATCTCCCGGATGAGCAGGGCTTTGCGTGTGGATCGGTTGTAGTGGCTGCGCAGGGGCCGGTCTGTACGTCACCGCACCCGGCGCGGCGAAAACTCGCCATCGCTCATCGTGCTCCCGGCGACGGCGACCACGCGGGCCGCGCGAGAGTCTGCGAGTCGACGATCACCATGAATCGCCCGGGCCAGGCGATGGTCTGACGGTCCGGTCGCAGCACCCACTGCGCCTTTCCGCTGGCCTGCGCCTGCTCGTAGTCGGCGTCGAGAATGCCGTGCCGGTCCAGAAACACGTTCAAGGTGGCGGGAATGCGGATGCAACCTTCCGACTGCACGGTGCCGAGGCGGCCTTCGAGCACGTGCGGATCGGTGGCGTGCATCTGCAAGCGCATCTGGCTCGTGCCGCCCTTTCCCCAGCCCCGCTCTGCGGTCTGCCAGCCGAAATCGAACACGCGGCGCCCGCGTACGCCGTAGCCGCGGATGCGGTTCACGTTCAGGGTTCCGAGCGCGCGGAAATCGGGGTTGTCGAGTGAATGAGCGAACACGCCGAGCGGCGTCAGGAAGTGCTCGAAGGTCCCCGGCTTGCCCGTGGAGATTGCCGTCGCGCCGACCCAGTCCCAGCTCCCCGCAGCCGTCCGGAGAATCACCAACGCTGCCTGAACGGCAGGACTGCGATCGACGAGCACGAACGCTTGCGGACCGCCGTTCGACAAGCCGCCTTCATTCATGCTTCGTTGAAGCCTGTCCACGTAGCGTTGCTGGTCGGGCAGCGGCACATCGAGACGGTGGTCGACTTCGCGCGTGAACCGGTCGCTCCATGTCTCGGCCTGGTTGCCCGCCTCTTCGCCGGAAGCGGCGTGGCTGAGGCTGAACGGCATGGCTGCGCAGCCGATCAAAAAGCAACGTCGGCGCGCACGCGCCTGCGATCCAGCCCGCCTCGCGTCACACGGAACAGAGACGATCTGCTGAGGAGCAGACCGCGGCGCTCGATCCTTCTTCGAATGGGCATGGAACAGGACGGTCATGTTGACTTGAGTCGCGAGGTCTGCACGTGGGCGACCAACCTTAGCCGCAAGCCCTCGATGTTTCCGTGCGGTGGCGAACTGTCGTCACAAAGCACGCGAAGCACGCGACGGATCAGTGCGGCAACGCACATACACGGTCGCCCCGATTGCCTACATTGATCTTCCGCAAACACACGCTCGCTGCATCACGATGACAACCGACACGACGGATACCCGCAAGACTTCGCGGATCGAAGGCACGCTCCACAAGCCGGCGCTCCCCCCTGCCGCACCGAGGCAGGATGTGAACGCGGCGAAGGAGAAGGCCGAGGAGAGCGAGGTCGCGGGAAGGCACAAGAACAGTGGGCAGAAAGATCACAAGGGTGCTCGCTAGCCATGCAAGTCCTGCTGCACGCCGATGCCAACACCGACGGCCGACAGGCGATGTCGGACTATCTGCAGTCCGTGGTGACCGAGGCGCTTGGCCACCATGGCGACCGCATCACCCGGGTAGAGGCGCATCTTTCCGATTCGAACGGCTCGGCCAAAACCCATGCCGACGACGAGATTCACTGCACGTTGGAAGCGCGGCTGATCGGGCTGGCTTCTGTCGTGGTCGCAGAGCGCGCTCGGACGGCGCACCAGGCCATTCACGGTGCCGTTCGAAAGCTGGAAAGTGCCGTCGAGGGGGCGATCGAAAAGCATGATCCACGGCACAAGGCCAGACTCACGGACGCTGACCGGGAGTCCGACGGCGTCTAGCGCTGCCGTCGCGAGCAGTCGCCGATGCCCCCCGCATCTCGGGTGAACAGACACGCCTGCGAAGAGACGTTGATCCTGGCCGCCTGCGCGCTCTGTTGCGGCAATTCACTGGCGCGAGACCGCGTGGAACCCGGTCCGTTCCGCGCCAAGCCGAGTAGCGATTGCGCAGCGCAGGAAGACTCGTTCAGGGCCCTCAAGCTGACCAGGACCGGCGACTCGATTCGTGTCGACTATCAATTCATCGCGGGAAACCAGCCGAGGTGGGCGAACATGAATGCCGATCTGGTACGAAGACTCAACGTCCGGGTCGGACAGACGTTCTGCATGTCGCGGGACACCGGCTCCGCCGAATCGGCGCCGACGGATTTCGACTGAGCGGGCGCGTCGCCGATTGGCGAGGTAAGGGCCGATGGCAGGGTGGCAGGGTGGCAGTGCCGTTGGGCACGCTCGACATCAGCACCTCAGTCGAGCACCACGAGGTTGCCGCTGTCTTCGGCAACCTGGATCGCCTCGAAACTCAGGGCGGCCGTTTCGTCGCCGCTGTCGCCCCAAAAGATGTCGACCGAGCGACCATCGAGTTGCTCCACGACGCACGGTCCCAACGGGATCGTCGCGTCGCGCCCGCCTTCGCCCAGGTAATGCACCGGCCCCGTGATCCTTGCGCTGCGTGTCGTGTACGTCATGAAGTCATTCCGTGAAGGCCAGAGTCACTTCGCGGCCGTGGCCGATGATTCGCGCACGTCGCTCTCATGGCTGAAGCGATGGCTCAGTCGCTCCCAGACGTCGTAGGCGGCGTGCTTGGCACGGTCCCACCGCAATGACGATTCCCCTCTCGACGCGTTCCAGTCTTCGGCAAGGTCGCACTGCACGTCCGAAGAAACTGGCGCTGTTCCGGTTCGAAACAACTCAAGCCCGTAGGCGTAGGCGGGGCCGAAGTCGTCGTACGTGTCGGTGGCTTCGACATAGGGCCGCGATCGGTAGCAATGCTTCCAGTAGTCGTTCTCGCGTTCCGGCACGACGCCCGCTGTCAGAGGCGCACAGTTCACCGGGCCGGCCCGGGGGTTCGACGGATCGTTCATGAACGCACTGCAGCGACGCCGATGGCGCGGACTGCGGGGCGAGGAAACTGGCACATCGGACGAGCCAGTGTGCGCGGCGCTCTGAAGTTGGTCCGTCTGGTAGCGCACGGAAGCGTCGCGCCGAGTCGACGCCAACGCCAAAGCAAAATGGGCTAGTAGCGCGTCGCTGCCAACCCATCGATTTCACTGGTCGGGACGGCGGGATTCGAACTCGCGAACCCTTACACCCCATCGGCTCGTTGGTGGACGTTGGCGGACGTCCTCGGACTGAAAATAACCATACGCGAAAGTAGCTTATCGCATTTTGTTGTCCGCATTCGTCCGCCTGAATACACTGGAATCCAGCGATTTTTAGGACACGGCTGGCCAGCGCTTTTTTCGCCCAGGCGGAGCTCGACCGCCGACTCAAGTCCTGAGGGACTTCATCGACAAGCACCGCGACACCCACGGGGTTGAGCCGATCTGCAAGGTTCTGCAGATCGCCCCGTCGGGGTA
>Ga0123337_10005733_pt1 | contig 12099 bp, 10 predicted proteins | sample frozenSSSSmetaG_FD_89792 | JGI IMG/M metagenome (GOLD analysis project Ga0123337, IMG submission 89792) | Glacier valley bacterial and archeal communities from Borup Fiord, Nunavut, Canada, to study Microbial Dark Matter (Phase II) -... | ecosystem: Environmental > Aquatic > Freshwater > Ice >...
AGTCATGTAGCGCTGGCGCCGTCTGAAAACCAGCGCCAATCAGGCGGCATGATATCTTCAAAGTATCTTGCGTCCTGTCTGGTTTTTGGGCCTGATGCTCTGCTGCGCGGCAGCATTAGCGGCCCCCTCCGGTGTTGTTCTCAACACTCTTTCTGAAGAATTACAGCGCAACTTCATTGGCTTGAAGCAGAAGGCGGACCCACCGCCGTACTTCATCTCCTATGAAGTCACCGAACAGGAATTTCACGTAGCCGGTGCGTCCTTGGGCGCGCTGAACGGCAGCGGCGATTCGAAAAGCCGCTATCTGGACGTCTCCGTCCGTGTCGGCAGCCCGAAGCTGGATAATTACCACCGCGTGCGTGGAGAGCGCGTGCAGTTTACTTCAGGCGTCAATCTTTCCATCGACGATAACCCCAAAGCAATTCAACAGCGTCTCTGGCTGGAGACCGACCGCGTCTACCGGCTTGCCGCGGAACGCCTCATCAAGATCCGTACCAATCAGGAAGTGAAAGTCGCCGAGCGCGATGGCTCGGACGATTTTTCCGCAGACCCTGTCTCCGCCCACACCGAAGCGGTTCACGAAGTCAAATTCGACCGCCCGAAGTGGGAAGAGCGGGTCCGTCGCTTATCCTTCGCCTTCGCCCAACACCCCGCGCTGCTGAACTCCGGCGTGCTGGTTTCCACTCAAGGGGACACGCGCTATTTCGTAAGTAGTGAAGGGGGCCGCGTGCAACACGGACGCGGATTCTCTCGAATCATCATTTCCGCACAAGCCAAGAGCACGGACGGCATGGATCTGGCCGACGCGGAATATTTCGACGCGGTCGATGCGGCAAATCTTCCGAAAGACGATGTGCTGATGGCTTCCGTCGCGCGTGTCGCCGGGCATGTGGAAGCGCTGCTCAAAGCTCCAGTTACCGAGCCCATCGTTGGCCCGGCCATTTTCTCCGGCCGCGCTTCAGGCGTTTTCTTTCACGAAATTTTCGGGCATCGCATTGAAGGGCATCGCCAGAAAGACGACACCGAAGGGCAGACTTTTACCAAGAGCCTGGGTGAGCGCGTGCTGCCTGAATTCCTCTCGGTCGATTTCGACGCCACGCTTCGCAAGGTGAACGGCATCGATCTGAATGGTTGGTACGAATACGACGATGAGGGTATCGCCGCCAAGCCCATTCGTCTGGTCGATAAAGGCGTGCTGAAAGCATTCCTGATGTCACGCTCCCCGATCGATGGCTTTGTCCACTCGAATGGGCACGGCCGCCGGCAGCCTGGCCTCGAAATTGTTTCGCGCCAATCGAACCTTCTGGTGAACAGCACAAAGACGGTTCCCGCAGCCCGCTTGCGCGAAATGTTGATTGAAGAAGTGAAGCGTCAAGGGAAGCCGTACGGTCTCTATTTTGAGGACATCACCGGCGGATTCACCACCACCGGCCGGTCAGGTTTGCAAGCCTTCAAGGTAATCCCCGTCATGGTCTATCGCGTCTATCCCGACGGCCGTCCCGATGAACTGATCCGCGGCGCCGATATTGTCGGTACCCCGCTCTCCAGTTTCTCAAAGATTCTCGCCACCTCTGACAGAATGGATGTCTTCAACGGCTACTGCGGTGCTGAATCCGGCAGCGTTCCCGTCTCAGCGGTGTCCCCCGCCATTCTCATCTCAGAGATCGAAATTCAGAAAAAGGACAAGTCTCAAGAGCGCCCGCCATTGCTCCCGCGTCCGGAAATGGGGCCCACCAATTAGATGAAGCTTCTGCCCTTGCTGCTGTTACTGGCCCTCGCGGCCAGCGCCCAGGACGACACCATCCTGAAGGCGATGCGCGATGAACTGGCGCGATCTCTTACGCTGAAGCTGACCAATTTGGAAACGCCGTATTACATCGAATACGAAGTGGACGACGTAAAGCAATACACGGCCACTGCCAGCATGGGCGGATTGCTGAACTCCTCGGAAGGCCGCTTCCGTGTGCCGCGCGTTCATGTCCGCGTGGGCAATTACGATTTCGACAACACCAACTATGTGGGCAGCGGGTTCAATTTCGGCTCACGCTACGATGTCCGACTGCCGCTTGACGATAGCTACCCCGTTCTGCGCCAAAGCCTTTGGCTTGCCACGGACCAGAGCTATAAATCCGCGCTCGAAGCCATCTCCAGAAAACGCGCGGCCCTGCGGAATGTTTCCGTTTCCGAAAAGCTGGCCGATTTTGCGAAAGCGCCCGCGGTCCACCTGCTGGACCCCATCACTGCCACTACAGTCGCTTTCGAGCCTTGGCTGAAGCGCACCAGAACGCTTTCCAATGTATTTTCCGATTACCCGAAGCTGAAGATCTCGTCGGCCGAGTTTTCGGCTATCGACGGCACTCATTATTTCATCAGCTCGGAAGGCACGGAAGTCCGGCAGCACTCAAACCTGGGTGTCGTCCGGCTTCGCGCGGGTGCCCAGGCCCCCGACGGCATGTTGCTTCGCGATGCGGCAGTATTCCAGACTCTCGACCAGGCGCGCCTCCCTGGCGAGGCGGAAATGGTACGCGCGGCTCGTGCGATGGCGGAAAATTTGAGCAAGCTGGTTCAGGCCCCCATGGGCGAGACCTATTCGGGCCCTGTCCTGTTCGAAGGCGTCGCCGGGCCGCAGATCTTCGCGGAAATTCTCGGTAAGAATCTTTCACTTACCCGCAAACCCGTTCTGGAACCTGGCTCACCTGGTTCGGTCCCCTCGAGCGAACTCGAAGGGCGTCAAGGCGCACGCATTCTTCCCGATACTTTCCAGATTGTGGATGACCCTACACAGACCGAGTTCCAGGGCCACAAACTTTTCGGCAGTTTCCAGGTTGACGATGAAGGCGTTCAATCGCAGCCGCTGACCATCGTGGAAAAGGGAGTGCTAAAAAATTTCCTGTTGACGCGCCAGCCCGTGCGCGGCTTCGTAGCCTCCAACGGGCGCGCCCGCCTCCCCGGTTCTTATGGTGCGCGCACAGCCGCCATCTCGAACTTGTTCATTCAGGCTTCCGATTCCTTGCCTGCGGCGCAGTTGCGCCAGAAGCTGATCGATGCCTGCAGGCAACGCGGCAAGCCATACGGCATCGTAGTGCGCAAAATGGATTTCCCGTCGTCGGCGTCGCTTGAGGAAGCCCGCCGATTACTTTCGGGTGCAGGGCAGAACGCCAGCCACGCTGTTAGCGTGCCGGTGCTGACCTATCGCGTTTATCTTGATGGCCACGAAGAACTGGTACGGGGTTTGCGCTTCCGCGGGCTCAATGTCCGTTCGCTCAAAGACATCATGGCGACCGGTAATGACGCGACAGCTTTCGACTATCTGGAAAACGGCTTCCCCTTTGCCCTGATGGGCGCTGGTTCGGAAGCCGCTGAAGTAACCGTCGTGGCACCTAGCATTCTGGTGGATGATCTGGAATTGCTTCCTCTGGAAGATGAGCTGCCTAAACTGCCGATAGTTCCACCGCCTGCTTCGTCTCGATGAGGATTCTCAGCAGGTATGTTTTCCGGGAAGTGCTCTCCAGCGCCCTCCTGGGAACGGTTCTCGCCACCTTTGTAGTTTTCCTGCAAGGCCCGGCGAAATTGCTGCTTGAAGTGGTGGTCCGCGAATCCATTACCCCGGAAGCGGGCATCAAGTTATTTCTGTACGCGCTGCCCCGCGTTTTGCCGCTCACCATTCCCTTCGGCGTTCTGGTGGGAATTTTAATCGGCTTGGGCCGCATGGCGTCCGATGGCGAAATCACCGCCATGCGGGCTGGTGGCATTTCCAGCCGGACCGTCACCGTCCCCGTCATGGTGTTCTGCTTCCTGGCTGCTTCCATCGCAGCCGCGGCATCGCTCTGGCTTACGCCCCTTGCCATTCGGAACAGCCTGAAGATCATGAACCGCGTGGCTGCGGAGCAACTCACCGCAGAGGTGCAGCCCCGCGTTTTTGAGGAAAGCTTTCCCAAGACCGTGCTCTATGTCAGCGATGTGAAACCCGGCAAGCCCACCGTCTGGAGCCATGTCTTCATGGCCGACCTGACGCCGCCGGAAGAACGCCCCATGATCAGCGGCAAGCTGGCGGAAGGGCCCCGCATCACTATTGCGGAACGCATTATCGCCGTACCCGATACCGCTCACAACCGCATCCAACTATCCCTGCAAAACGGCAGCAATCATGAAATCGCGAAGGATGGCCAGGGTTACCACCAGACTTATCCGCGCAGTGAACAGATACTCGATGCATCGCCTCCTTCTGAAGTCAAAGCTTCCAAGGCATTCAGCGAAATGCCCACGCCAGATCTTTATCGCTTCGTAAAAGCAACGGGCCAGAAGTCGGAAGAGAGCATCGAAGCGCGCATGGAATTGAATAGCCGGTTTGCGCTTCCCCTGGCTTGCGTGGTGCTCGGATTGATCGGCGTTTCACTTGGTGTCCAATCGCGAAAGGGCGGAAGATCGGGCGGTTATGTCATGGCCATTTTCCTTTCTTTCTTCTGCTATTACCTGTCTTACATCAGCTTGACCGGAATGGCTCGCCAGAGGGCTATTGAGCCGGAACTGGCCACCTGGCTGCCTGATCTGCTGTGCCTGGGAATCGGTCTGGTCATGCTGGCCTTGCTCGAACGGCCAGGCGACCGCGACCTGATCGGCATCGTACGCGATTCTGTTTCCGCCTTCTGGCGAAAGCTTATGGTGCGTCCCCGCCGCGCCCCCGCCCAGGCTTCCCGCGCCTCCAGTTCGCGCTTTCTGCTGTTCCAGATCTTAGATTTCTATATCCTCAGCCAGTTCCTGTTTTACTTCACCATCCTGCTGGCCAGCTTTGTGGCCATGGCGCAGATCTACAACTTTTTCGAACTCCTCAGTTACATCATCAAGAATAAAATTCCGCTGCTGAAAGTTTTCACGTTCCTTGCGTTTCTTACTCCGAAGCTGATTTACGATACGTTGCCCGTGAGCGTACTTGTTGGCGTTCTGGTCACCTTCGGGGTGCTCACCAAGAACAATGAAGTGACGGCCTTCAAGGCCAGCGGAGTCAGTGTGCGCAGACTGGGGCTGCCTGTCATTCTGCTGAGCATTGTCTTAAGCGGAGGCCTTTTCGCATTCGATTATTACTACATTCCCAAAGCGAACCTGAAGCAGGACGCGATCCGCAACGAGATCAAAGGCCGTCCGGTCCAGACGTATTTACGGCCCGACCGCAAATGGATTTATAGTTCCGCCGGTTCGCGCATTTATTACTACAAGCTCTTCGATACCGCGCAGAATGTCATGGTGGGCGTAAACGTTTATGAGCTTGATCCAGCCACCTTCCAACTGCGCAAGGAAATTTCCGCCGAGCGCGCTCTCTGGCAGCCATCTTTAAAGAGCTGGATCTTTCAGGACGGCTGGTCGCGCGATGTGCGCGGCGTCATCGAAAGTAAATTTGAAGCATTCCAGGCCACCACCTTCCGTGAACTGGATGAGCCGCCGAGTTACTTCATCAAGGAAGTGAAACAGGATAAGCAAATGAATTATCTGGAACTGCAGCGTTACATCAAAGACCTGCAACAGAGCGGCTTCGATACGGTCCAGTTGCGCGTCCAGCTTTACAAGAAGTTTTCCGTGCCCGTGTTCGCCCTCATCATGGCGATGATCTCCATCCCGTTCGCTTTCCTGGTGGGCAACCGCGGGGCAATGGCGGGTATTGGAGTTGGCTTGGCTGTCGCCATGGCATACTGGGGCATCGATAAGCTTTTTGAACAGGTGGGAAATGTAAATCACCTGCCTCCCGCGGTTGCCGCATGGGCACCGGACGCGCTCTTCGCGCTTGCAGGCATGTATCTTTTGCTAAGGATGAAAAGTTAAATGTCCCAAAACTTCGACGCTATCATCATCGGTACCGGGCAAGCCGGACCTTCGCTCGCGAGCACCCTGGTCAAAGAAGGGCTCGCAATCGCTGTCATTGAGCGCAAGCGTTTTGGAGGCACCTGTGTAAACACGGGCTGCATTCCCACCAAGACACTGATCGCCAGTGCGCGCGCGGCATGGGTCGCGCGTAACGCAGCCACATACGGAGTCGAAATCGGGAGCCCGGTTTCCGTCGACATGAAGAGAGTCAGGGCTCGCAAAGATTCCGTCGCGGGCAAGTCGGAAACTGCAGTGCACAAATCGTTGCAGGAACTAAAAGGGTGCAGCGTTATAGAAGGCCACGCACGCTTCACTGGGCCCCACACTATTCAGGTAAACGGGCAGATGCTCGAAGCCCCCCAGATTTTCATCAATACGGGGGCGCGAGCCTCGATCCCGCCTGTACCAGGTCTCGACGAGATCCCCTATCTCACCAACAGCGGCATGGTGGATCTTGACTTCTTACCCGAGCACCTGCTCATCCTGGGCGGCAGTTATATAGCCCTCGAATTCGCGCAGATGTACGCGCGTTTCGGCAGCCAGGTCACCGTCATCGAACGCGCGCCGCATCTGATCTTTCGCGAAGATCCCGATATCTCTGAAGCCGTGCGCGAAATCCTGGAAAGCGAGAATATCCGAATTGTTACCGGGGCGCAGGAAATCCGCGGCGCAGGGCCAGATCCGGTGATCTACTGGAAAGGCGGCGAAGCCAAAGGTTCCCATCTTTTGATCGCCCTCGGCCGCACCCCCAACACGGACGATCTTGGCATCGAAGCCGCAGGTCTCAAGCTCAACGAACACGGCTACATCATAGTGGATGACGAACTCCGCACCAATGTCCCCGGCATCTGGGCCATGGGCGACGCTAACGGCGAAGGCGCTTTCACCCATACTTCCTATAACGATTTCGAAATCGTCGCCGCCAACCGCACCCAGCCCGGGTCGCGCCGCGTCTCGGATCGCATTGAAGCCTACAACGTTTATATTGATCCCCCGCTCGCCCGTTGCGGCATGTCTGAAACCGCTGTTCGTAAATCGGGCAAACCGGCCCTGATGGCCATCCGCCCCATGACCAAAGTAGCGCGCGCCAGTGAAAAAGGCGAAACCAAGGGCTTCCTCAAAATCCTGGTCGATGCCGAATCGAACCAGATCCTCGGTGCCTCTCTCCTGGGCGTCGAATGCGACGAAGTCATCCACTGCATTCTGGACACGATGTATGCCAAAGCGCCGTACCAAACCCTTCAACGCGCCATGCACATCCACCCCACCGTCTCCGAACTCATTCCCACGCTTTTGGGCGATTTGAAGCCGCTATAATGGCAGGTTAGGAGATTCTCTAAGTAGTATCCCCATGATCGACATTAAGAAAAAGATTCAGGACGAAATCGCAGCGCTCGAAATCGAAATGCGGGTTGAACTGCCCAAGCAGATTCTTACCGCGCGCGCTCATGGCGACCTGAAAGAAAATGCGGAATACCACGCTGCCAAAGAGCGCCAGGGCATGGTGAACGCCAAGCTAAACCAGCTCAAAGGCCGCCTTGCCGAAGTCAGCATGATCGATTTCACCCGCATCCCCACTGACCGTGCCGGCCTCGGCTCTCACGTGGTGGTTCTCGATCTGAAGAAGGACGAGGAATTTACTTATATCCTGGTCATGACTGAAGAAACCGATGCTTCAAAAGGGATGATTTCGACAGGTTCCCCGATAGGCCGGAGCCTGGTTGGCAAAGTAGTGGGCGACGTCGTCAAGGTGCAACTTCCTGGCGGCGTGAAAGAACTGGAAATCTTAAGGCTCAAAACGATTCACGATTTGGCATAAGCAGCATGACTGTCACACGCAGCATAGGCGCGGTTTGCGGCAAGATCCTTGAGGCGATCGTCGCTTCGCTCGCGCTCTCCCGCATTCATCCGAATGTGCTGACCTTCATCGGCCTACTGATCAATGTGTGGGCCGCATTCTTGTTCGCCGCGGGCCGATTTCTCCCCGCAGCTCTGGTCGTCATCGGCGCCGGACTTTTCGACATGGTGGACGGCCGTGTAGCGCGCGAAACCAACCGGGTCACGCGCTTCGGCGGCTTCTTCGATTCCGTACTGGACCGCTATTCGGACCTGGGCCTCTACTTCGGCCTGCTGGTTTATTACGCGTCTATCAATCGCTTCTTTTATATCGTGCTCACTGCCATCGCGATGACGGGCTCCGTGATGGTGAGCTACACGCGGTCCCGCGCTGAAAATGAAATTCCGAAATGTAAAGTAGGCTTCCTCGAACGCCCGGAACGCGTGGTGCTCATCATTATCGGTGGCTTGTTCGACCGCATGGCTCCCGCGCTTTGGGTCATATCGATCCTATCGAACTGGACCGTGATCCACCGGATGCTCTACACCTGGCAGGAATCGAAACGCCTGGAAGACGCGCAACTTCGATCCGTACGTGTCATGCGCTAGAGCGCGCCGGAATTCTCATGCATCCCGTTGACCATCCCGTTCGTACTCCCCTTGCTGGTGGACACGGCAAACGGTCAAGTGGCAGCAATGTTCGGCGTTGGCTCTTAATCGTATAACACCTGGAAGAAGGTGACGACCCCCTCTTAAGCACACCGAGTGGGTCGCGGCATGCGTGGAATTCGGCATTTTCGATCCCGGGGGAAGACGACCTGTATCTCTGGGACGACGAGCACCTAAGCGTGCATTTCTACCATGAGGCCAGAATCAACATGACTACCGCTGACTAGCCGCTGATCGAGCGCTTCGTGGAACGCTGGTTGAGCAAAGGGTTCGCATTTTGCGGCAGGATGGTGACCCGCCCACCCTCCTGACTTGGCAAGTTGTGCAATCAGTTCGCCGGTTGGTTCGACAAAACAATGCAGATACATAACTGCAAGATTGCCGTCCCAATACTTATAGAGAACGCTCATCGTTCCGGGCCTTTGACGGCTTTTTGCACTGGCAGGGCGGCTGTATACAGTCTGTCTCCTAAGCGCGTCGATCTTTCCCGGGTAACCACCTTCGTTTCTGTTGAATTTGTCTTGAAGTTCCCTTTCCGATATCCTGATTGCAGGGAATGTCATGCCGGAATCACCCGCGACCGAAATTCGCTCAAAGCTTTCCAACTATCTCGACGGTAAAATAAGCCTGCGCGCTTTTCGGGACTGGTTCGCTCCGGTTGCCTGGTTGATTGAGAATTCTCAGGATTCATTAGCTATCGAGCTTGCGTACAGTATTGAGGGCGTGTTAGCGGAGTGCACCTCAGCTCATTGGTCTGAGCAGGATTTGAGAGATGAACTGGCGAACACTATCTTCCCACTTCGAAGATCGGCTTGACTCAAAACTCACCCACAGAAAACACCACCCACGAAACGTACCACGCTTCCCGCAGATCTACCCGCGCACGGTTCCGCGCGATCGGCAAATCAGCAACCGCCTCATACAATCCTGGCGGGATATTTTCAAACGCAAAGAACCCATCCGCGCCGGTATAGGTTGTGAAAGTCCGCTTGCCATCGGTCAATTGTATCCGCACACCGGGAATGTTTTTCCGCTCTTTCGGCACCCAAACCTCACCGGTCACTCTGCCCGGCAGCCGTTCTCCTTTCTGTCAGAGCTGAAGCGTCTTCAAGTTCTCAGCGGCTCTGGCATCTTGCAATGGCAGCGTACGGGAACAGAGATTCACCACCCACCTGGGCTTCTGCGGAAGCCATAGCCGTGCCTCCACCAAGTATGTTTCGCCCTCCGCGAATTCCAGACCGCACGCTGAACCCTGCTGCGGAGTGAACGCTTCCATGTTGCCTTTGACTGGCCCGGAGAAAGCTTCCAGTACCTGGAACACTAACCGGCGCTCTTGTGGTTCCTGTATCGGTGCAGTCACCCTGCCGGCATCGCGGTTCGACTCAGTCCGCCCTCCTGGCCTCGGCCCGGTTACCTGTCTGGAGTCAGGAAGGTTCGCAACCGGCGCTGCCTCAAACCGCAGTACCTTAGCCGTAAAGACTGCCACGGTCAAATCCACCCGATTCGGAAGCTGCTCGGAAAACAAAGAGTGCCCGGCACAAGTGCAAGCCACCGCATTGCCCAAGCCGAACACCAGATACAGAAAAGTAATCTCCGTAAGCTTCACAGCCGTATCAGCCACTTCTTCCGGTACAGCACATAGCTAAAGAGGAAAACCGCCGCCACATTCGCAACCGCATATAGCACCGACGCCCGCTTCGGCTGCGCCATCGGCAACAGCGCATTCCGATACACCCAGGTCTGCAGCGGAATGGAGCGCCCGCCAACATCCGGCACCCGAATCTCCTCCATAATCCGCGCCAGCATCCCGGAAAAAACAAACGCCGCCAGCGCGTTCTGTCCATAAATCACAAACGGCTTCGCCCACGCTTTCTGTCCTTGCACGTCGATCAGCCAATAAAACAGCGCAAAGATGCCCGTGGACATGCCCGCCATAAATACCGCATAGCTGCTGCTCCACAGATTCTTATTAATGGGCATCCAGATATTCATCACCAGCCCGGTAAGCAACAGCCCGCAAGACCCCGTAAACAGCCACGCCGTCTTTTCTGGCTGCGAACGGCTCGTGTTCAGAAACATGCCCGTCAGAATTCCGAACAGCGTAGTCGCAATCGCTGGCAGCGTTGAAACGATGCCTTCCGGGTCCCAGGTCCGCGTCTGCCGCCACATATGCCCCTGCAGCACCAGCCCATCGATATATTTCGCAAAGTTCCCATCGCGCGTCAGCACGCCGGGCCCGAAGCCCGGCACCGGATACAGCATCATCAACATCCAGTAACCGGTTAGCAGAATCACCACCGCGGCCACCACGCCTCTGCGCCCTCCGAACAGGTAAATCGCCGCTGCGATCACGTAACAGATCGCAATGCGTTGCAACACCCCAGGCAACCGCACTTCGTCGAACGTGAAGTAAGGAAATTGATTCAGCAACAGCGCGATCACAAAAATCAGCCCGCCCCGCCGTAGCGAATGCAACATCAGCTTGCGCCGTGAATGCTCCTGCGTCATGCGCTTTGAAAACGAAAGCGTCATGCTCACGCCCACCATCCACAAAAACGAGGGGAACACCAGGTCCGTAAATGTCCAGCCATCCCAAACGCTATGGTCCAGTTGGCTGTACACCTGGTCCCACGAACCCGGATTGTTCACCAGAATCATCGACGCCACCGTCGCCCCCCGGAATGCGTCGAGCGAGGTGAGCCGCTCCACGGCTAATTGCCGCCAGTGGTGGCCGGAAGAATCGCCGGAATATTCTGGTCGCGCACCAGCTTATTAAACGCCGGCAAATCGCGCTTCATAATCTCATCCAGCCTGCGCAACTGCGCGTTGATCCCGGTCGAAAGATCCTCATACACCTGCTGCTGCTGTGAAGTCGGCCCGCTGTCAGACATTTCAAGCGCCGCCAGAACGCCAGCCACTTTGTTATTCAGCCGGATCGGGTAATTCAGCGGATCTTCATTCGCCTTGTTCTTCGTCTGGTAGAGCGCTTCCTCCACCTGCGTCAGGTCCTTCGCAAGCGCCTTCGCCCGATCCACAATCAACGGAGCCTTCGTGCGCCCCGCAAGCTCCTCAATCTGCTTCCGGACATCGCGGATATCCAGCACTGCCTGGTTCGTCCGGCTCAACTTATCCCGAATCTGCAGCTCCAGCTCAAGCTGGCTCAGAAACTCCTGCTGAGTAGTCGCAATGCGCGGATCTTTCTGTACCGTGAACGTCTGCGACTGCGCTTTGCCATCCACCTTCAGCCGCACCGTATACTTCCCTGGCACAATCGCAGGCCCGCGCACCGTTCCCGCCCACAGAATCATCCCAGGGAACTTGGTTGCATCCGAATACCGCATATCCCACACGAACTTGTTCAACCCCGCTTCCACAGGCACGCGCGTAGACCCCGCATTGCGCGGCACAAACTCGTCCTCTTCCGCGCTTGCCGCCGGCACCTCACGCTTCTCTTCCACCTTGCTTGAAAACTCGCGCACCAGCTTGCCCTGCGGATCTAAAAACTCCAGCGTCGCCTCGCCCTTCGGCTTCTCCTTTAGCGAGTAATAAATAACCGCTCCCGCTGCCGGGTTCGATCCCACCGCCGCGCGCCCGCCTCCGCCCCGGAAGCCGCCGCCCGAAGGCAGACGGTAAGTATCCTTCGGCTGAAATAACCGGACACTCTCATTCCCACCACCACCGGTCTGGTACAGCATCGCAAGATCGTCCAGTATCCAGAACGACCGCCCATGTGTCGCC
>Ga0123337_10005734_pt1 | contig 12096 bp, 16 predicted proteins | sample frozenSSSSmetaG_FD_89792 | JGI IMG/M metagenome (GOLD analysis project Ga0123337, IMG submission 89792) | Glacier valley bacterial and archeal communities from Borup Fiord, Nunavut, Canada, to study Microbial Dark Matter (Phase II) -... | ecosystem: Environmental > Aquatic > Freshwater > Ice >...
AATAAGATCGTCTAATATTGGTGTCTCTTTTTGACTCCTCTGAATTCGATCGACTTTATCAGCTACGAAGGCAATTGGTTCACGTTGCTGCTTAATGAATTTAATAATTTCCATAAAATGCTTGCGATCACCCTTTGTAGAAGATTCGACTATCCTAAAACGTTGTAAAACATGCAATCCTTTACGTTCACAATATTTTTCTAATCTGTCAATTTGTACTTCAAGAGAGTAGCCTTCTTCCTGATCTTTCGATGATACCCTAGATAAAATGACTGCTTTAGTTGCTTTACTTGTCATACGGTTTACCCTACTTTAACTTTATAAAAGGAGATGAAGGACTAACTTCTTTGTAAAGCTTACCTTCGCTATCCATTAAATAAAGATCTGCCTGATCAATAACTTTTAAGAAGTGAAAGTATAAATATCTATCATACTGGCGGGTAAATTCGTCTTCGGTTAAAGAATTTTGAATAATTATAATGAACTTGTTGAAATTAATGAGTTCGTTTAAATTTCTTCTTACTAACTCGGTTATTTCTTCAGCCTTACGCCAATCGCCGCTCACATAATCGATGGTAGTTATAGGTAAATGTTTTGCGTAAGATTCAATGAAAGCTTGCTGATTAGCAATAGATTTTTCAGTATTAGTTTTAGCACGGTGGAAGATGATAATAGGATTTTCGATAGTTTTATTGGTCATAAGTTTTCCCTCTAATTTGATTAAACAAATTTTGACCACCAAAGTAGCTTACTTAAGACCTTTGGTGATCAGGGAGTTGACAAAACCATTAATGACGGCTTATAATAGCCTTTAAATCTAAAGATAAACTTTAAATTCTGAACATACGCTATTATCTCCCCGACCAATAGCTAGAGTCGAGGACGTACCATTTAGCAGCTGGTACTCACTACATTAATCAAGGTTGTCACACCCCAGAACAGCACTACGCCATTCTATTTGTGATTTTAGCCCAACTTTTATTAATGTCAATGTCGTAGTTATCTTTTTTCTCCTGTTCTTTATCTAACCTAACCTGAATATCAATAATTTTTTGGCAAAATCCTATAAAGTTTCTTGCTGATTGCCTTGACTCTTGCTCAGTTATTTTTCCTTCATGAGAATCATAAATACTTGTAGCTATGGAATTAAATATTTGCTCTTGTGATCTTCCTGTTTTGAGAGAAGCAAGCAAGTTTTTATCCGAACTAGTTAACCTATTATTTATAGTCATTTTGTTTTACAGCCGGTGTGTTAAAGTTTTAAGCGCAAGAATTGTTTTCATATAGCTTTATCTCTTTGCAATAATAAGGCTTCTATTTTCTCTCGTGTTGTTCCGTTAAAATCATTTGCATCAACTTTGCCTTCTGTTAAAAGACAGATTTGTTTCATCATGCTCGGTCTCGGTACTGTATTACTGTACAAATATTGGTTAAGCTTCGTAATATCTATGTCAAGCATCTTGGCAAACTGTATCGGCAGTATTTTTTTGTAATCTAAATATTCCCTTAAGAGCATGAGATTCACCTATAATTCTAACTATAAGTTTAAATTTATTATGTTTCTCATCGCGTAATCCATAGTGGAATCTCCTAACTAAAATTCTCATATTTTCGCTACCTAAAAAGTACTGTAAAAGAAAAAAAATGCTTTGTGTAAGAAATATATTTTAAATATATTTTTCGAGTGAAAAGTCCTGAACACCTTAAGGATAAAGGGGTTTAAAAATATATTTAAAATATATTAGGATTGTAATCTTATAGATTTTGAAGAATCCTTTAATCTCAACCATAAGAACAAGGAGGCTAAAATATGGAAGAGATTAAAGCAACAATTCAAGGCATATTACATGTACCGATTGGTGCAGTGGCAGAATACAGACCGTCAGATTTATATCAATTATTGATTGAGGTATTGGCAGAGCTAGAGAGGGCAAAGCGTACCAAACAATGGCTGGAATCTGCAATTGCCTTAAAGTATGAGGAGCAGGTCAGAGCCAAACGCTTGCGTCAGGAGAAGGACACCTGGACAATTCATCTGGAAGATAACGGCTTTAAGCTAACAAGCGAGGTAGCAAAAAAAGTAGAATGGAATCAAACTAAGCTTGCCGAAATTGCCACTACTATTGCAGTCAACGGAGGAGTTTTGAGTGATTATGTTGAAACTTATTATACCATACCCAAAACTAAGTATAACGGTTGGTCTGAGACTGTAAAGAATCTATTTGAGCCTGCTAGAACTGTTATTCTTGGTAAAGCAAGCTACAAGTTGACTAGACTTGATAGTGAGGTAGGGTTATGAACGGCTTACCTATTGTCAGTGCTGACGCACGACTTAACGAGACTCGTGGTATTAAGGGCTGTATCTTCGGCAGTTACGGGGTTGGTAAAACTAGCCTGCTATGGACTTTACCTGCTGAGAGTACTTTATTCTTTGATCTTGAAGCAGGCGACCTTGCTGTTAAGGGTTGGAGTGGTGATTCCATAAGGCCCCGTACTTGGCAAGAATGCAGGGACTTTGCCGTCTTTATCGGAGGTGTTAACCCTGCGCTTCGTGATAGTCAACCTTATAGTAGAGCCCATTTCGATGAAGTGTGCAAAAAGTTCGGTGACCCTGAAAGTCTAGAGAAATACGAAACAATTTTTATCGACTCGATTACCGTAGCAGGCAGATTATGTTTGCAGTGGTGTAAAGGTCAACCGCAAGCTTTCAGTGACAAAACAGGTAAAGAGGACATGCGAGCTGCTTACGGCCTGCATGGTCAGGAAATGATAGCTTGGCTTACTCATCTGCAGCATACAAGAAATAAGAACATCTGGTTTGTAGGGATACTCGAGGAAAAGCTTGATGAGTTTAACCGTAAAGTTTTTAGCTTGCAAATAGACGGTAGCAAGACTGCTAATGAATTACCAGGGATAGTCGATCAAGTAATTACTCTTGCTGAGATCAAAGGTCAGGATAATACAAGTTACCGTGCTTTTATCAATCACACAAGTAATCCGTACGGCTATCCTGCCAAAGATCGCTCGGGGAAACTGGAGATGATTGAGCCGCCGCATCTCGGAGATTTAATGACTATGATCAAGCAGAAACCCGAATCACATCAACGCAATTTTAACTATCAAACAATTTTAACAGAACATGGAGAATAATTATGACTACTATAAGTTTTTACGATTTCAATAGTGCAGAAGAACAAACAGAATTTAATTTAATTCCTAAAGGCACTATAGCTAAAGTTAACATGAGTATAAAACCCGGAGGCTATAACAATCCTGATAAAGGTTGGACAGGAGGTTACGCCACTAAAAGTCAAACTAGTGAAGCTATTTATCTCAATTGCGAGTTTACAGTTTTAGAAGGAGAGTATAAAGGGCGCAAAATCTGGAATATCATCGGTCTTTATAGTGAGAAGAATGATAATCGTTGGGGTGATATCGGCAGGAGCTTTATGCGTAGTCTCCTCAATTCTGCCAAAGGGTTTAGCGACAAAGATAATTCAGATGAAGCTCAAAACGCCAGGAAAATTAATAGTTTTTCCGACTTAGAATACATTGGGTTCGTAGCAAGAATTGATATTGAGCAGGATCAGGATGGTAATTACAGGAACGTTATTAAATGTGCTATAGACCCAAGTCATAAAGAGTACGGCAAAGCTATGGGACCTGCTACGCTAGCTAAACCAAGCTGGGCTTAAAGGGCTATATGTTAGACTTTAACCACCCTGTAAGACCTACAAACGATATTAATAATGCATTGAACGAACTGATAGATGAGGGTCTTGCTGCTGAGCGTAAAGCTAAAAATGAAAGAGAGCACCGTAATTATCTCGGTGCTTCTCAGCTCGGTCATCCATGTAGTAGAGCTTTGCAATATGGATATATGAGTGCAAGAGCAGTAAATAATGACAGTGCAGGTACTAATGATGCTGTAGGATTTAGCGGGCAGACCTTACGTATTTTTGAAGCCGGTCATTTATTTGAACAGCTTGCTATTAAATGGCTAAGGGACGCAGGGCTTGAGTTACTTACTCAGAGTATTACTGGAGAGCAGTTTGGATTCAAGGCAGCAGATGGTAAAATAGCTGGCCATATTGATGGAATAATTAGAGCTGCCCCTCCAGCTTTAAATATGGGCTGTCCTGCATTGTGGGAAGCAAAGTCCATGAACAGCAAATCGTGGCGCGATACTGTAAAGAAGGGATTAGTACTATCGAAGCCCATATATGCTACTCAAATTGCGCTCTATCAAGCTTATATGGAACCTGTAGTTCCCGATATCTCACAAAACCCTGCTTTATTTACTGCAATTAATAAAGATACCGCTGAAATCTATCATGAACTTGTTCCGTTTGATGCAGCACTTGCTCAAAGAATGAGCGATAAGGCAGTGAGCATTATCAAGGCTACGGAAGCAAAAGAGTTACTGCCACGGACTTTTACTAGTCCTGAATTCTTTGAGTGCAAAATGTGCGCTTACCGAAATAAATGTTGGGGGTAAATATGAGTAATATAATTCATATAAACGGTCGTAACTCTTCAGGTATTGAACCAAATAAGGAAGACATAAAAACCTTTATGCATGTAGTATTCGGCAACTGTAGCGGCTTAATACCTTTGCGGTCTTTTGCTGAAAAAGGCAATGAGAGCAGTAGACCGATTAGTAATAGTTGGATAAGAGCCGATGATGAGATAGTAAATGAAGCCTTGAACTTTGCTAATTTAGCTAATAGAAGGCAAGGAGCTTTTTACGTGATTCCGGGTACTGTTCCTAAAAGAGGACAAGCAGGCAGTGCAGACATAATACAGATGCAAACATTATTAATCGATATTGATGACGGAGATACAGAAAGTAAGCTAGCTATCCTTGAAGACGCTTTAGGGCAAGCTACCATGATTGTAGAGTCAGGTGGTATTACAGCAGAAGGACACGCTAAACTGCATATTTATTGGCAATTATCAAAAACCGTTAATAGCGATGGCGATCTACAAAACTTACTACAGTTAAGACATCAGATAGCTCTGGCGGTAGGAGGTGATACTCATTTCAAATCAGCTCACCAACCGATTAGAGTGGCAGGCTCTATTTATCACAAGAACGATAAATGCAAGCTTGTAAAGATTCGCAGCTATAATCTGGTAGAATATGAGCTGGAAGAGTTAATTAAGACTGTAAACCACCTATCTACCCTAGATAATAGTATCTCTGCAAGCGGCACTACTACAGCACTCAATAGCAATTGTTTATCAATTAATCAGCTGTTAATCAGTAAAGTGTATGAAGGAGGTAGCGGCGAGCAAACCAGGTTTAATCATATAAGAAGAGTAATAGGCTATTGGCTACAACGCTATCATACGGGATTAATTTCTCAGGAAGAAGCTATAGAAGAAATTCACGGCTATAATCTAGCTAATATGGTTCCGCCATGGTCGACAGATAAGGTCAACCAAGCGATAGATAGCATCTGGAAGCTACATGTAGAGAAGTACGGACAGTCTTTAAGGGAAAAAAAAGAAAATGATAAAAGTAACGAATTAATATCCATTGATCCTGCTAAATGGCAAGGTAGTCCTCCTGAGAGAGAGTGGATATTAGAGGATTGGCTACCTAGGGGTTATGTAACTGCTCTATATGGTGACGGTGGCGTTGGTAAATCATTATTTGCTCAACAGTTAATGACTTGTCTTGCGACCGGCAATTCATTTCTCGGACTTAACACGAAAATTTCTAAAGTTTACGCTTTGATGTGTGAAGATGATAAAAACGAATTATGGCGTAGGCAAACAGGCATTAATGAACGTTATGGACTAAAAATGGAAGACCTTGTTAATATAAGGCTAGTATCAAGAGTTGGAGAAAATAACCTGCTTATGATATTCAACAATAGTGATGTCGGACAGCTTACAGAATTTTTTAATAGTTTGCGTCAGGATATTCTAGAATATAAACCTGATTTAATTATTTTAGATACGGCGGCTGATCTTTTTGGCGGTAATGAAAATAACAGACCTCAAGTGAGACAATTTATTCAGGTTGCTTGTGGTGCTTTAGCGCGGGAGACAGGGGGCGCAGTATTACTCTGTGCGCATCCTTCAGAAGGAGGGATACAAAAAGGCACAGGTTCAGGAGGCTCAACTGCATGGAATAACACAGTAAGATCCAGGTGGTATTTAAAGCGACCTAATGAAGGAGAATTGACAACTGATCATAGGATATTATCGAAAGTTAAATCTAATTATGCAAAGCTTGGACAAGATGAGTATCTTAAATGGGAAAACGGGGCATTTGATAGAGTGATCCCGAATACGGTATCACTGCCGATAGCCGGTAAAACTCAGAATGCAAGAAATTCTGCAGAGCGTGACCGTAAAACACAGTTAATGCTTCGTTTAATCGATATAGAAGCAGCTAACGGTAGGGTCTATACTATGAATCAATTTGCAGAAAAGTTTGAAGATAATGTCTGTAATAATTATGGATTCGGCAGTAGACGTAGCATTAATGACAGGCTATCTACAGCGGCAACACAGGGATGGATAAAATTCTTTAATGATCCGGAAAGATATAATTTAAATATCTCTAAGTCACGTTACGGATATCTTTGCGGAGATCAAACTATGATCAAAACGGAAGAAATTATAGATTTAGAAACCGGTGAGATAGCTGAAAATTTAATTCAAATTGTTCCAACTCATTACAAATGCCCGCTAAATGGTTCCTTGTTACCACTGCAGAATTACCAAAATGAGGATAACGAAAATGAATAAAATTACTTCAAAAACTCAAGAAAAGGTTTGCAGAAAGTATAGTTTGCAAATCTGCAAACCCTTTAGTCTGCAAACTAGAATGGCTTACATATTCGGCTTACAATGGGGTTTGCTGTTTGCAGAGGTTGTTTGCAATTTTTTAGTCTGCAAACTCTCGGAAGTCAGTACTTATAAGAGATGCAAGAGTTTGCAGGTTTGTTTGCAGAATCTATATATAAATATATAGCTAGCGCCTAAAGGCTGCTGCTATTTATATATCGGTTTTAGGTGATAGAAAACTAATTAGTTTAAAAGAATGAAACTGATCAAAATCAAAATAACTTCGATAAACAAAAACACTAAACAACCGATAGCAAAGTTTAGTCACCGTCGGAGAGCTGATATAGCAAAACTGCCGACTCAAAGATACTGTAGGAGAGAGTGATCAGTTTGGGCTAGTTAATCAGCAGGTAACCCATAGCATAGCTTATTGCAAAGAGCAGTAGGTCTTGTTAGCCTAGGCATCACTGTGTCAGTTTACTTTAAAGCAGCCGGTATAATTTTAAAATTGGATTATAGACTTTTTATGAAACTAAAAGCGTGATGTTTTAAAGGGTCACTAGCTTTAATTTATAGGAAAGTATATTTAAAATATATAATTCAACTTAAAAAAGGGCTTGTTTCCGAGTGTATGTAACTAAAAACATATATTTAAAATATAAAACTTTTTCAGCCTATTGCGTCGAATGTTCAGAGGATGTATAATGGCTACATGATGTGAAGAATCAGGCTTACAGGACAAATGCAGGTAATTGTTTTTGTATAATTTTGTAAGGGTAAAAGAAGCTTTAGTAGGATCAAGAGGGGCAGCAGCTAAGCAGCACTTAAGTCCAAAGCTATTAGAGTTTAAATGACGTTGCTGGTATTGATCGCAGGCAACAGTCAAGGCGGTAAGTTTTTTTATGTACAACTGCAGAAGGTACATTAAAGTTTACCGAGGTAACACAAGTAATACTCGATGAAATTTTAAGAACGGAAGCTAGGTCAAACCATGCCTAAGATACTGAAGAAAGGAAGTAAGAGTTTAAAGCTTATAAAGCTGCAATTTCTGTTAACGTTGACTAATGCAGCTTACTTGTGAGCGGTGAGGCTATACCCTATTATGGACTTCATGCTCTGATTAATAAGTCGCTGGCGAACTTAAGAGACAGCTGTAACAGGCAAGTAAGTCATGAGGGTTATTTTCTATATTCACAGCTTTATCTAAGATATGAGCGATTCTATAGCAGCATAACAATGTGTCCGGATGATCTCTGTCAAACTTTCAATTATAGCAAATCAAAACTGCAAGAAGTCTTAGCAGAGCTTGAAGCTTTTAATTTAATTTGTAACCATTACGAAAGAGACAGGGTTTTACAGCTGGAGCTTATCCCACCGCCTCCTCTCTCGCTAATGAAGGGCGCGATATTATCAAAAGACGTCGGATATAATAGGTATCTGGTTTTAGGGGATATTTTCCTAGTTGAAGGAGCCGAAGAATTCATACCGCTTAAATATCATTTTATACATTTAGACACCAACGAGTATGATCAGCTAATTGAAAACATGGAGATAGGCGATAATATATACTTTATAGCCGAAACTGTGCAACAAGAAGATGGTAGCTGGCGGTTAAGAAACGAATGCAACATCATGACGCAATACCCACAAGCATAAATTATTAGCAAGGTTAAATGCCTAATAAAATTATAAATAATATAGAAGAAATCGAAGATTTAGTTAATCGCACCACGACTAAGCTTAAGCATGTACAAAAAGGTATATTCTTGATGGAAGAGATAGACTTTACCATTAGGAACATAGTCAGGGCAGCGGAGCTAATAAAGGATGTCAAATATAGTATTAATGCATTAGCAGCTTATGTAATAGATGAACTGGTTTTAGAGATACAAGAAGATGGGAGTAAGCTTAAAAAGCATTAACCGACAAGTGGGTAGCAGATTACTTCAAGCTCAACCAATAAAGGTACTTTTTACAAACCATAAGATAATAAAAAGAATAAATATTAAATAATGACAGGGAAAAAATTAGGAAGACCTAAAAAAGAAATTGATTTTGATACTTTAGAAAAGCTATGCGAGCTACATTGTACCAGAGATGAAATATGTGATTTTTTAGATATTGATGATGAAACTTTAAGTTGCAGGTTAAGGGAACAAGGATACAAGAATTTTTCGACATACTATGAAAAGCATTTAGGTGGGGGAAAAGTGAGTTTAAGACGCTTACAATGGTTAGCAGCTGAAAAAGGAAGTATTCCGATGCTTATATGGTTAGGGAAGCAGATACTAGGTCAAAGTGATAGACTGGATCAGAATATTAAAGACATCACACCACCACAACTAATACCACTTATATTTGAAGTAAATGGAAGCACCACACAAAGTCCAACCACAATACCGGATTCAAAGAATAAAGATAACTAATTGGCAGTATGAATTGTTTAAACCCTATCGTTATAAAATTATATATGGCGGTAGAGGCTCAGGCAAATCATACGGCGTCGCTGATGTTCTGCTATTTACCACTTGGTAGCAAGAAATGTCTTATATTATGCGGTAGAGAGTTCCAGAACTCGATTAAGGATAGCGTGCACTCATTGCTAAAGCAAAGAATAGAAGCTCATAACTTAAGTAGCTATTTTGAAATCACACGTGATGAAATACGTAATATCTACAGCAATAGCCGTTTTATATTTAAAGGCTTAAGGCACAATATCGATAGTATAAAGTCAACAGCAGGAATAACTCACTTGTGGATAGAGGAAGCCGATACGTTAAGCGCTGCTTCATGGAAGGTAATAAAACCTACCGTTCGTGAAAACAACTCTGAAATCTGGGCAACATTTAATCCGAAGAATAAAACAGATATTTTATACAAAGAGTTTATAGAAAATTCTTTACCAACCGACACATATGTTGCTAAAGTAAACTGGAGTGACAATCCTTATTTCCCTGCAATATTATGGTCGGAGCTGGAGCGCGACAAGTTAAGAGACTACGGTGCATATCGGCACATTTGGGAGGGTGAGTTACTCGAACATTCCGATGCTCAAATATTCAAAGGCAAATGGAGTATTGAGGATTTTGATGAACCTAAGAAAATACATAAATACTTCGGATTAGACTTTGGATTTTCCCAAGATCCAACAGCAGGTATAAGGTGCTATATTGAGGCTAATATACTTTATATTACTCATGAAGCAGTAAAATTAGGTTTAGAAATTGATGAAACCGGTAAATTTCTAGAAAAGAGACTGCCTGACCTGAGGAAACATACTATTTATGCTGATAATGCGAGGCCTGAGAGTATTTCGTTCATCAAGCGACAAGGATACAGTATCCGAGCAGTTGAAAAAGGCAAAGGCACGATTGAGGACGGTATTGAATATATTAAATCATTTGATAAGGTCATCATTCATCCGCGCTGTATCAAGACAATAGAAGAGTTTACGCTGTATTCTTATAAGGTAGACGCAAGAAGCGGTGATATTACTAACATTATTGAAGACAAGAATAACCACATGATTGATGCTCTTAGGTATGCCTTAGAACGCTGTATGAAAAAGCAAGGCATCGATTATAGTAAATGGAATTATAATTGAATGATTAATATTAACATATTACATGAGGGTGAATTAAGAAAGTATGAGCATAGCTTACTCAAATGCTTTATACGCACCTTATCAAGGATCAACAAGCAACTTAAACTTTTCTAATGCAAATAGAATTTGGTCCTTGCTAACTGTAGCGATTTTCTTTACTTGCCTTGCCTGCCAGTCGAAAGAACGTACTTGATCACATAGTACGACTCCCTGAATTTTAGAAATATTTATTGCTAATTCAAATGGATAATTTTTACTTTTACTAGTAATAGGCATACACAAGAGTAATCCAGTCTTGTGATTATATTTTTCAGGAGAGATGACCAAAGCCGGTCTTACTTTCGTAATCTCTTTACCTTTTTGGGGATCAAAATTTATCCAGATTATATCTCCTCTAGCCGGAGTATAATTTACCATGATTCCTTGCCCTCTGTATCGTCTTCATCAAAAATTACATGATGGAGGTTTTGTTTTGTAACTTGACTCAATAAGATGTCAAGGGGGTCATCTTTTAACTTGATTATTAGGCTATTATTGGATGATGTGATGTCTACACAAGAGCCAACGTTTAATTTAATATTTTTAACTAATTGTTTCGGTAATCTAACTCCTAAGCTATTTCCCCATTTTTGTATTTTAGCTAGCATGACATGACCTATTGAATAATGTATACACAAGTATACACATTAGTTCAACGTTTTTCAACTAATTTTATTATTCCGTTTTAAGATTTTTTATTAAGTGCCAATAAGTTATATTTGATTAATTGAACTTATATATTTTTTAGCTAGCCATCTTTTTTATCCATAATAAACCTAAATTATTTGAAATTTAAATTAGGAAATTAGTTGACTGATTAGTTAAATTGTAAATAACTTAAATCAAATAATATTCAACTAATGATATATAATTTAAAAGTACTGATTGGGATACTTTAATTAATAAGTGGAGAAAGTTATGGCTAAAAATGATTTAAGAGAGCAAGCGGCTATTTTTCAAAGAGTCTTTGAAGATGCTATCTTTTTAGAAGGTATTGATAAAGAAGAAAGATACATAAAAATATCTAATACTATAAAGTTTATAAGAAATGCTGTTTTACCGTTTACTGAAAATCAAGAAGCGTACGATAACACGATTTTTGTAATGGGCCCCACTGGTGCCGGTAAAAGTACTTTATTAAATTATATTGCCGGTAAAGATTTATTTCTTAAAATACATGATTACATACCAGGAATTTTTCCTGCTGAGGGCAATTCGATTGCATATGTCGGTAAGGGCGGAGAATCAACTACTCTAGCACCCAATATTTGGAAAGCAAATACCGAGCATTTTCAAGGAGTAACTTTTATTGATTGTGCAGGAGATTTTGATAGTGCCGGAACAGTTATTGAGATTGTTAATTCTAAAATTAAATCAGTTGTCGCGCAAAACGCTAAAAATGCTAAGATTTTAATAGTTACAAGTCAAAGCTCCATTGATGCTACGGGATCATATGGTGTACTCTTCAAAGCAGGCTTAGAAAAATCAGCACAATTTTTAAATAATGTTGATTATTTTGAAGATAGTATATAGCTAAAACAGTATAAAAAGGTCACGATATATGAGAGTGAAATAGGTCATCGATTGAACAATTAAAAGTCTTTCTTATGTGTTTAACATGAGCCCATTTTTTCTCAATGGGATTGAGA
>Ga0123337_10005736_pt1 | contig 12095 bp, 10 predicted proteins | sample frozenSSSSmetaG_FD_89792 | JGI IMG/M metagenome (GOLD analysis project Ga0123337, IMG submission 89792) | Glacier valley bacterial and archeal communities from Borup Fiord, Nunavut, Canada, to study Microbial Dark Matter (Phase II) -... | ecosystem: Environmental > Aquatic > Freshwater > Ice >...
CGCCGCCCACGCGCTCTCCGCCGATGAGCAAAAGGTGCTCGCGTACATCGAGCAACTTCTCACCCGCGATGAGGGCGCACATCTCAAATCACAGTTGAAAAAATCCGTGCGCAGCGCGACCACGAAAAAGCGGCGCGCCGCTCGGTAAGGGCCCTACGCGGTCGGTGTCGGAAGTTTGGATGCAAAGGCGATCGTGTTGCCGCCCGGCTCGAGCACCGATATTTCGTGCATCCCGTACCACGTTTTACGCAGCGGCACGACCACGTGCAAATCGGCGATCGCGGGCACGACTTGCTCGACATCGTCGATTTCGATGTACAGCGACGTATTCGAGAGCTTGACGCTCTCGAAGGGCACGTTCAAATCCTCGGCCACGCTCGCGCGACTCTGGATCATGATCTCAACCGGCCCGAGTTCCACTTGGGCAAAGCCAATCGTCTCGCCGTGCGGGACTTCCATCGAGACCGGCCAGCCCAACCGTTTGTGAAAGAAATCGCGCGTCGGTTCCACGTTTTCGACGATGAGCACGGGCGTGCAGCGTTTGGGATGGTACATCGGGCTCCTTTGCGTATCAGAGATCGGCAAGGTGCAGAGGAACGTCGGCGTCGTGCCACGCGACATCGAATGCCGCGCGCGTCGTTGTCGCTTCATCCGGGAGATGAAGTGCGTCGAACGCGATTGCGAGGCCGAAGAGCGAGCGCGGATTGCCGCCGTTGTGTTTGAGGTCGTCCGCAAAGGTTCGTCGTGCATCTGCCGGACGCCCCGCCTGGAGGTACACGGCGCCGAGCGTCTCGCGCACCGGATAGTAAAAACTCGGCGGCTCGTTGTAACCGAGCGCATCTTCTTGTTTTACCGCATCTTCGAGCGCGGCGATCGCTTTTGCCAAGTCGCCTTCGCTACGCGCGACTTGCGCTTCGATCAGCTTGCGTTCGATCTTGCCCGCATCGTCGTTTGCAAAGGGCTCGAAGAGCTTGCGAGCTGCCGGCACCGCTGCCGTTTTTCCGGTCGCGCTCAGCGCCATCGTGCGGGCGAAGGTCTGCAGTTGCGTGGTCGGCTTCATCACGTTTGCAAGGATCGTCGTCCAGCGATGAAAGCGTAGTTGCGCTTGAAGGATCGCGATGTCGCTCGAATCGAGTTCCGAACTGACGGCGGTGGCGAGTGCCTCTTGCGACCGTCCCGCGAGAAGTTCGGCTGCGAACTTCATTGCGGCGTCGTGGTAGACGTAGTCGCCGTGCCGTGGTTCGTGCGGACCGGCACGCCACGCGGCGAAGTGCGCGAGGGCGTGCGTATTGACGGCGATTGCGTTTGCATAGTCGCCGTGGTGCAGGTAAGTATGCGAGGGCATGTGCACGAAAGGCTCGGCTGCCGGTTCGAAATGCATCGCCGCGAGTCGATCTGCCGAGGCGCGTGCCGCCGCAAAATCCGGTGAGGATTCCATCACGTGAATGTAGAGATGATTTGCGAAGATGTGCTGCGGTTCGCGCGCGAGCACGCTCTCGAGGATCGCTCGAATCTTCTTCTCATCGCCCGTGGGTTTGCCCTGAGCGTTCCACAGATCCCAGGGCTGCAAGTCCATGAGACTCTCGGCGTAGAGTGACGCCGCATCCAAATCGTCGGGATAGCGCGCGCTGAGGTCGCGCATGGCGGCCGAGTAGCGCTGCTGCGAGCGATCGACGTCGCCTTTCTTCGTTGCACGATAGCGTTCCGCAAGCGCCGTAATGTACGCGCGTTCTTCAACGGGCGCTTTCTTTGCCAACGATTCGGCGCGGGCGAGGGCCGCACGCGCGCTTCGCGCTCCGTTGAGATCGTACGATTCATTGATGTTCGGTCCGTACGCAAGGGCGATTCCCCACTGCGCCATCGCACATTCCGGATCGGCTTGTGCCGCCTGCCGAAAGCGCGTGACGGCGTCCTGCGGATCGAACGCGTACGTCAGCGTCAAACCTTCATCGAAGAAGCGCTGCGCTTCGGGACTCGTCGTCGCAATCGGATGGTGCGCGCGTGCGAATCCCGCTTCGGCAGGCGGCGCTTGCAGCGGAAGTGCGAGTAGCGCGACGAGCATGAGTGCGGTCATCTTATCCCAAGTTGAGCAAGAGTGGAGCGAGCAAACGATTCGATCCGGGAATCGCCTCGAGCACGGTAGCGAACGCATCGATTCGGCGCGGATTTCCGATTGTCCGGTGCGCCCACGACTCGATCCGTAAACGCGCACCAACGGTAAAACGCATCCGCCGCTCGTGCGCGCGGAGCGACCGCGCGCGAACGTCACCGCGTCGCAACGCATCGATCGCAGCACGCGCGGCGCTCGCTCCGCTCTGCAACGCATGATGGATGCCGGAGCCCGAGAGCGGACTGACGAGTGAACCCGCATCGCCCGCGAGCAGCACGCCATCGGCGACGAGCGGCGTTCCACGCCAACCGAACGCCAGCGGCCACGCGCGGCGTTCTCCGATGGTCGCGCCTGCGAAGAATCGCCGTGCGGGCGAATCCGGCGCGGAAAGAAAGCGTTCGAAGGCCGCGCGCAGACGATCGGCGCCGGGTTCATCGCGCACGAACCCGAGCCCGACGTTTGCCGCGCCATCGGGTAGCGGAAAAATCCAGGCGTACCCCTCGCCCGGCGGAAGCACGAAGAAATGCATCTCCTCGTCGAGGTCGACGACGTTTGCGACGTACGCGCGCACGGCTATCCCGGCATCGCGCGGAGCTGCGCGCGGAACGTTACAGGCGCGTGCGATCAGCGAGCCCCAGCCATCGGCACCGATGACGATCGGCGCACGCATCGCTTCGCCGTTCGCGAGAACGCCGACGGTCTGCCCGTTCTCGCGAAGTAACTCGCTCACGCGTGCCTGCACGAGCGTGACGCCGTGCGTCCGGGCTTCACGCACGAGTTCCGCATCGAAGACGAGACGCGGCACGACGCGCGCTTCGAATCGCGTCGGATCCACGCGCGCGCCGGTAACCGTGCCGTTTGGGGTGTACAACCGCGCTCCGTGCAAGCGCGGATACTTCGCGAAGATGTCGCTTGCAATGCCGAGTTCGTGCAAAGCATCGATCGCCCAGGTGCCGAGGAGATCGCCGCATGTTTTGTCGCGCGGAAACTGCGCGCGATCGACGAGCGCAACGCGCAGCCCCGCGCGGGCCGCAACGATCGCCGCGGATGCACCGGCCGGGCCCGCACCCACGACGACGAGATCGAATGAGGCCTCTATCGCAGCAGCTCGGCAAGCGTCGTGCGGTTTGCCGCCTGCCCTAAGCGCGGCAGGCCGAATGCATCCTCGAGCGTTGCGAGTAGCGAATAGTGATCGGCGTGAATGGCGCTGGTTCGCGGGCCGCGCACCTGCGGTGTGATGACGATCATCGGCGTGCGGCCGCCGCCGTTCGCACCGCAGCAGCCCACGGTCGTATCGCCTTCATCCCACACGAGAAAAATCGCACTCTTCGCCGTGTACGCGGGTGATGCGACGATCGTTCTTACCAGCGCGACGGCCGTCTGGTCACCCACATGACGGTACGCATCGACATCGGGACACGCGCGCGTTCCGTGCATGTCGTGACACTGATCGGGCACGAACCAAATCATTTTCGGTGCCTCGCTCGGATCGGCGAGCACCGTTTGCAGCGCCGCGTCGCTCGGCATCGGCTGGATCTTTGTCAGACGCTTCGGGTCGGTTGCAACCGAACGAAAATAAACGAACGGATTGTGCTTCTGGGCGTATGCGCCGGAGCCCGGACCGCTGGTTGGGAACTGTGCGCCGAGAAACCCCGCCTGCGGCATCGCTTGCTCGTACACCGCCCAGGACACGGCGTGCGCTTCGAGTTGATCGATCAGGTTCGGCGCGTCGACCGAATGGCAGCCGGCACCGGCACCGGGGGCAAAGCAGCTCGGCGCGTCGTTCGTGATACCGAACGTCTCGCCGCCGAGCATGGAGAGATAGTTCGGGAGACTCGGATGCGTCGTCCCATAATATTCCGTAGCGACGCCGTGCTCGCGCGCAAGTTTCGTCACTCCCGGTGCCGCGGTCGCCGGGCCGACGATGTCGGCAAAATCCGCGTTCTCCATGATGATCACGAAGGCGCGATCGAGTTTGACGGGCTCGGCGGCGCCCGCTGCAAGCGTGCAGCTCATGAAGGCGAGAACGAACGCGTAAAGGCATTTCACGAGGGAGGGCTCCTCCTTTGGCAGTTGAAGCTTTGACCGATCCGGGGCTGATATGGTAGACTCCGGTGTCCCCGTCGAACGCATGGGCGCGTAGCTCAGGGGGAGAGCGCTACATTGACACTGTAGAGGTCATAGGTTCGAAACCTATCGTGCCCACCATGTTCCAAACGGCTCGCCATTCGCGAGCCGTTTGTTTTTGGGCCGAGGCATTGCCCTGCTCCAGCGCCAAAACGAACAGAGTGATTTCCGACATGTCGACCACGATTGAAGCCCTGCGCCACACGGCCGCCCACGTCCTCGCCTACGCAGTCCAAGATCTCTTTCCCGAGGCCAAGCCCACGATTGGGCCGTCGATCGAGAGCGGGTTCTACTACGATTTCGACCGCGGAACCCCGTTCACGCCCGACGACCTCGCCAAGCTCGAAACGCGGATGCGCGAAATCGTCGCATCGAACTACGAGATGACGGGCGAAGCGGTCACGCGCGAGATCGCAATCGAGCGCTTCAAAGACAACCCCTACAAAGTCGAAATGGCGCGCGAGATTCCCGATGGTACGCCGATCACGCTCTACACGATCGGTGATTTCACCGATCTCTGCCGCGGCGGTCACGCACACACCACCGGTGAGATCAAGGCGCTCAAATTGATGAGCGTTGCGGGCGCGTATTGGCGCGGCGACGAGCACAAGCCGATGCTTCAGCGCATCTACGGGACCGCATTTCCGACGCAAACCGCGCTCGATGAATATCTGGCGTTCCTCGAGGAAGCCGCGAAACGCGATCACCGCAAGCTCGGTATGGAACTCGGCCTCTACTCCGTTCAGGAAGACGCCGGCGGCGGGCTGATTTTCTGGCATCCCAAGGGCGCACTCGTGCGCGGAATCGTCGAAGATTTCATTCGCGACGGCTTGCGCGAACGCGGCTATCTGCCGGTCGTGACGCCGCACATCGTCAGCGAAAAACTCTACGAAACATCGGGTCATCTCGAAAACTTCGCGCACAGCATGTTCGGGCCGATCGAAGTCGAGGGTCAGCGCTTTCGCCTCAAGCCCATGAACTGTCCCGGGCATATTTTGATCTACAAGAGCGAGGGGCATTCGTATCGCGATCTGCCGTTACGCTTTTCCGAATTCGGCACCGTGTATCGATTCGAACGCAGCGGTACGCTCCACGGACTTACGCGCGTGCGCGGATTCACGCAAGACGATGCGCATCTCTTCTGCACGCCCGAGCAGCTGCAAGGCGAATTCGAGTCGACGCTCGATGAGGCGCTGCGCTTGATGCAGGCCTTCCAATTCACCGAATTCGAGTACTTTCTCTCGACGCGCGAAGAGCGCGGGCCGACCGACGAGATCGCGGAATCCGCGATCCGCAAAGCGCTCGAATCGCACAATCTTCCGTACAAGGTCGATGAAGGCGGGGGCGCGTTCTACGGTCCGAAACTCGACATCAACCTGCACGATGCAATCGGTCGTAAATGGCAGCTCGGCACCGTGCAAGTCGACTTCGTCTTACCCGAGCGGTTCGATCTGAGCTATCGCGGCAGCGATGGCGGCGATCACCGCCCGGTGATGATCCACCGCGCGCTTGCGGGATCGATGGAACGATTCTTCGGCGTGCTCATCGAGCACTTCGGCGGAAACTTTCCGGCTTGGCTCGCGCCGACGCAAGCGGTCATCGCGCCGATCTCCGAACATCAGCTCGACTACGCCTACGGCGTCCGTGACGAGTTGCGCAAGCAAGGCTTCCGGATCGACGTCGATCCCTCGAATGAAAAGCTCGGCTACAAAATTCGGCATTGGAAGACCCAAAAAGTGCCGTACATTCTCGTCGTCGGGAAGGCCGAAGCGGCCGATGGGCTCGTCAGCGTCAATCAGCGCGGTATCGAGGCCAAGCGCGAGGCGATTACGGTCGCGGCGTTTGCCGATGAGTTGCGCGAGGCGATCGCCAAGCGCGCTTAGCCGAAAATTGACGCGGAGCAGTGGTGCATCCGCACCTCGCTTGCCGAACGGTCGCGCATGCGGTTTTCTCTGGCCACGCTGGCGTTTGCAAGCGCGGTTGCGCTGGGCGCCTGTGGTGGCGGCGGCACGACCGATAGGGGCAGGGCCGTGTCCGTCGCTGGCCCGACCGCAGCAGCAACGCCGAATTTCACGGTGCCTCGGACATTTGCTGCCGTGCTGCAAAACGTCGGCGAGAACGGACCTGAGGATGCGTTACGGATCGATGCGCTTGCAAGCGCGCCGTACGACGCTCTGCTCATCGACGAAATCGGAACGTCGTCGAGCGCATATGCAACGACCCAAGCCGCGATCGTTTCCCGTCTCCACGCAAGCGCCGGATCGTCGCTTGCGCACAAACTCGTGTACGGGTACGTCAACATCGGCGAGGCGGAATCGTTTCGTGCGTATTGGCAACCCGGCTGGGCGCCCGGATCGCCGAGCTTCGTCTTGAGCGGGCTCGATCCCAATGGATTTGCAGGCGACTATCCCGTCAATTTTGCCAGCCCGGCTTGGCAGGCCATCGTTTTTGGTACGCCCGCAAGCTTGATCGATCGCGCGATTGCCGACGGATTCGATGGCGTCTACCTCGATTGGGTTACGGGCTACGCGTTCGCGCCCGTCATTGCGGCAAACCCGAACGCGCAATCGACGATGGCAACATTCATCTCCGCCATCGCAACGTATGCAAAGGCGAAAAAGCCGGGGTTTACGATCGTCGCGCAAAACGCACGCGAGCTCGTAACCGATAGCCGGTATCTTCAGGCCGTCGATGCCGTGCTCCAAGAAGATCTCTTCTTCTCCAATTCCGCGACGCAGGCCGGCGACATCGCTCAGAACGGCGCGGTCACAGCGCAGTTGTTGATGGAATTTTCGCAACTCCGTTTGGCGGGGAAACCCATCTTCTCGATCGACTATGCAACGACAGCGGCAAACGCGACGAGCGCCTACACGCGAGCGCGCAGCGCCGGCGTGATCGAATACGTGAGCGACCGCGCGCTAGGCGCGCTCAGCTCGTTCCCACCGCCGTAACGAGGCTCGCGTCGGCTTCACCGCTCAGGCTTTCGAGGGTTGTTCCCGTGGACACCAGTACAGGGTTCGCCCGGCGACGAGCGTGCTTTGAACGATCGCACCACAGCGGCGACATCCCTCGCCCGTTCGATGGTAGACATAAAACGACGAACCGCGCGCGACGCGGCCGTTTGCCTTCGGCCGGTCGGCCGGGTCGGTCGTCACGATGCGTCCCGCGCGCACGCCCGCGCGCATCAGTTTTCCGAGGTCCGTCCACGCGGCATCGAAAGTCGCTCGCTCGAGCGATGTGCCGGGAGCAAACGGATCGATCCCGTGGCGATACAATATTTCGGCGCGATAGATGTTGCCGATGCCCGCGATGACCGATTGGTCCATGAAGAGTTGTGCGAGTGAAACGCGGCTTTTTCGAATGCGGGCGTAGGCGCGTTCGGGTTCGCTATCGGCCCGAAGCGGATCGGGACCGAGTCGTGCGAGGATCGCGTCGCGTTCGCTCGGCGAGAGCAAATCGCACGCCGCCGGGCCGCGCAAATCGAGCCACGACGCCTTCGTTTCCATGCGCACGCGCAATGCGCCGACAGGTTCGGGTGCCGGTTCGTGTCCGCTTCGAACGCGGCCGTAGAGTCCGAGGTGCACGTGCAGAAACACGTCATCCTCGAAATCATAGAAGAGATGTTTGCCGTAGGCATCGATCGCCGCCAGTCGGCGACCGTCGAGCAGCGCGGCTCCGTCGGCGAATCGTTCCATGATCGTGGAGACGCGAAGCCTCTCGCCGACGAAGAGCGGGCGCTGGTCGCGCGCGAGACGGTGGATCGTGTGACCTTCAGGCATCAGGATGAGGGACGCCGCAACGCTCGGCCGTGCTCCCGGGGTTACACGGGTCGTGCTGCTTCTGGGAATCGAGACCTCGTGCGATGACACCGCGACCGCCGTCGTGCGTGACGGCTCGCACGTGCTCTCGAGCGTCTCCACCAATCAAGATATCTTTCATGCGAAGTACGGCGGCATCGTCCCGGAGATCGCCAGTCGCCAGCACGTCGCGCTCCTTTCCGCTGCGATCGAGGACGCGCTCGCGCGGGCCGATACGCCGCTGGCCGGTATCGACGGGATCGCCGTCACGGCTGGCCCCGGATTGATCGGCAGCCTCGTCGTGGGTGTTGCGGCAGCAAAAGCGCTCGCCTTCGCGACCGGCAAACCGCTCTATGCGGTCAATCATTTGCACGGACATATTTTCGCACCGTTTCTCGATACGGGCATCGAACCCGCGTATCCGTTTCTCGCGCTGCTCGTCTCCGGCGGTCACTCGCAAATCGTCGCGGTCGATGGGCCGCGCGCGATGCGCGTTCTCGGTCGCACGCGTGATGATGCAGCGGGTGAGGCGTTCGATAAGACGGCGCGTTTGCTCGGCCTGCCGTTTCCAGGCGGTCCGGCGATCGATGCGCTCGCGCGCGAGGGCAATCCAAGCGCCATCGCGTTTCCACGCCATCGTCCGGATGCGGGCACGCTCGACATGTCGTTTTCGGGTGTGAAAACGTCGGCGCGTTATCTGCTCGAAAGAGAACCGCAGCGCGACCGCGCCGATGTTGCCGCATCGTTTCAAGCCGCCGTCGTCGACGTGCTCATCGATCGGTTAGCGCGCGCCGCAAACGATGCCGCGTATAGGTGCGCCGTGCTCTCCGGCGGCGTTGCCGCAAACTCAGCGCTGCAAAGCGCCTTTCGTGCGTGGAGCGAGCGCACCGGCATCCCCGGATACATTCCCGAGCGCCGATTCTGCACCGACAACGCCGCGATGATCGCTGCGGCCGCCGATCGTCAAGGTGAGCTCGTGCGCGCCGATCCCGTGACGCTAACGGCGAATCCGAACTTCGCATTCAGCTAACGCCTCGGCGCACGAAGCGAAACGGGCTTCGCGTGCATCAAACCGGGTGTTCGAGCGTCCAGACGCGGATCGCGGAGGCGACGGCGCGATGTTCGAGCGGATGCAAGGCATTTGCGAGCGTCTCTTCTTTTGTATTGTTGGGCACGGCATAGGGAACGCGCGTGAGCGGTGCGCCACGATCGGGTTTGTCGTTCACCCGATGAACGGTGACCCCCGACCAGCGCACTCCGGCTGCGGCTTGATCGCGGATCGCCTTTGCACCGCGATAGACCGGCAAAACGCTTCCATCCGGATACGCAACGGTGTCGCTCGACGTATCGTACGGCAAGAACGCGGGATGGACGTTGAGGACGTCGGGAAACCGGTCGAGAAACGTTTTGTTCACCAAGTGCATCCAGCCAAGGAACAAGACCAGTTCCGGATTTCCTATCGAGACCGTTTCGAGCAGCTTCTCATCGTAGGCATCGCGCGTTTGACGGACGCGGTCCCAAACGAGCGGATGGACCTGCGGAATCTTCGCGCGTTGCGCGCGCACTAAGGCTTGCGCGTCTTTCTTGTTTGCGATCACGGAGACGATCTCGATCGGCAGCGAGCCGTCGTGCACGCGATCGATCACGGCTTGGGCGTTGGTACCGTCGCCCGAGGCAAGAATCGTCGTGCGGTATTTCTTGGGTTCGTCGATCTCGAATTCGTCGACCGTCTCGGCTGCGGCAATGCGTTTGTAGTACGCGATGAGCCGATCGCCGCCGACGGCGGGAACGAGTGCGCGCGCGTACCCGATTTGTCGCAGACCGGCAAGTGCCGCGAGCAGCAGCAGCTCGCCGATTCCCGTTTTGCGATGATCGCGTTTGACGCCGAACGGGCCGAAGATTCCGACGTCGCTCTCATTCGTCCAGCGTTTGAGCCAGCGGAACGGTAAGCCGCGCGCGTCGAATGCCGCAAAGCCGACGATCTCATCGCCTTGTTCGGCAAGAAAGCACTGCGACTTGCGCGTCTCGCTCGACCAACTACTCGGTCCGAAGACGAGATCGATCCACGAGAGAATGCGCTCGTTCGGTCGCGGGATGTGACGCAGCGTGTAGCCGCGCTTGTGCGCCTCACCGACGAGTCGCGGCAATTCTTCCGCGGCGAACGTTGCGTTCGTGAGATCGACGAGCAGATTTTGCACTTACGTGCGAGCGGCGTGAATGATGACGGGCGCTTGACCCTCGAGGCGCTTCTCCACCCAGCCGATGACCCGCGCGCCGGGAACGGCAGCAATGGCTTTCTCGGCATCGAGGAACGGCAGAATGATCGTGAAGCCGATGCCCATGTTGAAGGTACGATAGCGTTCCTCGTGGCCGAGCTGACCGCGCCGAACGAGTTCGGTGAAGATCGCCGGAACCTCCCAGCGTTCCGCCTCGAACACGGCCTTGAGGCCTTCCGGGAGCGTACGTGGGACGTTTTCGAGCAAGCCGCCACCGGTGATGTGCGCCATCGCCTTCACATCTGCGACGGCTTGAATCTTGCGCACCGCATCGTAATACGACGGATGTTCGGCGAGCAGCAAATCGGCGTACGTCGTATCGGCAAACGGGTGCAAGTATTCATCTTCGCTGATGAGTTTGCGGGCGAGTGTATAGCCGTTGGTATGCAGTCCGACCGATGGCAACCCGACGATGGCATCACCAGCGGCGACGCGTTCGCGATCGGGGACCGCATCGACGTCGACCATGCCGACGATCGTCCCGGCAAGATCGAAATCGCCCGGCTGATAGAGGCCCGGCATCTCGGCGGTCTCCCCGCCAAGCAGCGCCATCGTGTGGGCGCGGCAAGCGCGGTGCACGCCCCCAACGAGATCGGCGGCAACTTGCGGGTCGAGCTTCCCAACGGCCAGATAGTCGAGGAAGAACAGCGGCGTCGCGCTCATCACCAAGATGTCGTTGACGCAGTGGTTGACCAGATCCGCCCCGACCTGATCGTAGCGCTCGAGGGCAGCCGCGATAAGGATCTTCGTCCCCACGCCATCAGCCGAGCCGACAAGGGCTCTCCTCTCATCTCCGGGCAACTTGAACAGCCCACTAAAGCCGCCGATGCCACCAATCTGATTTGGATGCGTCCAACTCTCCGTGACGGCCCGATATTTCGCAACCGCTTCGTTTCCGGCGGCGATATCCACCCCGGCGCGCGCGTAGGCATCGCTCATGACAGGGTGCGTCCAAGGCTACGCACGAAACGCAAGTTTTTGGTCATTTTCTCAGGCCAGACGTTCCCTCTCCCGAAAGGTTCATCATGCAAGTTCGCATCGCCAGTGATGCGGCGTTAGCCCAGTCGGCTGACGCACTCGTCGTCCCGGTCTTCTCTGATGGAAAACTCGACGGAGCGGCCGCCGAAGTCGACGCTGCGTTGGGCGGCGCGATCGCCCACATTCTCTCGAGCGGCGAGAATACGGGAAAATTGAACGAACTGACCCTCGTTCATGCGCACACCGCATCGTATAAACGCGCGCTCGTGATCGGTCTTGGCGATCGCGCGAAATTCAAGCCGAGCACGCTTGCAAAATTTGCCGGTACCGCCGTCCGTTATCTCGGCAAGCGCAACGCGAAGCATCTCGCCTTCGCGCTGCCGCAAGAAGCGACCGTGCATCCGACGCATAGCGCGTCGTTCATCGTGGAAGGCGCGCTCTCCGGAACGATCGACACGACGACCTATCGCACCGAGAAAGACAAACCGATCCTCATCGAGTCGATCGTCTTGATCACCGGCTCGCACGATAAAGCACAACTCGAAGCCGGCGCAAAACGCGGTGAAATCATCGGCCAGGCGGTCAACGTCGCGCGTTTGATGGCGCTCACGCCGGCAAACGATATGACGCCTACACACATGGCGAACCGCGCAAAGGAAGTCGCCGTCGAATCGGGACTCGAATTTTCGATGCTCGACGAAGATGCGATGAAGAAAAAAGGGATGGGTTCGCTGCTCGGCGTTTCGCGTGGTTCGGACGAACCCGCTACCATGTCCGTGCTCAAATACATGGGCGACCCGAGTTCCA
>Ga0123337_10005737_pt1 | contig 12093 bp, 8 predicted proteins | sample frozenSSSSmetaG_FD_89792 | JGI IMG/M metagenome (GOLD analysis project Ga0123337, IMG submission 89792) | Glacier valley bacterial and archeal communities from Borup Fiord, Nunavut, Canada, to study Microbial Dark Matter (Phase II) -... | ecosystem: Environmental > Aquatic > Freshwater > Ice >...
AAAATCATAATATCGCACTGAATAATAAGTCGACCGTAGCAAGCGGAAGCAATACCTATAAATGGCATTTTGGAGACAACACAAGTTCCAATCTTTTGAACCCTTCAAAAACTTATGCTTCCGACGGCAATTATAGTATCAATCTGGTAGTAACTACAGACAATTTGTGTACCGACAGTCTTATACATCCGCTTGAAATATACCCTATGCCCGCTTCGATGTTCAGCATGGACGACAGCACACAATGTTTCAAAAACCATCAAATTAAATTCATCAATCAGTCTACACTAACAAGTGGAAATATGACTTATTTGTGGCGCTTTGGAGACAAAACCACGACAAATACCGGGAACCCCACAAAAACTTATACGTCTTATGGCAATTATTTTGTCAGATTAATTGTTACGTCGGATAAACTATGCAACGACAGTATGAGTAAGCCGCTTGAAATTTACCCTATGCCAGTAGCTTCATTTACCGTAAACGACAGTACACAGTGTTTTAGAAACAACCTTATTGTCTGCAACAATAGTTCAAGCATAGGAAGTGGAAACATCAGTTACTTATGGAAATTCGGAGATAAAACAAGCAGTTTAATTGGAAGTCCATCAAAACAATATGACTCCTCAGGAAATTATATCATCAGATTAATTGTTAACAGCAACAAATCCTGCATCGACAGCCTAGATAAACCTGTTGAAATATACACGATGCCAGTAGCCGCATTTTTAATCAACGACAGTACACAATGTTTTAAAGGACATTCATTCAGTTTCGTTAACAATAGTCAAATCAATAAAGGAGTCATCAGCTCTTTATGGGACTTTGGCGACAATACTTCAAGCACAACGAATAACCCTTCAAAGACCTATAACATTTTCGGAAATTATCAAGTTAAACTGATTGTTTCCTCTGATCAATCATGTAAGGATACATTTAAAAAACCGCTTGAAGTCAATTCACTTCCACTCGCTGGGTTTACTATCGATAAACAACATCAGTGTTTTAACGATAACCTCTTCAAATTGATCAAAAACAAACAAATACCTGCTGTTAGTATCAGTTCTGTACAGTGGAGTTTTGGCGACCTTTCGTTCGCAAACGGCGATAGCACCAAGCACCATTTTAACACTGCAGATAGTTTTAAAATAAAACTAAAAGTTGTTACGGATAAGAGCTGTACAGATTCAAGCATACAAACCGTTTATGTACATCCACATCCTAGGGCGCAGATTCTGCTGAATCAGGACAATCAATGTTTAAAAGGCAATCAATTTGTTTTCGACGATAATTCAAGTATTGTATCCGATCAACTTTCAACAAACACATGGACACTGCCCGACTTCAGTACCGTTTCTGGAAAAGATACGATAATCAGAAGATTTGCCCTACCGGGAACCTATCAAATTAAATTACGTGCGGTTTCAGCTATGGGCTGTGAGGCTTTTGACGCCGCTTATGCTGTCGTGCATCCGCAGTCGACGCTAAGTTTTGTATTACCTAAAGACACCCAATGTCTTAATCTGAATGCGTTTACATTCAAAGGCATTGGCAGTATCAGTTCAGGGACTATCAATCAATGGGAATGGCAATTCGGAGACAATACAGGGTCAAATCTACAAAACCCTGCCGACAAAACATACGCTGCCGCCGGCGATTATCCGGTAGCTGTAAATGTAGTGTCCGACAAAAACTGCAAAGACACATTCAGACACTCGGTGCATGTCGCACCAATGCCCACTGTAGATTTCAAAGGTGACACGGTTTGTCTGAATGATGCTGTTACATTTATCAACCTGAGTACCATCAGTCAGGGTAAAATCGCCAAATACTTTTGGGACTTTGGTGACGAAGAGAACGACAATCTATTTGAACCTTCACATATCTACCCGGAAGCAAAATCCTATGATGTCAAACTTACGGCAACAAGTGCACTTGGTTGTATTACAAGTAAAACAAAAACCAATGAAGTACTGATAGAAAAACTTCCCGACGTCAGTTTCAAATTCCACAATACCTATGCGTTTGAAAACAACAGTCAATGGCAGTTTAACGGATTCAGCAATTCAAATATCACTTTATGGAACTGGAACTTTGGCAACACATACAACGCAGCAGTTCAAAATCCTTTGTTAGACCTTCAGGATACCATGTCTTTATTCACAACTTTGACAGTGACCAGTTCTACAGGTTGTGTGAAAAGTAGTGCACACTGGTTAAGATCTTACCCTGCACCGACTATTTATATTCCTTCAGCCTTTACGCCTCAAAACGATGGTATCAATGACGGATTTAAACCTGTGGGTATTGGATACATGTACAAATATTCGTTTGAAATATACAATCGCTGGGGCGAAAAACTATTTGAAACCAATGATTACAGCACGGCATGGAATGGATATTACGAAGGCGAAATGGTTCAGGATGGGGTTTATCTGTATGTCATTCAAGGTGTCAATATAGCAGGCAAATGGGTCACCATGAAAGGCACTGTTACCGTCTTACGGTAAATAATACAACATTATCCCGGCTTCAAAAGGTTGGCACATAAACCTTCAAACATGAATTCAACTGTTTAGATAATGTTTACTTCTGGTTCCAGCTTGATACCAAATTTATCAGATACACTCTGAATGATATCCTGAGCCAGTTGCCATACTTCGTTTCCGGTAGCGCCGCCATAATTAACAAGCACGAGTGCCTGAGTTGCATGACTACCGGTATGACCTACCTTTTTACCCTTCCAGCCGCATTGTTCAATCAACCAGGCGGCAGGCACCTTGATGCCATTGTATTGCTCGAATCCCTTAATCTCAGGATATTGTGTTTTTAAGCCGATAAAATGACTTTGTTCTATCACCGGATTTTTAAAAAAAGAACCACTGTTTCCTATTTGTTTTGGATCCGGTAATTTACTCTGACGGATTTGAATCACCGCCTGACTGATATCTTTAATACCGGCTTTAGTCCATTCTATACCTTCTTCAGCTAGTATAGTTTTAATATCGCCATATTCTGCATGAATCTCAGGTTGTTTATCCAGCCTGAACGTCACTGAATAAATAAAATATTGTCCTTTTAATTTGCGTTTGAATACACTTTCGCGATACCCAAATTCGCACTGCACCTCATCAAAAATCTCCAACTCAAGTGTCTCAAGATTTAAAGCTTCTAAACTCACAAAGACCTTTTCCAGCTCCACGCCGTATGCGCCTATATTTTGCATCGGTGCCGCTCCTACCGTCCCTGGAATTAAAGACAAATTTTCTATACCTCCCCAGTTGCGCTCCACACAATACAAAACCAGTTCGTGCCAGTTTTCTCCACTATAGGCCTTCAGAAACACATGTTCATCTGTTTCTTCAACTATCTGAATCCCCTTGATATTATTTTTTAAAACAAGCCCTTCATAATCTTTGGTAAACAACATATTACTGCCTCCGCCAAGAAACAGAAACAATTCATTATGCGTAGCCACCAAAATTTCCCTCAGCTCCTTTAAAGAGCTAAATTCAACAAACTCAGATGCTGTAACATCCAGTCCGAATGTATGATAAGGTTTTAATGATATGTGTTGACTGATATGAATAATACTTCAGGCTTTTAGTCTTTCCCTAATATCCAGTCTGTGTGTTCTGGCTGTATCTTTTGCAATATCATAACCGGCATCTAAATGTCGGATAACACCCATAGCTGGATCATTGTGCAACACACGTTTCAAACGCACTGCAGCATCATCCGTTCCATCGGCCACAATCACCATTCCGGCGTGTATGCTGTATCCTATACCTACACCACCACCGTGGTGCAAACTTACCCAACTGGCACCTCCTGCTGTATTAATCAATGCATTTAAAACCGGCCAGTCTGCAATCGCATCACTGCCGTCAAGCATAGCTTCTGTTTCCCTGTTAGGACTAGCTACTGAGCCACAATCCAAATGGTCGCGACCAATCACTATCGGTGCACTGAGCTCCCCGTTTTTCACCATCTCATTAAACGCCAGACCTGCCTTTTCTCTCTGACCTTGTCCTAGCCAGCAAATACGCGCAGGTAATCCTTGAAATTCAATGCGTTCCTGAGCCATGTTAATCCAGCGTTTTAAACCTTCATCCTCCGGAAACAATTCCAGTATTTTTCTGTCTGTCGCATAAATATCTTCAGGATTGCCACTCAATGCCACCCATCTGAAAGGACCTCTGCCCTGACAGAATTGCGGACGTATAAATGCCGGCACAAAACCGGGAAAATCAAAGGCATTTTTCAACCCTTTTTCTAGGGCCCTGCCTCTTAAATTATTCCCATAATCAAACACTACACTGCCTTTAGACTGAAATTCAATCATCAGTTTGACATGGTGCACCATGGTGTTGTAACTTTCGTCCGTATAACGTTCAGGATTAGTTTTGCGCAGCCTGTCTGCACTTTCCACATCATAACCTTCAGGGAAATATCCCACCAAAGGATCGTGCGCACTGGTTTGGTCAGTCAGTGTATCGGGAATAATACCTCTTGATTTTAATCTTTCCAGCAAATCCACCGCATTGCAATGCACACCTATAGATAAAGCTTCTCCATTTTCTTTTGCTTTTAAAGCCATATCGATACCCTGATCGATATCGCGTGTCATCATGTCGAGGTAACGAGTTTCAAGACGTTTTTTCATACGCCATTCTTCCATCTCTGCCGCCAAACAAACACCTTCGTTCATTGTAATCGCTAAAGGCTGTGCACCTCCCATACCACCAAGCCCCGCAGTGACATTCAACGTACCTTTCAGCGTACCGCCAAAATGCTGCCTTGCACATTCCGCATACGTTTCATATGTACCTTGTACAATACCTTGCGAACCAATATATATCCAGCTTCCGGCCGTCATCTGCCCGTACATAATTAAACCTTTGGCTTCCAATTCCCTGAAATAATCCAGATTGGCCCAATGCGGCACCAATTGAGAATTGGAAATAATAACCCTCGGCGCATCTTTATGTGAAGGCAAAATACCAACAGGTTTACCGGATTGCACCAGCAGAGTTTCATCCTCATTCAGGTCTAGCAAGGCCTTCACAATCAAGTGATAACTTTCCCAGTTACGCGCAGCTTTACCTGTGCCGCCATATACCACTAAGTTTTCCGGTTTTTCCGCCACATCCGGATCCAGATTGTTCATCAGCATGCGGTAAGCGGCCTCCGTCACCCAGTTTTTGCAGTGCAAAGTATTACCGGTTGGCGATTTAATGATAGTATTTGAAGAATTGGAGTTCATCTTGAACTGCAAATTTAAGGTGATTCTGTGATACTACAAAGATGGATGTACCGCGTTAATGGTTTGATTTTTTTACGCCGCTATCAGTCTATAAAGATTATTCGTATTTTTTGGGCGCCTTTTCCGTGCCCTTTGGCTCTCAGCCGGAGGCTGAACCGGTAATCCTATGCGATGCATAGAATGTACTTCCCGTCGGTCAACGGGGCGCAAAATCCATTGCCCTTAAAAATTCAGTTCATTGAATCAAAATCTCCACTCCACCTTGAACTCAAAACGGCGCATCACATAATGATACGTTCTGTTCACACTGCCAATAGGTGCCCATACCAATTTATCCTCCTGCGCTTTTTGTAATCGATATCCAAACATATATGAAAATATATTCTGGTTTTTGTTTCTAAAAGCCTTGCCAAATCCATAAGACAAATTTATACCCCCATCTTTACCCAGACGGGCAGATGTGAGGTTAAAACCATAACCACCCAAGCCATAAAAAAACGCTGACCTCGGTTTGTCCTTTTCAAGATAATAACGCCCTTCCGCCAGCACTGTTCCGAGCACTATGCCATAATAGGCATAAGGATCCAGTCCCACTGTCACACCTGCTTGCCACTTCTTACTCAGACTTTTTAAAGCGCTTAATCTGAACTGAAAACTTGATGTCAACCAATCATCATCCGCCATGCCCATACTAAAACCCGGTTGCACGCCAATACTCCAGCCCGAATCCGGCAAATTCTTTTTAAAAACCTTGGTCTTTTGTCTGCCGGGCTGAACCTTCACGGCAGATTCAGAAAAATGAATGGACACAACCTCACCATATGGAATATTGCTTATCAAACCATATTGCCTCACCGTCACAAAAGAATCAGGAATCACCTTGACTAATTCACACTTGATTTGCAATCCTGATTTTAATTTCACGATGTATAAATCATTATTCTGTGCGTGCAGACCGCAGGCACAAAAAAAACTTATAATCAAAACGCATTTGGTAAAATAATTCATGGTTATATGGGCAAATTTACATTAATTTGTACAAAAAAAAACCTATTATGCTGTCTAAAAACAAAAATCTGCTTTATCTTTTCCTTTTGATTCTGGGATTAAACGGATGCGAGGACAAGTGTTTTTATTATGAAGACCAGATTATTTATGAAGAAGTATTACAGCCCCTTGCAGAAATCAAGGCATCTTTTAATGTGAAACCGGATTTTGACATCAGCAAACCGGGAAATATCTATACCTATAATCAGTATTTATTCGTGGCCGAAAAATTTAAAGGCATTCATATTCTCGACAATACCAACCCATCCAATCCTGTGAAAGTAAAATTCATTGAATTATTCGGCAACGAAAACTTTGTGGTAGTGAATAATACCCTGCTTGCAGACAATGGGCCTGATATGCTTTCCATCGATATCAGCGACCTGAATAATATTAGCTTAAAACACAGGGAAACAGATGTTAACACGGCAAATATAAGAGGAAATCAATATGTATCCGGTTATAATCCCATTAAAAAAAGGGTAAAGGTCAGTTGCGAAGGTTCAAGATTCGAAAGCAACAGAAAAATGTCAGATGTGAGCTCTGCGTCCGGCTCCGGTGTTAGCAGCGGCAAAGGTGGTTCTATGGCTAAATTTACTGTCATAGACAACTATCTGTATATTGTGAATAGTTCTGAATTATTGCCGTTGGATGTCAGCAACCCGCTTCTACCTCTGAGAAAAAACACAATCGGCTTGATGAGCAATAGCGTTGAAACGGTATTTCCGTATAAAAAGTTTCTTTATATGGGCACCTCCAATGGTGTATTAATCTATGACTGCGAGACCTCCAAAGAGGCTCCTGCCTATATTTCCAACCTAAGACATGTTCAGGGTTGTGATCCTGTTATTGTGTCTGATGATGTCGCATTTAGCACCGTAAGAGGTGGTACTGTCTGCAGAACTACAAATATCAACCAGCTAAATATCTACGATGTCAGCAATCCGGCCCTCGGCCAGTCTATGAGAAGTTATAACATGATAGAACCTTATGGATTAGGCATTTCAAACACACTGTTATTTATTTGTCAAGGTAAAAACGGACTCTTTGTTTATGATTGGGACAATAGTGCTAAACAAATTAATTTAAGGCATTCTTACCCCGATATCCATGCTTTTGACGTGATTGTGAATGACAAGACATTAATTGTGACAGCCGACAATGGCCTATTCCAGTTTGATATCAGCAATCCAGACAATATCACTTACCTCAGCAAGTTGGTGAACTTTTAAGCTTCCCAGATTAAACCTGTTTTCTCCATGTGTTTGATGTAATCATATTGCAAATCTTCATGCAATTTGCCCAAAGCCGTATTGATTTTTTTGATTTGCTGGGCATACAGATTAATTAACGCCGTTTGATGGTTTCTTTTTTTGACAATTGGCAATAAATGACTGCAAAAATGTATCAGCAATTCAACCTGTGTAGCAGGTAAACCGGAATATTTGGCATGTTTGTTTACCGACCGAAGTATTTTTCGGATCTGCTTGGTGTATTTATAAGTGGTGCTGAATTCCAGCAATAAAAACTGTTCATCCATCTCTTTCATCAGTCCTTCTATATACTGTTGTTCATTCGCACTTTCGAATAAGAGATAAGATAAAAGTTCCTTATTTTCCTTTTTATATCTGGCCATACGCAGGCAAAGTGCCACCAATTCATCAGGGTCTTTTCCCGCCAGATTTTTTTTTATGTCATTAATAGATGAAATCTCCATGTCTTCGTCGATTCAGAAAGCAAAATTAAGATAAATTCGTGGTATACGCAGCGCATAGATTTTCAGAAAAGACAACAAGGAACAATTCACTCAAAATATCTAAAAATATTTCTTAGAAAAGCGACATTTGAGATACTTTTTCTACGCTTTGCACCATTTTGCCCAAAAAGCCGGCATCATCAGCACTTGAAATACTAAACACTTCCGTTTCACAATCTCTGGAAGCCACAAATATTTGTGTATTTCCGGCATGTGCCGTGAATAATTTTTTTGCCAATTCAGGATGATTATTATCCCTTGAAAGATGCGACAAAAATACATGGCTCATAAATTCCGGGCGATGGCTGGTAAAAATCTCAAGCGCTTGTGCATTGGACAAGTGACCTTTGTCGCCGCTGATGCGTTTTTTCAGATGAAAGGGATAATTTCCATTTTCAAGCATCTTATCATCGTAATTGGCTTCGAGATATACCGCATGACATTGTTTAAAATAGTTGAGCACATGTTCGCAGGCAGAGCCAATATCCGTGAGCACGCCAATGGTCGTATGTCCTCCGGTAATGATAAAACTATGCGGTTCGGAAGCATCGTGATGTTTTGGAAAAGGCAGAACTGAAAGTCCGCCAATACAGACGGGTTCGTGCGCCACAAATGTTTTCACCAATGAAGCATGTAAATGCAGTCTGCTGTTCTTGAGTGTTTCTGCAGTAATATAGACTGGCAGACTGTATTTTTTGGATAAAACACGCACACCGGCAATATGATCGGAATGTTCGTGTGAGATAAAAATCGCTTTTACAAGCTGCATGTCCAAACCAATGCGTTCCATGCGCCTTTCCGTCTCGCGGCATGAAATACCCACATCCACAAGCACAGCTTCCTGTTCATTGCCTATATAATAACAGTTGCCATTGCTGCCTGAATTTAATGATGCGGTGTGTAAAGACATTGGGATATGCAAAGAAACGATAAAAATGCTTAAGAATATCCATTGTGGATTTCTTGGCACACGTCATCACCTATACTTTTTACACCATATCTGTTATCTCACGGCTTAATACCGGACCCAGAGCCACACCCATGCCTCCCATACGCACGCACAACAAGAGATTGTCATTCACACGTTTGACAATGGGTATTTTCTCTTTACCCATGGCCATAATTCCACTCCAGTGCATATCTGTTTCAAAGGTTCTTCCGGGCAATACCACGCGCCGTAAATAATTTTCCAGGTATTGTTTGATGTTCTCTGTGCCTTCAAAATCAAAAGTATGCTCCTGTTCGGCAAACTGATTGCGTCCCCCTCCTATTAATATCCTGTCATCAATCGTTCTGAAATACATGTAACCTTTATCACTGTGAAAAATGCCATCAAACGGTAAATCATCCAGTGGTTGTGTGATAATTATCTGTCCCCGTGCAGCCTGTATATCTTCATCCGGTAAAAAAGGAGCGGCAAAAGCGTTATTGGCAATAATCAACTGGGTAGCCTTTACTTCTATCCCATTTTCTGAGCGCATAATATAAGCATGATCGCCTTGATTAATTTCTTGGATATTGAGTCCATATAAAGGAATCACACCCAATTGATGAGCTCTGGCACTGACTACTTGATTTAATAATCCGGAATTCAACATGCCTTCATATGGATTAAACATCGTCTCAGGTTCGCAGTTCATTTTTAATTGCTGCGCTGATTTCAACTGAAATACCTCTTTTAAACCCATCCGCTCAAATAAAAGTTGATTGATACGTGACATCTGATCTTTAGCCTGCTGCAAATCTTCTTTTTTTGTAAACACCTCATAACTTCCTGTCGGGCGATAGCCAATGGCATCTTTCCCAAATGTATGGGCCAGCTCCAGAATTCCCCGATAACGTTTTTCTGTGAGGGCCATGACCTCGTTTTGGGGTGAACGCTGGAAATCGTCTATGATTTCACTGACGCTTCCAAAACAGGCAAATCCGGCATTTCGGGTAGACGCTCCGTACGAAATTGGGGAGCGATCGACGAGTGCGATACGTGCTTTTGGATATTTTGACTGAATCCTGATAGCAATTTGTTTACCGATGAGACCGGCGCCAAGTATTGCAAAATCGAAGGTTCTGAGCAAAACCGAACGTTCCCAGTAAGACATTAAATGCTTCATAAAAAAATTTTAAAAATATTTTGGAGCAAATTTAATTTTTTTTCTATATTTGCACCCCCGAAAGGGACAAAGTTCTTAAAAAAATGCGAGAATAGCTCAGTTGGTAGAGCGCAACCTTGCCAAGGTTGAGGTCGCGAGTTCGAACCTCGTTTCTCGCTCACTTTAAAAAGCCCAAACCGATGGGCTTTTTTTATTGGATTTATTTGCCCAGGTGGTGGAATCGGTAGACACGCAGGACTTAAAATCCTGTGGCTTCACGGCTGTGCGGGTTCAAGTCCCGCCCTGGGTACAGATGAACAAAAAGTCAGCCTAAGCATTTGCTTAGGCTTTTTTGTTGTCCCAAGACATGCCCAAGCTCTGCTTGAGGTGTGGCAGGGGACAACAAAAAAATAAAATTGCATAGCAATTTTGACTTTTTACTCTCTAAATGACCTGCGGCGGGACTCGCCGGCCTCAGGCTGGCAACACCGCATCAGGTATTTAAGAATAAATCACTGATAAAGTCTTATTTATCAGTGGGTTTTTTATTTTTTTTATAATTTAATTAATTAATAGCCACATTTTCAGAAAGTTAAGAGCTCGATTCTTCTATGGTCTTGAGCGACACTTTAGAAAGTAAAAGAATTAAATTACATCATTCTTAAAGTATGAAACTAACGTTTTGCGGCTTTGCGTTTTGGCGAGATTTTTTGCACCACACTTGATACGAAGCACCACAGTTCAAATATAGTAAAAAAGCGTCAGACGAAGCATTGAACACCGCCTGACGCAAAACCGCTGTTAGGTGCTGGCGTGCTGTCTGTCGATGCTGTTTTGTCGATGTTTACTAATGTCTTTGTTGATGGATATAGCGCAAAGCTGATAGAAATATCAATGATAACACTTCTATCAGCTACTTTATAAAGATACGGGGAAACTCTGTATTAACCCATCGAATGGAATCCTACCTTGTTTCCTTCTGTGTCGATAAAAAGTGCAATAAAGCCCCTGTTTTCGCCAATAGCAGTTTTTGGCAGAATAACTTTTCCACCGGCACTTTCTACTCTGCCTAACGGAACTGAAAGGTCATTTCCGCCATCTAAGTAAACAGTTGTGCCGGTCATTGCAGGAACAAAGTTTTCACCGCTAGCAATTGCTCCGCCAAATGCGCCTTTTTGTGGATCAGATGGCAAATATGCATATTGCATATGCGGATTAGTGTCGTTATGAATTTGAGCATCTAACACTGTAGCATAAAATGCTTTTGCTCTTGTGAAATCTATTGCTGGGATTTCAAACCAATTTAGAGTATTTACCATGTTTATTAAAATTTATATGAGTTGTTATTAAAGTTAATTATTTTTATTTTTTTGTTGTTAAGGAATTAGTACAGTTTTTCCAGTTGTTTTTCTGTTTTCCATTTGCTTGTGGGCTTCTGCCGCATCTGCCAGGGCAAAGGTCTGTCCTACGTGTACCTTTAGTTTCCCTGTTGCAGCTTGCGAAAACAAATATTGATAAGCTTCCTGCATTAAATCTGGTTTTTCGAAATAACTTGCTAATCCAAAACCCTGCAAAATTTGGTTGTTATTCACAAGTATAAAGGCTTCAATTGATGTAGATCCACCAGTTGGATTGCCAAAACTTATCAGCCTACCAAAGGGCGCAAGGCAATTAAAGCTATTTCGCAGAATTTCGCCTCCTGTAGAATCTAAGATTAAATCAACACCTTTTCCTCCTGTAGCGTCCTTCACTTTTTGAGCCCAGTCAGATTCTGTATAATTTATTAATTCATCTGCACCCAATGATTTGGTAATAGCAAGTTTTTCAACATTACTTGCGGTGGCTATTATTTTACCTGCTCCCATTTGCTTTGCAATTTGAACTAGTAAAGTACCCACACCACCAGCTGCAGCATGTATCAGAACAGTTTGTCC
>Ga0123337_10005738_pt1 | contig 12093 bp, 12 predicted proteins | sample frozenSSSSmetaG_FD_89792 | JGI IMG/M metagenome (GOLD analysis project Ga0123337, IMG submission 89792) | Glacier valley bacterial and archeal communities from Borup Fiord, Nunavut, Canada, to study Microbial Dark Matter (Phase II) -... | ecosystem: Environmental > Aquatic > Freshwater > Ice >...
GATTTCCAAGAAATAAATTATCCAAATAAACGTAGACGCAGAGCGGATTGGCGTAGGCTACCACTCCAGACACAGAGAGAGGAGAAATAGAGAGGGTTTTTGCGTCAGTTTTGGGATATTTTTTTATTTTGAAGTCCCCTAATCTTCGATGCCCCATGCCCCATGCCCCATGCCCCATGCCCCAATTTATTATGTCAAAGCAGCAACTGATACTTTACCAGCAATGGTGAGAGCGATCGCTGTTAATGCTTTTGCCGAAGCTGAATCTGGTTCACCAACAACTATTGGCACACCACTGTCACCACCAACTCGCGTAGAAATCTCTAGCGGCACACACCCCAACAGTGGCACTCCTAATTCGGTGGCTGTTTTGGAGCCACCACCGGAACCAAAGATGTCATACTGCTTATCTGGTTGATCAGGGGGTATAAAATAGCTCATATTTTCCACAATCCCCAATACCGGGACATTCATCTGCTGGAACATCCGTAATCCCTTGCGAGAATCTAACAAGGCTACAGTTTGCGGCGTGGTGACAATTACTGCCCCTGCCATCGATACTGCTTGGGTCAAAGTCAACTGAGCGTCTCCGGTTCCTGGTGGCATATCTACAATCAAATAGTCCAGTTCTCCCCATTCAACTTGATAGAGAAACTGGCGAATTACACCATTGAGCATAGGCCCCCGCCAAATTACTGGTTGATCTCGGTCAATCAAAAAGCCCATTGAAACTAATTTGACACCGTGATTAAAAGCAGGTTCCAGGATGTCACCTTTTTCAGTGGAACGCACAGTAATTTTGGCATCAGCTAGACCCAGCATGGTCGGGTCATTAGGGCCATAAATATCAGCATCTAGCAAGCCGACTTTCGCCCCAGTTTGAGCTAGAGCCACTGCTACATTCACCGCCACCGTACTTTTACCAACGCCACCTTTGCCACTGGAAACAGCAATGATATTTTTCACGCCAGAAATGCCAGTCCGGTCAGGTAAACTTTTTTGTTGCGGTGTTTCTGCCGTCACTTCTATGCTGACATCTGTAACGCCTGGGAGTTTTTTGACAGCCCTCTGACAGTCTTCAACGATAAATTCACGTAAAGGACAGGCAGGAGTGGTTAATACCAAAGTGAAACTAACCTTACCAGCGTCAATTTTAACGTTGCGAATCATATTCAGTTCTACCAGACTTTTGCGGAGTTCTGGGTCTTCCACTGGTCGCAACACTTCTAAAACAGAGCGGGAATCGAGGACATCGTACATAAAAATTTCAAAATTCAAAATTGAAAATAAAGAAATACACTCGTGGCAAACATCTTAGCTATTAACTGGATGCTTTCTTAAGTAAGGTCAGGCTAGTGTTTTCACTGTCACTGCCGTAACAAAACTTAGTAAATTGCATTATCACCTAATAGAATCTTAACTTTCTTTGGGGATTCTAAAAATCAAAACAACTATCATTAAGGGATTTTTTCTTACCAGATACCGTTGGCAATGCCGTCTTTTCGACTGCCTCGACTAAAGACCGTGCTACGCGGTCGGCATAAGGACGGGATAAAGACCAAATCAGGGGCGATAACCAACCCCGTAGGATTACAGAATAAGAAAGACAAGTACCACAAACAGTTGACTCTACTTGATAAGTCACCCGTTCCTCTATCCCAGGAATCGCCAGCACTCGGATACTCAGCATCTCTCTAGGATTGACGCGTTCGACAAAAATCTGGATGGGAATCGGCGAAAAGCTTGTTACAGCCTGATAAATTAATCCTGGTTTGGGTACTAATCCGTAAGGCACATTAGTACTCTTAAGTAGTGGATGCCAGGAAACATCTGTTAAGTCAGCGACTTTTTGCCACAGTTCATCTACAGAAGCAGAACTAATCTCTCGATAAGTCCGCACCAGAGAAGCGCAAAAGCGACGACGTTTGCGGTGGATGAATTTGGATAACCAACCTTGCATTTTCCTAATCTTCCTCGCTAGACTCTTTCTGGTAACTCTGGTATGGTGTGCAACTACGCTCAACCCCTAAATTAAAACTTTCTCAAAAATGCCCTAAACATAGCAAGCCTCGATTCGGCAAAGATGCCAACAGCCAATATAGGAATATGGCAAATAATTTTTGAGCCGGACAGTCAAACCGTTGATACTTCAAGGTTACGACTAAAGTCTAGTGTTTATACTAAAATGTTCCAATTAAAAATTAAAAAAAAGCTCAGTCAATATACAAGCGTATACGCATTTGAGAGAAAATAACTTTAGTGATGCCCATCAATCGTATAAATGCTTAACCAGTAATAAAAAAGCGGGTTGGGCAAATAGAGCTTGATTGTTGGCGCGTGTTTCACCCAAATTTGAAGATAAGAAATTTGTGGCTTTCTGGAAATTGTAATTTAGGTTCGGGAATCTATGTTGACCAACTCGCAAACACCAATAGCAGCAGAATCATCCAAGTCTTTGCCAGGAATTGACGCTCAAACTAGAGTCCGCCAGTTTATGCAACAGTTGCAAGACGAAATTTGTCAAAGGCTGGAAAACCTGGATGGTGTGAGCAAGTTTATTGAAGACAGTTGGGAACGCCCAGAAGGGGGTGGAGGGCGATCGCGTATTCTCCGTGATGGTGCAATCTTTGAACAAGCAGGTGTAGGTTTTTCGGAAGTTTGGGGAGAGCATTTGCCGCCCTCAATTTTAACCCAACGCCCGGAAGCAGCAGGGCATGGCTTTTATGCTACGGGCACTTCAATGGTATTACATCCTCACAATCCTTACGTGCCCACAGTTCATCTAAATTATCGCTATTTTGAAGCCGGGCCAGTGTGGTGGTTTGGTGGTGGCATTGACTTGACACCTTATTACCCCTTTGCTGAAGATGCGGCACATTTACACAAAACATTAAAGCAGGCTTGTGACCAACACCACCCAGAGTATTACTCAGTGTTTAAGCGGTGGTGTGATGAATATTTTTACCTCAAACATCGTGATGAGACACGGGGTGTAGGTGGTCTGTTTTTTGATTACCAAGATGGTGAGGGTGCTTTATATCGCGGGCCAAATCCCAATGGGGAAGCGGCTATTTATAGCAACCAGATGGAAACACCAGCAACCCGCAATTGGGAAGATTTGTTTGCCTTTGTGCAAGACTGTGGTAGGTCATTTTTACCAGCCTACGTACCAATTGTAGAACGACGACATGGGATAGAGTATGGCGATCGCCAACGGAATTTTCAACTCTACCGCCGGGGACGGTATGTAGAATTTAACTTGGTTTATGACCGAGGCACAATTTTTGGTCTGCAAACCAACGGACGCACTGAATCAATTCTCATGTCCCTACCTCCCTTAGTGCGTTGGGAATACGGCTATCAGCCAGAACCCAATTCCCCCGAAGCCGAGTTATATGAAACCTTCCTCAAGCCCCAAGATTGGATAAATTGGACACCACCTCAATAGTTCTGAGTTTGGAGTTAGGAGTTAGGAGTTTGGAGTTTGGAGAGACGCGATTAATCGCGTCTGTACAGGAGTTTGGATTTATTTCTCCCTCATCTCCCCACTCCCCACTCCCCATTAAAAATTGCTACTCAGCACTATTTTGGTTAGTTAAACTACTAAAGGTAAGCACTTAACAGAAAAAGGTGACAAATTTAGCTAGAGCTTGTTAATCTCAAGTGACAGCATTACAAAATTCTGTGACTAATTAATCTGAAAAGGAATGCCACGGGGAGGGCTTTAGTGATTCATATAGACCAAAAAAGTTACACAACCCAAGACGGAAACACCGTTATTGTCCTGACACCAGCAGGTCGTCTAGACATTACCACTGCTTGGCAATTTCGCCTGAAGTTACAGGAGTGTATTTCAAAACTCAGCCGCCATGTAGTTGTAAATCTGGCTCTGGTAAATTTTATTGATAGTTCGGGTCTTACGTCTTTGGTAGCTGGAATGCGTGATGCTGATAAAGTCAAGGGCAGTTTCCGCATCTCTAATGTACATCCAGAAGCCAAACTTGTGTTTGAAGTAACGATGATGGATACTGTTTTTGAAATCTTTGAAACTGAAGAGGAAGCTTTAGAAGGTGTACCTCGTAGCATCGCCAGCTAAGAAACAAGTTAGGAGTTAGGAGTGAGGATTTAATTTAAAACTCATGACTCATAAGTTTATCTTATTAAATACTGATTTCGCTTGGTGTAGCGATAAGGCCCCATAATCGCTCCCCAGGTTGCTTTTGAAGTTGCTGGATCAATTCCTTTGTCGTAGCTGTGAAATTCTGCCGTAGTTGCTTCAAATCCCAAGGAAACATAGACGCTATTACCAAGATAAGTAAAGCTGCAACGAGTTTCTGGTAGTGGGGTAGCGGTAAACTTATAGCGATCGCCAGCTAGTATTTCCTGGGTAACTATTAGGATACAACCTGGTAGTAAATCTAATTGTTCGGGTGTCAGTGTGTTGAGTAGGGCAGGGTTATGACCTGCGCCTCTTAATGCACCTGGATCTTGAGGCATATAGTATTGTATTTCCAGAGATGCATCAGAGTTGCTTCTCTGACGCAACCGGATAATTCGCTGGCGGTAAGGTTGATCTAGGTTAATAACGTTAGCCTGTTCGGCAAAAAGGGTGATGCTATCTTCTGGAAACAGAGTAACTGGTCTTTGCCACAGGCGGAGGTGGACATACCAAGCTGGTTCTGCGATCGCTTGTTCCCGATTATCAAATTCACCAGCTAGGTACTCACCTAAAGCAATTAACTGTGGCGAGAAGTTCATAAGTGCAATAAACGAATCATTAAGGATGATAATATTTTGCTAGTTTTTTAGGGGAAAAGGTCTTATCCTTTGTGCCTCGCAGCTGATAAAGTACTTCTGATTTGTCTTATATTGTAAATGAAACCGTCGCCCGCTAAAAGCTCAACTTGGCAAACTAGCCTTTAAGCGTGAAAATAAAGATACGTCGCCCTTAACATTCTCTTTTTCTTTGTGAATAACGTCCGTACTGTCTCTGATACAAAGCGAACTTTCTACAATCTTCACACCCGTCCGATCAACACTATTTATCGTCGGGTAGTAGAAGAATTGATGGTGGAAATGCATCTGCTGTCAGTAAATATCGATTTTAGCTACAATCCGATTTATGCCTTGGGTGTCGTCACTACCTTTGACCGCTTCATGGAAGGCTATCAACCAGAACGAGATCAAGAATCAATTTTTAATGCCCTATGTCGGGCTATAGAAAACGATCCGCAACACTATCGACAGGATGCCGAAAGATTGCAAACTCTAGCTAAAGGTTTGCCAGTTAAAGATTTAATTGCGTGGCTAAGTCAAACTACTCATTTAGATCGAGATACTGACTTGCAAGGACACCTGCAAGCGATCGCCAACAATCCTAACTTTAAATACAACCGTTTGTTTGCAATTGGTGTATTTTCGTTATTAGAACTGTCAGATCCGGAATTAGTCAAAGATGAAAAGCAACTCACTGAGGCACTGAAAGCGATCGCTGCTGGCTTGCACCTCTCTGAAGACAAACTCAACAAGGATTTGGAGCTATACCGTTCTAACCTAGACAAGATGGCGCAAGCGCTGGTAGTGATGGCAGATATGCTCTCAGCCGATCGCAAAAAACGCGAGCAACGTAAACAACAATCAACTACCCCAGTTGCTCCCCCAAGTTCCAACGAATAGTTAGGAGATGAAAGTGATGAGTTAGGAGTTCTGAGTGAGGAATTGTTAATAACTTTTAACTCTTAACTCCTAACTTTATACGCCTAATAATCTGTAGATTAAGCTGTTAATTATAGTCAGCGTAAATGCTCCGATAACAGCACTCCAAATTCCGTAACGTAAGTAAAAGCCGTCTACTAACCAAGCAGCAATACTAAAACAAACTACGGCAATCATAAATGTGAAAATACTGGATAGTAAGTCCAATGTGAGTAAATTTGGTACTGCAAAAACGAGGCTTAAAATTGGTCTGACTATTGCTGTCACGATACCAAGCACTGCGGCCGAAAGGAAAGCTTTACCTGGAGTGTCAATTTCAACTCCCAGAGGTAATTTGCTAATTATCAGCAGGCTGATAGCTGTTACTACCCAAACAATTAAAAGCGTCACAATATTCATGCCACAACCCCTGAAATGTGAATGGCAATTGGTGATAAATTACTTTAGTTTATCGCTGGAAAAATCTTTAAAGCTCAACCAATTATCTATAAATTAGCAGGAAATTTTTATCTAACCGAATTTTATTTTAGATATCTTTAGGTTTGGGAAAGAGCTTGGAGGGGAGTGGGGATCTAATTCTCCCCTGCTCCCGATCTCATTTTTTAAGAGTAGGTTGGGTTTGTTTGGGTGCTACAGGGGCTGGGGATGCTGGTGGGTTAGAAATACCAGGATTGATGCCTTGCCCAGTTCGAGGTTGACCAGTTACCGTGGGGAAGGGTACGGAATTAGGTGCTAAGGGAAAATTAGGCGTAAGATTCCCTTCGGGATTGATACCTGGAAGTGGTGATGCACCAGGATTGATTGGGAATGACGGAACAGCAGGCTGGTTAAGTAAGTCTGTGGGTGGTTGAGATGGCCCAGGAATAATTCCCAAAGAAACGCGATCGCCCCCTACTTGCCGGAGCAAGTCCAATGTCTCAATTACATCATTGTAAGTTGCTGTCCGGGAAGCATTCAGCACCACAATGGCACTGGGATTTTGTTGGAGATACTGTTTTAACCTCTCTCGCAAATCCTCCCGTTTTACAGGCTGTTTTTCTATGTAAGTATTGCCAACGGCATCAATAGTTACAATCAGACTTCCATTCTGTGAGGTTATTCCAGATACTGAACTGGTACTGGCTTTAGGCAAATCAACATTTATTGCCTGTTGCCGGGTAAATTGTAAAGCTGCTAACAAAAAAAACGTCAGAATACAAAAAACAACATCAATTAAAGGGATGATTTGAACTTGGACTTCTTCAATTGGAGTATGTAGATTAACTTTCATCGTCTCACTCTAACACCTGGTTTGAGGGTTGAATTCTTAACTATTAATTAGGTGCATTCGGGGGTTCAGGAGTTTCAGAAAACTTAGTCTTTCCTGGCTTGCGGGGTGGGGTGAAATTTTCTGGCACAATTGCTGATGTTCTATTACTAAAATCAGGCGGAGACTGGCGGTAGAGCAATTCCATCTCATTCCCTGCCTTCCGAAAAACTTTGACTTGGTTAACTACAAAACTTTGAAATAGGCGGTAAAATGCCAAACTAATGATGGCAACTATTAGCCCAGTTGCTGTAGCAATTAGTGATTCACCAATACCAGTAGTTACCCCAGCCGTAGATTCAGTTCCTAAATCGCCAATCCGAATTGATCGCAAAGCGCGGATTAAACCCAAAACCGTGCCTAACAATCCCAGCAGTGGCGCTAGGGCAATCACGGCTTCTAAAAGTTTTTCGCCCCGCCGCATTCCAGCCAATTCATCTTCGGCGGTAGCCTCCAGTGCTAATCGAAAGGTTTCCGCATCGGTTTTAGCAAAGCGTAGAGGGGCGTAGAGAAAACGCCCCACAGGCTGATGGCTTGCCCTGCTTGCAATGTCCGCAGCTACTTCCCAATTATCTTGGGCAGCATTCAGGATGCGATCGACTATTTGCTTTTCCTGAGTCAACATTCGCAACCAGAACCACAAACGCTCGAAAATCACACTCAAAGACAGAATCGAGAGAACCAGCAAAGGCCACATCGCTGGTCCGCCCTTATAAAACAAATCTAAAATATCCACTGTTTAAGTTTCCTCCCTCCATGACTAGAGCAAATAATGCTAAAGCATTTTAATTTTAGAGATTAATGCAAAATGAGGGACTGACAAAATATAAATTTCTCGAAAACCTAAAAAGACAGCGTAAGCATTGGGTATTGGTGACAGATTACCAGTAGCGTCTTCCAGACTAACTAGGACGGTTATTCCCACCGGGAGTTTTTAGGATAATTTGTCAAAATTAAAGATAACTGGAGGTTCAAAATATGAAATTTTCAATCCAATCACTTTACACTTGGTATGGCAATTTGCTTCGTAACCCCAAGTACCGTTGGTGGGTAATTTTAGGAACGTTGGTTTACTTGGTCAGCCCAATCGATATTGTCCCAGATTTTCTACCCGTTGTGGGAGAGATTGATGATGTTTTCCTTTTGACTTTACTAGTTAGTGAGGTATCTGGACTAGTAATTGAAGGCTGGAAAGCTCGTAAGGGTGATGTGGCTAGTGAAGTACCTAATACTAGTGAGGGTTCTACGTCTACTGCAAGCACCATTGATGTTGATGCTATTTCTGTTAAGTAGATTTAATAAAACCCCTGCTTTTGGAATCTAAGGTGGGGGATATTTTTTTTCAACGCAGAGGAACGCGGAGGGAAACGCAGAGGAACGCAGAGTAAGAGTTAGAGGTTGTTGGCTACGCGTTTGATACCTTCTTTGAGGTGGAGGACATTAAAGTTGATCAGAAGTCCTAGTTTGCAGTTTGCTAGTTTGAGATAGGTTAGCAGTTGAACGGAGTGAATCGGGTTCAAGGACTCTACAGACTTAATCTCTACAATTACTTGGTTTTCGACTATCAAATCTAATCGATAAACGCATTCCAATTGCACATTTTGGTAAACTAAAGGCAATGGAATTTGCTTACCAACATTCAATCCCGCTTCGTTCAACTCGTAATCCAAGCACACCTCATAAGCCGATTCCAACAAACCAGGACCCAAAGCAGTATGCACCCTCATCGCACACCCAATAATCATCCCACTCAACTCATTCTCTCTCATCCTCCGCGTTCCTCTGCGCTTCCCTCTGCGTTCCTCTGCGTTTAAAAATCCTTCACAAACTCTGTTAAAAAGCGGAAAGCCTTTAAAATATAACTAGCGCAATCTCTAGGAGAAGTATTGTAAAACGATCGCCACGCACTAGCCTTATCCTCATCATAGCGATCGCTATGATGATTATGATTTTCTAACCATGCCAATCGTACTGCATGGCCAATTAACACATCTAACACTATATACCCTTCGATTTGCAAGTTGGGATTATTGGCAGCGATCGCAGCTAATTCTCTTAATGCTTCAATATTAACTTGGCGATATTCTGGAGCTTCGATTTTATTCAGCAAATGCTCAACCAAGAGAGCAAAATTTCTTTCACCTGCTGTCATCTCCGACAACATTATCTCACTATCTAAACGATTGCGGCGCTCTAGTTTATCGCCAATTACTAGCCCTTTGCAATGTTGCATTAATAGCCAAACTTGCTTAAAAAATTCTTTTGGTACGCGCCCTGTCGCACCTTCAGCTTGGCGAAATCGCCGCCAACCGCCCGGCGGAACTTCTATTTCTTCTCCTATTGTTGGTAACATCACCCAAGCAATATCACTTTCTTTTTGCTTGATATGCAGTGATTCTTGCTGACGCAACAGGTTACTCATACCAGTATATCCAGTTAATACCTGACGCAAGCGCATTTTCACTTCAAAGGGTGAAAGTTGCATTAAGTGATCATAAGCTTCATCTTGAGTGACGTGTAATTCCCGCGCTAGTTCGCTGGTGATCAATAAGATGAGATAGCCGACTCTCAGCGTTAGTAATCCTTGAAATAGTTCGGTTTCTGAGTGAATTAAGATACCAAGATAGATTAAAATCTCTTGAGTAAGGACGCGATCGCGTATATCCTCACGACAAAAATGATTAATTTTATCGGCAATTTCATCGTGTGACATGGGTACGGTAATCAAGGACGCTTCACTGTAAGCTTTACCCACAGCAATTTGCTTACCCCGTACCAAAATACTAGTCACTGCATCTGATAGGCTGATATCAACCATTTGCCGTAACCCCGCAGCCTGGCGTACCACTGCCCAAATAGCTAAATCTCCAGCTTTGGTGTAAACTTCATCTAGTAAATCAGCTACGGTGACGGGATATCCTGGTTCACCGTACCCCGTATCAAATTGTATTCCCTGCAAGCGAGTTAAAGTTTGCAATAACTCAATTTGCTCGTAGATATTCTCTGATGAGCTTAAGTAAGAAAGTAATAACCCAAAGTTGGTTTCGCATTCCATTTGAAATTTTTGGGTATTTCCTAAGAGCCAGTTTTTCTCAGGATGATCAGCTAGGTAATAGCAACGTGGGCTAGCATTTTTCACTGGCGATCGCGAAAATTCTGCATTTGGGAGAAAATCAATTCTTTGGATTCCAGATGTCAGCATTAGCTGATTTAGCCGCCCTAATTTCACCCGCACACCGTTACAAACTCCATCTTTCAGTTCTTGCATTAATTCTAGTAATGCCTCAGAACCGATTTCTAACATAGTATGCGTCAACATTAAAGTCAGAGTAGGACGCCCTAAATCGTTCCAATATTTTTGAATGTAAGCTAGTTCGCTTCTAATTTGATCTAGCAGAAAATGGTAATCAAGGGTTAAGTAAAACTGTTGAGAGTCGGAAAATGAAGGCAGAAATACAATTGTTTCGCCGCGAATCCGAAAGATTCTAGATGTTGTTAAACTCCGCAGCCGCCGCGCTGGACGCCCAGTTAAACCAAGTTTATTGTTACTTCCAATTTTGGTATAAATAGCGGAAAATTCTTCAGCTTTTCTCACCTGAATCGGTTCTACTTGGGTAGGCGTTTGTGTCTCAATACCGTGAACTTCTAGTTTTGTCTGTAAATCTTCATCTTCTGCTAATAAAGCAATTTGTACCAACGCCTCGCGCTGTTTTCCCACACACAAATGTCTTCCCAAAGGGTCGATATCACCAACCGCCAGTAACCCTTCACTCAACATTTCACTGAGAAAATATAAACTCTGCGCCCACACCAAAGGAATGTTTTCATTGGGCAAACGTGGTTGCGTTTGGGGTGCTAACTTTTCGGCTTCTATGTTTTCGGCTGGGACATAATAAAGTTCTGGCAATAAACGTAAACCATCTTGTTCTATGAGTAATGATTCTAAAAGCTTTTGGTATTTTTTAACTTGTTCTTGCTCACCGCGAAATAATCCATCTAAAACTAAATAAGTGAAAAATAACGGCCATTCGCATTCAATATGCTCAAATTGCTTGAGTTCCCACGGTTCGTAGTGTAAGCGCTGACTATCTTCTAGAACGGTTTGGTGTCCATCACGCAGAAAGCGTTTGCAGCCGTATTTACCTGCGAGTTTATTGATGATATCGTTAAAGGTGCGATCGCGTAATTCCAAATCTTCCACTGCAAAGGCTGGATAACTAATGATACTTAACAGCGCCGCATCAATTTCTTTGGAACCAGATTCTCTCGGTAATAAGGATTCTAAAGTAATCCGGGCGCGGGCAATTTCATCTGGTAGCACATGAATCACTGATGCTTGACTACCACGCACACCAAACAAATCCAGTCCGTTGATAGCTTCTAAAGCAGCTTTTGCCATACCTACGGAACTGGCGTTTAACTCAGCACTACCACGATTAATTTTATTACCACGTTCCCAAATGCCATAATCTGGGGTGCGGTAAGCTCGTCCAATGTAGTAAACCAAATTTTGGACGAAATTAACTTCATCAATGGTAAAAATTATTTGCAATCCGGCTGCGGTCATCTGCGCCAACATCAGTAAAAATATAGATGTGGCATCTAGTTGCAAATGTCCCCATTCGTCATCACCAACAACAATATCGCCACTCGCGGTATTATATTTAGCGTGCAGTCCATCCAGTAGCGACTGAGTATGTTTAAATGTCTCTACTTTATGAGCCTGTCGCATCATCGCAAACAACAACCCGCGCATCAGTTTGATGACACTGTGTTCTAACTCATAGGTGCGTCCCTCATCGTCGTCAATCTTGCGGTATGCAAGTCCTAAACCCCAAACTGCCAAAATGCTGTAAACGTTGTCTCGTACCCAGGCATCAGTATAATCACCGTGGGCTGTAATCGCTGTACTCGCAGGTAGTAAACCAGTAATCGGATTCTGGCGAGTCAGAATGATTGTTTTGATTTGCTGGTAATAATACTCTAAGCGGGCTAGCAATTCGGTGGATGTTTTCATGATTTGGTTCAGAACTACTTGCAAAATTCGACCCTATGACTGTGAAGTGAATTAC
>Ga0123337_10005740_pt1 | contig 12086 bp, 3 predicted proteins | sample frozenSSSSmetaG_FD_89792 | JGI IMG/M metagenome (GOLD analysis project Ga0123337, IMG submission 89792) | Glacier valley bacterial and archeal communities from Borup Fiord, Nunavut, Canada, to study Microbial Dark Matter (Phase II) -... | ecosystem: Environmental > Aquatic > Freshwater > Ice >...
AAAACAATAGAGAATGAATTAAAAACTAATCCTGCACTTAAAAAGGAATATGAAGATCTTACGTTTTATTACTCTCAGGTCTTTAAAAACCACTCTGATTCACAGAAAATTCAAGGATTTGAGCTTTCCGGGTATATTGATGCTTATTATGCAAAATACAGTGACCAGATTAATTTAGGATTATATCAAAAATTCCCAACTACCGCGCCGGTTTCCAATGTATTTGGCCTAAATATGGCCATGATCAATGTGAGTTATCAGAATGAGCTTGCCAGGGGTGTAGCTACCTTTCATGCGGGTGATATTCCTTTGTCGGCGTGGTCATCAAAATTTAATTTTATTCAGGAGGCGCATATGGGTTTAAAGTTGGTTAAAAACCTTTGGGTTGATGCCGGATTTTTCAGGACACATCTTGGTTTTGAATCCATACAGCCCCGAGAAAATATTGGAAGTTCAATTGCGCTTACCACCTATTATGAGCCCTATTATCTCAGTGGAGCAAAACTCACTTATTATGCCGGAAAAAACCTTAGTCTGCAAATCAATGCCTTTAATGGATTTAATACCTTTGTGCCTATCAACAGCAAAAAAACTGTTGGATTTACAGCGGTATATGAGCCCAAAGATGGCGTGGTGGCAGCTTATAATGTCCTGTTAAGTGACAATACGCCTGATAGTATAAACATCAGTCATAAAAGACTTTATCAGAATTTTTATCTCGCTTATAAATCCAGGCGTTTTAATCTAGGACTAGAGGTAAATTTTGGACTTCAGGAGCATACCGGTTTGACAGATTCAAGCGGCATATCAACCATGTACAGCATGCTGATTGCCGGGAAATACAAGATTAAAAATGGAAAGTTTGGTCTTTACAGCAGGGCAGAGATTTTTAATGACAAGAATGAAATCCTCACGGGTCAGGTCATCAATCACCCCTATCAGGCATTGGTTGGACTACATGCGTTTGGTTTTACTTTGGGAGCAGAATACAAACCGATTCAAAATTCGTTTTTAAGAGTTGAGAGCAGGTATGTCCATTTATGGAATGACGAAAATATTTTTTACACCCATCAAAAATATACCAATGTAAGATTGGAAATTATTGGCAGTATGGGTGTTTGGTTCTAATGGTCGTTTATTTTCTCAGTTATTTTTGTTTGATAAATTGGTGACCCAGACCTGATATATTTTCTAAATTTTACACCTTGCATTATTCAATTGATTTAGAAAAAATCTGTTTGAAGCAATACCCAAAAATACTTAAATGCAAATTAACGATAAATAAATGGTAGAATTTTGAGCGCCTTATACGAACGAAAAACATCATATTTTGAGATTTCTCACTATTGAGATGTCGTTTGTCATTTTATCATCCTTTTTTTCATTTAATAAAACTAATGTTTGTAAAATTTATATATATTCGCCACATCAAATATTCTCCATATGATGTGTTGCCCTTTCATTGACCTTAACACTGTAACCAAAACAGGCAACAAATTATACTACCCTACTACTCCTTTGTTTTCATGCAATTTTATTGATCATTATACAGCTTTAGCTCTGTTTTCTTATCGATTAAAATCTTTTAAAAGTATAAAATTTAATTCTCCAATTCAACCCATAAATTTTAATTTTGGACCTCATGAAAAAACTCTACAACCGCATGTGCATGCTCATTATGACCGGCCTTGCAATCCCATTATTCATTCCAACGTTAAGTTATGGACAACATAGTGGCAACTACACCATTAATTCAACGAAAGCAGTCAGTAACACCAATTATCTGGATTGGTCTTCCGCAATAAGCGATTTGCTCAGCGGAACACGTTCCGATGGCGGAACAGCTCAGGGATCTGGTGTTAGCGGACCTGTTGTTTTTACTGTTTATGACACCATTTATGCCAATACCAGCATTCAAATTACGGCCGTAAGTGGCGCTTCAGCTACAAACAGAATCACATTTAAGTCAGCCGGGGGCGATAGCAGCAAATGCCGATTGGTTTATGCTTCTGGAAGTGGAAATACCGATGATTGGGTGCTGCATTTGAACGGTGCCGATTTTATCACATTCAGCAAAATTGGTTTTGAACGAACCGGTCTAAATACCTATGGAACTATTATTCAAATCAGCAATGATGCGGATAACAACAAATTCACCCATTGTCTGATGAAAGGGCAAAAAATCCCAAGCAGTAGATCGAAAGGATTTCAAACCGGTATTGGTTCCTGCGTGTATTTTAGTGGTAACGGCGACACTGTAGAATTAACAAATAACAGATTTTTATATGGTTATAATGGCGTTTACAACCTCAATTCAGGTTCTGCCAATTATTTTGCAAACAATCTCATTGATACTCCCGGTTCAGCAGGAATTTATGTAAATAGTCAATCTTCATTCAGGGTAATAAGCAATTCCTTTAATATGGGTGATTTTGGTCCCGGAGGTAAGCAGTACACTTGTTATGCATTAAGACTTGATGCTTCGTCGGGTTTTACGGTTGCCAACAATAGAGCGATTGTAACTGCGGTTAATTCTGAGGTTTGCAGAAGCTTTGTATTTTCTAGTAATACTAGCAGTGCCGGTGCTCCCGCAATGGTTTATAACAATTCAATCTACAACAATGGAGGCACGATTAATTGTAATGGCATTGCCATCAATGGTTGTGCTTATCTGAATATATTTTACAATAATATATTGGTCAACAATTCTTTGGCAGATGGTGCGGCACTCTTTCAATACATTACAACAACCAATTCAAAAATCAATCTTGTCAACAACAACTTTATCAATAAAGGTGCCGGATATGCGCTGAGCGCCGGTGATGCTAATTCTTCAGGTTTTGACACCATAGATTACAATAATCTTTATTCTGCCGGCCCTTATGTCGTTTTGTGGAATTCTTCTACAGGAAATCTTTCAAATTTGTCAAGTTTCCAATCTACGGCCAGTAAATGTGCCAAATGTTTGAGTCTGAATCCCGGATATGTCAGCAATGGCGATTTGCATGTGTACAATATTGCTATTAATGGCAAAGCGCTTCCTTATCCTAAAATCCTGACTGACTCAGACAATGAAACCAGAAGTGCAACAGCTCCTGATATTGGATCGGATGAGTTCTTGCCTAGTGTAACAGATGCAGGTGTATCTGCTATTGATAGTCCCCATCTTTTTTGTGCAGGTAAACAAGTGGTTAAAGTTAAATTCCAAAACTTTGGTTTTGATACCATTAAAAGTATACAAATTGGATGGTCTGTTAACGGGGTAACACAAACCGGTGTAAGCTGGACAGGTAGTTTGGCCTCCGGATTGCCTTCAGCGTCAATTAGTCTTGGCAACTATTCATTTTCAGGAAATACAGCTTACGATTTTAAAGTCTGGACTTACAATCCTAATAGTATAGCAGACGGAAAAACACTCAATGACACCTTAAAACTAACAAAATATGCAGCACTTTCCGGTAATTATACCATTGGAGACACCAATGTTGCCAATTATAAAACCTTTAATCAGGCTATTACAGCTATGGCGGAACGCGGTATTTGTGGCGCCGTAACCTTTAATGTTTTTAACGGAACTTATAAAGAACAATTGGGTATTACGCGCCTTCCGGGCATGGGTTCTTCCAGCCCTGTTGTATTCCAAAGTCTTAACAATGACAGTACAAAAGTCAAGATAAGCTTGATAACAGCAGCCAATAGTGGATCAAACAATAGCGCTTTGCAATTAAGAGGTGCGAGTTATGTGACCTTTAAAGGCATTACTTTTGAACGCACTGGTACTAATCTTTATGCGCAGGTGATTCATATTTTAAATGGCTCATCGCACAATACATTTACAAACTGTCAAATGCTCGGTATTCCACTTACGGCAGCCAATGCCAATGCAATTAATATCTGGTCAGATCAGAGTAAAGATGATTATAATACCTTTAGAAATAATTATATCAAATATGGTCATATAAGCATGTTGTATTCAGGCGATACAGGAACAAGGGAAATTGGAACTGCAATAGAAAACAATGTATTTGAAGGTGGTTATAACAATTCAATACAAATTCTTCACAATAACGGTGTGAGCATTAAAGGCAATACTTTTCTGAATGTAGGTGCTGCCATTGCCGGCAATTATGACATACAACTACTGAATTGCGATAGCAATATCAATGTGTCCAACAACCGTTTCCAATCTAACAATACTGCTAATTCAATCCTATTAACAGGCTGCAATGCATCTACCTCAAAACCTGGCATTATTTCCAATAATTCAATTGTGAGAACAACGGGTAATGGCATATCCATAGATGGAGCCGACAATCAAAATATCGTCTTTAACAGTATTTATTTCAGCAGCAGTTCAGGTACCAACGCCGCCATTATTACTTCAGGCACTTCAGCCAGCAATATTGAACTTTTAAACAATAATATTGTGATGCAAAGCGGCGAGGTTTTCCATATCAGTTCCATCTCTCAGGTGAGTAACAGTAATTACAACAACTTGGTCAGCAAAGGCAGTCAGTTTGTCTATTGGGCAGGATCATACAATACTCTGCCAGATCTGACACTTGCCAGTGGTAAGGATATTAATTCCTACTCGGTAAATCCATTATTTACGTCTGCAACAGATTTGCACATTAAAAACCCAATATTAAAACGTGCCGGCATACCGGTGGCAGGTGTCACTACCGATTTTGATGGAGAAACAAGAAACGCTACAAAACCAGATATCGGTGCTGATGAATTTAAACTGGTACCTAACGATGCCGGTATAACTGAACTTGTTAGTCCGATCACTGGAACCTGTGCAGCAGTGCACGCCATTAAAATTGTGATTAGAAATTATGGTAATGATACACTTAAGTCAGCCAAAATTAACTGGACAGCGGCCAACATTGCCCAGACATCTTACAATTGGACGGGAAAACTCCCGTCGGGAGCCTCTGATTCTTTTGTTATTAGCAATTATAATTTTATTGGCAGTCTGAATCCTAAATTTGTGTTTATCAGCACGCAGCCGAATGGCAGTGCTGATGGTATAGAATTTAACGACACACTGACAACGAACCGCTCGCTTAGAGCACTTCCAAATGCAAATGCAGGTCCTGACAAAACAATTTGTTTAGGTGATACTCTCAACATTGGCCCTAACAGTACAACAGGTATAGGTTACAAATGGCTGACACTTTCAGGCATTGTATTGGGTACTAATTCCAAGTTAAATATTAAACCGGGCATACAAACTACCTATGTGCTTGAAGTGACCAATATTACATTTGGTTGTACAAAAAGAGACACAATAGTGGTGAGCGTTAATTCACTTCCTGTTGCAGTTGCTGGCACAGATCAAAATATTTGTCCAGGTTCCACTGCACAATTGGGGGCTGCATTACAAAGCGGATTTGCTTATAGCTGGACAAGCGACCCGGCAGGATTTACTTCAAGCTCCGCTAATCCAAGTGTTAAACCTCTTGTGAATACAGCATATTATCTAAAAAAGACCAATTCAACAAGTGCATGTAAATCTTCTGATACAGTACTTGTTAATATCTCCCCTGAACCCACATCCAACATCATTGGACTTACAAGTGCATGCGATGGAGAGGTTGTTACATATAGTACTACAGGAGCTACAGGTAATACTTACAATTGGACAGTTAACGGTGGAACCATTGTGAGTGGACAAAATACCAATTTTATTAATGTGCGCTGGAATACTCCGGGAGCGAATACGCTTGAAGTGAAAGAAAGCAATACCGCTACCTGTAAAGACACAGCAAGCTTTAATGTGACAGTGAATGCTAATCCAGTGGCCAAGTTTGGTGTAAGTTCTGCTTGTTTTGGTACGGCAACTAATTTTTCTGATTCCAGTACGGATGCTAGCACCTATAGCTGGGTATTTGGAGATGGCGGCGGTACTTCTATCCTTGCTAATCCAACCCATACTTACCCTTCAGCCACTAATTATACAGCCAGATTGATTATTTCAAGCAGCGCAGGCTGTAACGATACAGCAACAAGACAAGTGAATGTGAACCCAATTCCTGTATTAAGCTTCACTTATGTTAAGAAACCGAATAGAACGATTGAATTCACCAATACATCAACTGTTTCCAGCGGAAACATTAACACATGGACATGGGATTTCGGTGATGGCAACAATTCTGCCATTGAGAATCCATCACATGCTTATGCTGTTGGTAATTTTACAGTTAAATTATGTGTTAAATCGGCCGCAGGTTGTGAAAACTGCACGACGCAAAACCTTGCTATTGTTGGTTTAAATGAACTTGCATTGGATAATAAGCTCTATGTGATGCCAAATCCGGGTTCGGGTCTATTCACACTGAACTCAACCTTTGTTTTGGGAACAATTATTATTACAAATTCAATGGGTCAGGTAATAGAAACCATTAGTACAGGTGGAACTGAAATAAAAATTGACCTCAGTAACCAAGCTGCCGGCATTTATTTTGTTCAGGTCAACATTGAAGGTCAAAACAAAGTGATCAAACTGATTAAAAACTAATAGCATATCAATCACTCTAAAAATCCTCTGATTAAATTTCAGGGGATTTTTTTTTACCTTTTATAATCTGTGACCATAATGTACAGGTCTGAAGAAAGCATGGTTTCTTCGAAAACCCGACAAAGACGTGTCTAAAATTTTTTATCAAAGATTAAGCGCCCTGAGTCTGTAGGCAGCCCGTCTATGGCGGGCTGGTGCGCAAGGCGCACGGTACCCGGAAGACGAGGAACAGGCGCCCAAATTATATCATCCTTCTCAGCATATCAAAAGCCATATTACCGGCTCTTCCAATCACATTCATACGATCACCAATAAAGTGATATTTTTTAACGATGGTTTCCGTCGCTGAACACACACCTATCACCACAGTACCAACGGGTTTATCTTCACTTCCTCCACCCGGGCCTGCAATACCTGAAACGGCAATAGCATAGTCTGTTTGCAACCTTTCCCTCACTCCTTGCACCATTTGTTCCACCACTTGTTCGCTTACAGCACCTACAGTTTCAAACAAGGTATTTTCTACACCTAACTGGTGATGTTTTACCGAATTACTGTAACTGATGACAGAACCGACAAAGACTCTGGAAGCACCTGGTAACAGTGTAATCTGATGAGAAATATAACCTCCTGTGCAACTTTCGGCAATGCTTAGTGTTTTATTCCTTGCGCTTAATGCCTTAAAAACAATTTCAGCCAAACTTAAATCCTCTGTTGCCACAACATCCTCTCCTACGATTAAACAAATACGGTCGGCAATTGCGTTGACTTCCGTTTCTATGTCTCTATCTCCTTGCTGGGTACCTGTGAGTCGCAAGCGCACCATATTCCAGTTTGGCAAATAAGCCAATTTGATATGGGCGGGTAGATTATCTTCAATTTCTTCTATGTTTTTTGCGAGGATAGACTCAGGCACATTGATGGTGACTATCGTTTTGTGATATAGTTTTGCTTGTTGAAATTTTTTACTCAATAAGGGGAGCGCCTTCAACTCGAAAATATTTTTCATTTCGTAAGGTACTCCGGGCATACTGATTACAACCTTGCCATCTACATCAAACCACATACCCGGAGCTGTCCCCCATTCGTTGATAAGCGTTGTACAACCGTCAGGCAAATGGGCCTGCATTTTATTCACTTCAAACATGGTGCGGCCTCTGCTTTTATAAAACTCAAGCAACTGATTCATTACTTGTTCATCCACACGCCAGCCCATCTTAAAATAATCTACAAGTGTATTCTTTGTAATATCATCTTTAGTGGGACCCAGTCCACCGGTTATAATGATAAGTTCGGAGCGTTGCAGGCAGTCTGTTAACTGCGAAAAAATCTCTTCTCTGTTATCGCTGATGGAATTGATTCGGTGAATCTTGATATTGTATTTGTTAAGCATTTGGCCAAGCCAAGCACTATTTGTATCCACCACCTGTCCTATTAATAATTCGTCGCCTATGGTTATAATTTCTGCCCGCATTTTTTTGTTCACAATATGAAGATGCAAAGATGGCGAAGTCAAAAGGCAAATTTTTAGATAGTTTTCAACACGGGTGTTTTTTCAGATGAAAGAATAATAGATTTACAACATCTTATTAAAGTACGTCCATGCCTGATTTTGCTCACTTACACTGCCATACACAATTCTCCTTGCTTGATGGAGCTGCCTCCATACAGAATCTGTTTAAGAAAGCAGTGAATGATAAACAAAAGGCGATTGCCATTACAGATCACGGCAATATGTTTGGTGTTTTTAATTTTGTAGCTGAAGCGGCGAAACACAATAAGGGAGAAGAAAAAATAAAAGCGATAGTTGGTTGCGAGTTTTACATGGTGGAAGACCGGTTTAGAAAATCGTTTACAAAAGATGATAAAGATATTCGTTATCACCAATTATTACTGGCTAAAAATCCTGTGGGATATAAAAATCTGTCTAAACTTTGCTCTCTTGGTTATATTGACGGTATGTACAGCAAATGGCCAAGGATTGATAAATCGCTTATTGAAAAATACCACGAGGGACTTATTGCCACTACTTGCTGTCTAGGTGCCATTGTGCCAAAAACCATCTTAAAAAAGGGCGAGGCAGAAGGTGAAAAGGAATTTTTATGGTGGCTGGATTTATTTGGTGATGATTATTACATTGAATTGCAACGCCACGGACTAGGAGACCAAGAAAAACTGAATGAAGTCCTGATTAAATTTGCAAGAAAACACAATGTCAGAATGATTGCTACCAATGATTCTCATTATGTAGAAAAAGAAGATTATAATGCACACGATATCTTGTTGTGTGTGAATACTGGCGAAAAACAAAGTACACCAAAAGCTTCTGATTTGGATGGCGATGAGGAAAAATTTGTTAAGGGACGGCGTTTTGCGTTTCCAAACGATAATTTTTATTTCAAAACAAAGGATGAAATGAGCCAATTATTTCATGATGTTCCTGAAGCCATTGACAATACCGGTCACATTGTTGACAAAATTGAGACACTGAATCTTAAAAAGGATATCTTATTACCGAACTTTCCTGTTCCACCAGAATATAAAACTCAGGATGATTATCTGGAGGCTATGACTTATGAAGGTGCTAAAAAGAGATACGGTGAGATTGATGCGGAGATTGATGAACGTTTAAAATTTGAATTGTTCACCATACGCACCATGGGATTTGCCGGGTATTTCCTGATAGTCTCTGACTTTATCAAGGCCGGCAGGGAGCTTGGAGTGGTTGTTGGGCCTGGTCGTGGTTCTGCGGCGGGAAGTGCTGTGGCTTATTGTATTGGCATCACTAACATTGATCCGATAAAATATGATTTGCCGTTTGAGCGATTTCTAAATCCTGAAAGAAAAAGCATGCCAGATATCGATACGGATTTTGATGATGAAGGTCGTCAAAAAGTAATTGATTATGTGGTGGACAAATATGGTAAAGCGCAAGTTGCACAGATTGTAACTTACGGCAAAATGGCTGCAAAGATGAGTGTGAAAGACGTAGCCAGAGTGATGGATTTTAGTATGGACGAGTCCAACAGCATCACCAGATTGGTACCTGCCCGTCCATTAGGACTGACATTAAAACAAGTGATTAATGCCAAAATAGAAGGTGTTAAAGAAGATCTAATTGATGCAGACGACGATTCGGAATTGTTGGAAATAGAGATAGAAAACAGAGATACCATTCAACTCAGGCAGGAAGATATTCCCGGAGTCATGCAATTAAGAGAATGGCATCACGATAAAACCAATACAAAAGGTGAAGTTCTGAGACAGGCTTTATTACTTGAAGGATCGGTCAGAAATACTGGAGTTCACGCAGCCGGTATCATCATTGCCCCCATGGAATTATCGGATATATTGCCGGTAGCTGTTTCCAGAGATTCCAATTTGTTGTTAACACAATTTGATGGCAAAGTGGTTGAAGATGCAGGTGTCATTAAGATGGACTTTTTGGGCTTAAAAACCCTTTCAATTATTAAGACTGCCATGGATCTGATTAAGAAAAACCGCGGTGTTGATATTGATATTGACAACCTGCCGTTGGATGACCAAATCACCTTTGAACTTTATCAAAGAGCAGATACCGGTGGTACATTCCAGTTTGAAAGTCCTGGTATGCAAAAGTACCTGAAGGAGCTAAAACCGGATAAATTTGAGGACTTAATTGCCATGAATGCATTGTATCGTCCGGGACCGATGGAGTATATACCGTTATATATTCGCCGTAAGCATGGGATAGAAGAAATTGAATATGATATCCCTGAACTGGAGGATTATCTTGGAGATACTTATGGCATCACGGTGTATCAAGAGCAGGTGATGTTATTGAGTCAGTCGCTGGCAGGTTTTTCCAAAGGTAAAGCAGACTCATTGAGAAAAGCGATGGGTAAGAAAAACCTGGCCGACCTGATGAAACTGAAGGATGATTTCATGAAAGGGATTAAGGAAAAAGGTCTTGATGCCGCAAAATGTGAAAAAATATGGAAAGATTGGGAAGCTTTTGCCGCTTATGCATTTAATAAATCACACTCCACATGTTATGCTTTTGTGGCTTATCAGACAGGTTATCTGAAGGCCCACTTCCCTGCTGAATACATGGCTGCTGTACTGACGAATAATAGCAATAATATTGATAAAATCAGTATTATGATGCAAGAATGCAAACGTATTAATATTCCTGTTTTGGGTCCTGATGTCAATGAAAGCGAGATACAATTTTCCGTTAATCAAAAAGGAGAAATCAGGTTTGGATTGTGTGCTGTGAAGGGCGTTGGAGAGGCTCCCGCACAGAATATTATAGAAGAACGCGCCATTAATGGTCCATATAAAAACATATTCGATGTGACAGCCCGATGCAATTTAAGAAGTGTCAATAAAAAAACATTGGAAGCTTTGGCAAAAGGTGGAGGTTTTGATTTTGACAAGTCATATCACAAGGCTCAATATCTGGCAGAAACTGAGAACGGCTCAGGAATAGAAATCGCTTTAAGGTATGGCGCCAGAACGCAGGAAAATAATTTGAGTAATCAAGTGTCGATGTTTGGAGGTTCTAGCAAAGAGAATTTTGCCGAACCTCAACTGCCAAAGGTGGAGGAGTATTCCATTCTTGATGAATGTAATATGGAAAAAGAAATGGTGGGAATATTTATCAACCGGCATCCGATGGATACTTTTAAGGTTGAATTTAACGCCATTACCACCAGCAGTTTGCTTGAACTTGAGAATATCGAAGAACTGGCGCGCAATAAACCCAACCCGATTGTAGCAGGTATTGTTGTGAAAGTAGACAACCTCATCACTAAGACAGGTAAAAATTATTCAAAATTTATTTTACAGGATTATTCAGGTCAGTATACATTTTTTGCCTTTGGCAATACCTTTGATGTGCTAAGGCTTATACTTTATCCCAATCATTTTATTGTGCTGAGGTGCAAGGTAGAAAAGCCAAAATGGCCAAAAGAAGGTGGACGTGAATGGGAACTGAACATTCAAAGCGGAGAAAAGATGGAGGATGTTAAAGAGCGTTATATTAAAGGGCTTGGTCTAAGTTTGGAATTGAAAAACCTCAAAACGAATCTTATTGAGGAACTCGAACAGATTTTTAAGATGTTTGCAGGTAATCTACCGATTAATATCACCATGATAGACAAGGAGAAAAAACAACAGGTAGAACTTTATAGCGTGGATAAAAAAGTAAATATTTGCCAGGAGTTATTAGACGAACTCAAACGATATGAAATTGATTATCAGGTGATGATGAAGAATTAAGCAACTATTTACATTTCCAGAAACCGAATTGATAAGCGAAAGCCCATGCAGGCAGAAATTGCATGATTGTTGATACCCGGTTTTATTTTCTTTTTGTATTCTCCAGGTTTTCAGTGTAACGTTTAATCCAATCTTTTACGGATACTTTCCTCATCAAGTCACCTATCAAATCAAATGGAATAGTTTCAGGTTTTTTGTAACGCACACAGCCTTTACCCATATCCAGTTTACCTTTCACTCGTTTGGCATGCTCAGAAATAAACCATTCTAGCAATTCAGGACTTCCATATAAACCCATATG
>Ga0123337_10005746_pt1 | contig 12075 bp, 8 predicted proteins | sample frozenSSSSmetaG_FD_89792 | JGI IMG/M metagenome (GOLD analysis project Ga0123337, IMG submission 89792) | Glacier valley bacterial and archeal communities from Borup Fiord, Nunavut, Canada, to study Microbial Dark Matter (Phase II) -... | ecosystem: Environmental > Aquatic > Freshwater > Ice >...
CCAGAAAATACGGGACATAAAAATGGCAAGTTACTTACATCGCACCGCTCAACCATTTACCCTTGCTACCTTCCGGTCCTGGGGGAGTTCAACAGGAGCTGGCCGTATAAGACTTGCCGGTGCAAATATAAGGCAGCGTGTTTAAAAGCCTTCATAAAATTTCATTTTTTTGTTGAGAAAATAATCTTTTTATCTTTCCTGTCAATCAAATATCGATAATAATCAGGCCCGACAAGAGTTTCAGCAACACTCCATAAATATTCCCATCGTTGATAATTTGTTAAGGCTGCTCACCAATATCTAACAGTATTGATTGAAAGGCAGCGTATAAAAGTGAAGTTGTACTGTTAGTTTAATAGCGTTGACTTAGGGCCTTTGAAGGACGAGTGAGCCTGCCGCCACGAATCGTAGCCGTAGTTGGTGTTTCTTCAACCAGTCTGATACAAGCGGCTTTGAATACTGATTATTTAATCGTTTTACTGATAACAAAAATGTATATGTCGTTAAAAACTAAATCCCGGGCGATCGCTTCTCGTATTCAATTTTGAAATGCCAATCAACTGGTCTGACTGATCTGTAAATGATTTATAATATACCAAAATGGTGTAGCTATTCTCTGTTTCCCAATAATTCCCCTCCAGCTCTGTCTTTTGTTTCGGGTCATTTTTATCTACCAGCATGTAGCCGTAACTATAGTAGCCCTGTTTCAAAAACTGCGAAGTTTCATATTGTCCTTTTTCGGAGTTGAACTGCATTTTGGAAGCCGTATTCAATTTATAATCGGTTAGTTGACCAAACAGGTATAGGTCTTTGCCGGCGTACTCTGCCCTGTCCGGTGTTACATAGCTAAACTGCACCGTCGCATAATCGCCCTGCCAATAGGGATTGATAGATTCGTAAGTAGTTGCCAGGTACAGTCCATTCAGATCCTGGTAGTACACATATTTTTGGCTGCTCCGGTCAATATCCGGCTTTACATATACCTTGGTTGCATTTTTTAAATAATCCGCTTTTTCTACCCGCTCGCTTTGCAGGCGCAGGCTTCTGAGGTCGAGCCAGCGCCATTCCTTACCCGCCGGAAAAACAAAATGATTCTCGGTGTTGTATTCCAGCGCATTGCCCCTTACAAAGGTGGGTGGCAGATTTCCCTGTGCATTATCCCAACGATTGTTTTGCAACACCACAACTTTTACCTGCTGGTTGGCACTGAATGCATTTAAGCCGGTTAGGTTTACTGTAAACTTCAACCGCTGGTGTGTTTTAAAAAACTGCGGGGTGAAAGGCTGAATGAACTGCGCCATAATAGCCGATTTAGGATCCAGTACCAGCAAAGCCCGGGTGAAGACCAATTTAGAAGTATCGCCATCGAGAAAAACTTTTAACAAATAATTTCCACTGCGGGTAGGCAGACTGTTAGTCTCGGGTAAAATTGCCTGGTAATGTGTGTAACGGGTATAAGCAATGGATGAATAGCGGTAATTAGAAATGCGCAACTGGGTAAAACCTTTGATATAATCAAAAGGACTTAAGCGTATAGGTCTCCAATCGTAATCGCACAACTGGTAGGTGTAATAGTAGCTTTTTACATTGGCATCCAAATCATCAAAATGAAGTTCCAAACGATCGCTGCTATTGAGTTTATAAACCGGCAGTGCTTCCTGATCGCCATAAGAATGAAAGCGTACCGATTTGATATTGCTTTTATAAACAGCCTCTGGATTTGTTTGCGCCACCGAAGCAAACGACAACAATATTAGAAATGTAGTGGGTAGAAAAGATTTAAAAAGATGCATGTAGCGATGAAAATATTTACTTTTGAAAGATACTAAAATTATGCCGATTGAATATTTCCGCCTTTATTGCAAAAAGAATTGCATTTAACAAAGAAAACACCTTCTCCCGTTTTATCATCCGGCTTGCTATCGGAGCTACTGCCATCAGTGTGGCAGTGATGATTGTGGCATTGAGTTTTGTGAATGGATTTCAACAGGTAATCAGCAATAAAGTTTTTAGCTTCTGGGGACATGTACGTGTACAGCAGGATATTGAAAGCAGGGTAAGCATTGCAGAAGAATATCCCATCACCAAGAATGATACGGTCGAAAATATTATCCGTGCCATACCAGGCGTAAAAACGGTTGAGCGCTATGCAACTAAATCGGTCATACTCACCTATGGAACAGATATTGAAAGTATCCTCGTGAAAGGCATCGACTCTTCTTTTGACTACTCAAGGCTTGATCCTTTCTTACAGGAAGGCAAATGGGTGTCTTTTGCGGATAGCGGTTATAGTAAAGAAATAAATATTTCATCTTACGTAGCCAACCAGCTAAATGTAAAAGTGAATGATACACTGCTGGCTTTTTTTATACAACAGGATGGCAGCAAGCGTGCAAGGAAATTGAAAATAGCCGGCCTCTTTAAAACGTCCATTGATGAATACGACAAGCAATTTGGCATTTGCGATATCAACCTGATCCGGCGGTTCAATGACTGGCAGCCCGACCAGATAGGTGGCTACGAAATATTTTTAAAAGATTATAAACAGGTAGATACCATTGCCCAACTGATAAAGGACGAAACACCCATCGGGTGGAATAGTAAAACCATCAAAGAAATTTACCCGAATATATTTGACTGGCTCGGATTGCAGAATGATATCAAACTGATATTGATTGGCATCATGATGGTAGTAGCCATTGTAAACCTGGTAACCTGTCTGCTGATCATTGTGCTGGAAAGAACGAAAATGACCGGCATACTAAAAGCAATCGGTGCCAGCGACTGGGATGTTCAAAAAATATTTTTATACAATACGGCACTCATTGCCATCACCGGTATCATATTGGGCACACTGCTTGGATTGCTCATTTGCTGGGTTCAGGAAAAAACCGGTTTTATTAAACTGGATGAAGAAGCCTATTATATGCGGGCTGCACATGCAGAAGTGGTTTGGTGGCAAGTTCTTTTGGTTGATGTAATTACACTGGGTATTTGCTTTGCCACCCTCATTATTCCTACCATGCTGGTTAAGAAAATTCAACCGGTGAAGGCGATCCAGTTTCGGTAATAGTTTTATACACCAATCATTACACGTTTGTGGAAACCTTTAGCAGCAAAGGATTTCAGGATACAACCCAACCGACCAGGCACTTAGATTACTGAATAAACCTTTCCGAAATCATTACCGCAGGTGCGATAAAATGATTCCGGTTGCCACTGCTGCATTCAACGATTCTGCCATTCCAAACTTAGGGATGGTAATTTTTTCAGTGGCCATTTGCATTAATTCTGCACTGATCCCTTTGGATTCATTGCCGATTAACAAGATTCCTTCTTTTAACCCTTTGATCTCATCCACGCTTTTGCCATTGAGCGCCGCAGCATAAACGGAAACGGAACTGTTGCGATTCAAAAAATCAACCAGGTTGGTGTACAAAACTTCTACCCTTCCAAAACTCCCCATCGTGCTTTGTATCACTTTGGGATTGTACATATCTGCACAGTTGTCTGAACAGATGATATTGGTAACACCGAACCAGTCTGCAATGCGGATGATGGTGCCGAGATTGCCCGGATCCTGTATGGTATCCAATGCAAGGGAGATTTGCCCGGTTACATTTACCGGGCCTTGTTTCAGTTTTTTAAAAATACCCAATACCTGGTTGGGAGTGCTCAGGGCGGATATTTTTTCCAGTTCAAAATTGTCCACTATTTCTAATGGTCCTTTATAATGGGTTCTTATGAGGGACTCATTTTCACTGAGCCAGTCTGCTTTTCCTAAAATATGTTCACAAACAATTTTTGAAGAACTCAATAACTCCATCACTACTTTACTACCTTCGGCGATGAAAGCATTTTCGGCATCTCTGAATTTTTTGTGGTGTAAACTTTGAATATATTTGGTATATGTTTTGCTTAACATTGATTTCTTAAATTTTTTATATTGTTTAGTGTGACTGATAAAATAAACCTGCTGAATTACCTGAAAAAGCTCATTTTCTTTTCCCTTATACTTTCTTCCTGCACCGTACCTAAAAAGTACCAACAAAATAAACCCTTTTTATTCAGCAATACCATTGAAGTAACGGGTGGAAACTTTACCAAAGATCAAAGAAATTCGCTGAAGCAAAAATTATATGGTCAATTAGATGACAGCGCAAAAGTGAACGTACGTGACTTTCTTTTTCTACGGCATGTAATTGTAAAGCCTCCAGCTTACGATAGCGCCTATACGGCCATCTCTGCAAAAAACATGAAAGGGTCTTTGTTGCACCTTGGCTATTACCAGGCAAAAGATTCCGTGAAAGTGGATACCGTAAAACACAATGCCTTAAAAATTGGCTGGCTGTATGTGAAAAGGGAAAAGCAGGAAAGGGTGTATGTAAAATATATCATCAATGCCGGCAATCCTACTGTGATTGATACCATGAGTTACCGTTTCAAAAAAGCTGAACTGCAGCAACTGGCTTTGGATACCCGGCCCAAATCATTCCTGGTAAAAGGGAACCCGGTTACAAAGGCGGATATATTGGGCGAAACCAGCAGGCTGGTTGAATTGTATAGAAACAATGGCTATTATAAATTCACTTCAGATAATCTTAAACTCCGCGGCGATTCCACCATTGCCGCATTAACCAATGTATCAGACGATCCATTTGAAAGTTTACAGTTGCTGGAGGAGGCCAATCAAAAACGGGATAAGCCCACAGTGAAATTGGCGATGCTATTGAACCCGGCCGCCGATTCGCTCACGCTGACAAAATACTATATCAAGGATATTATCATTTATCCCGACTTTACACAGGAGGATTTAAACAATAAAGCTCCATATATTGCCGATACTACCCGTAGCGGCTACATCATTCGTTACCACAAAAAAATCGTGCGCAACGGTCTATTGGTACGCCACATGGCAATGATGAAAGGGGAAGTGTACAGCCAGGAGAATTATGCAAGAACCATTGGTAATTTTTCCAAATCGGGTGTGTGGCAAAATACCAATATCCAGATAGAGGAGTTAAAAGACAGTTCTGGCAAAGTGAATATGATTGTTCAATTATTGCCTGCAAAAAAATATGGATTTGAAGCTGGTATTGAAGCCAGTTATTCAGCTAACAGCAATACCAACAGCGCCAGTATTGCCAATGCGGGCAACCTGCTTGGACTTTCTACCAATGTTTCTTTACAAAACAGGAATGTTGCCAGAACCGGTACCAAAATGACCCATGCAATCCGGGCAGGAATAGAGCTTAATTTAAACGCAGGAGGACCTAATAGAAAAATCAACTCCAATGAATTGAGTTATACCAATACCATTTCTTTTCCCAAACTTTTAGGACCTATCAATTTAATTTACCCGAATAAGAAACTGGTTTCGCAACATACTTTCATTAATGTAATACCAGCATTCACCAATCGCATCAATCTTTTCAACCAGTTATCCGCCACCGCCACATTCGGTAATGAATTCACCAGTATCAAACATCCCAATAGAAAAAACCTTTTTAAGTTTTTAAATATTGAATACTCCTACCTCTACAACCAGACACAAAGTTTTAAAGATACCCTAGCATTAAATCCATACCTGCGTTATTCATTCAATACGGCGTTGGTAATCGGTGTACTCAATTACGGTTACACATCCACTTACATCAATCCAAAAAAATTAAATCATCAACGTTTTTTCAGGTGGAATATTGAGGAGTCAGGGTTACTCCTTGGCCGTTTAACCACATTCGATAACCTGCTTCGCCAGTTTATAAAAACAGATGCAGAATACACCTACACGGTACAGAAAGCAAAATCATCTATCACATTCCGTGCCTTTGCGGGTGTGGGCATTCCAATAGGAAAAAGCGATACCACGCTCCCCTTTTTCAAGCAATATTTTTCAGGTGGAGCAAACAGCATGAGAGGCTGGCCAATCCGTGGAATTGGTCCGGGATCAAAGGCATTGGCACCTTATAATTCACGTACCTTAAATGACCGTACCGGAGATATCAGATTGGAGGTAAATGGCGAGTACCGTTATGATATTGCGCAAATCATACCCAACTCGCTGATATTAAGAGGAGCCTTTTTTGTAGATGCCGGCAATGTATGGAATTTTAAAAACACAAGGCCCGGTGGAGGTACCGATACGCTGCAGTTTAATTTCAACCGTTTGTACAAACAGTTAGGTGTAACCGCCGGTACCGGTTTTAGATTTGATTTTAACTATTTCCTGATAAGGTTTGATTTGGGATTCCGCTTCAAACGCCCCGATATTGCCAAAAACAACGGATGGCAATTACCCGAAATAACCTATAATAACTTATTTAAAAAAGGCGAGCTAATAGAAATATCTCCCGGGCAATTCGGTAATGCTAACCGAATCTGGCGATACGAAAACTTCAATTTTACAATCGGATTGAGCTATCCGTTTTAAGCCCCCGGCCCCTAAAGGGGAGTTTAGTAAACGGTTGGCCTAAGATCATATCGGAAATAATTTCAGTCGGTTAGAAGATGTACGGTGTCAAAAAATCAGTCATCAAATATTTGCTTTAATACTTTCCTCAAACTGCTCCATCGACATCGCATTGGCTGCTTCAAACTCTCCGATCCTTGTTCTTCTTAAACTGCTGAGGTATCCGCCGCATCCCAGTGCAGCGCCGAAATCGTTTGCCAGGCTGCGTATATAGGTTCCGGTTGAGCATATCACTTTGAAGCTTACAACCGGCAATTCAATATCGGTGATTTCAAATTGGTGAATGGTAATTTGTCTTGCCTTTAATTCTACATCCACTCCTCTTCTGGCCAATTCATACAATGCCACTCCTTCTTTTTTTATGGCTGAATAAATGGGAGGAAACTGATCAATGGTTCCGGTAAATTGTGCCGTGGTGGCATGTATCATTTGATCTGTTAAAAAGGAATAGTCTTTTTCATCAACGGGTAAACTCTCTAAGTCATAGGTGGATGTAACGGCACCTAAAGTGATATGGCCGGTATACTCTTTTTCCTGCGCCATATACTCGCTTATTTTTTTGGTAAACTTACCTGTGCAAACAATGAGCAGGCCGGTTGCCAAAGGATCCAGTGTGCCCGCATGCCCTATTTTTTTAATCTGTAAAATACCCCTCATCTTTCGCACTACATCAAACGAAGTCCAGTGCAGCGGCTTATCTATCAGCAACACCTTGCCCTCGGCATAAGGCAATTGTTTTGCAGGATCAATCGGGATTCTTTCGGTACGCTCCTTCCTTACCGGAGCCTCGCCCGCCTCAATTAACTGATCAATGTGTTTTGAATGATAGGTTTGTTTACGAGCCAAAATTATTTTTTTGGCAAAGGTAGTAAACTGGATGCTGGTTGAATGTAAATGGTTGATTGTTGATTGTGGTTTTATGATGATTGAATCATCATAAAACGTCAAATATAAAGTAATAAGCATGCAGAACAAAGTGTCCGGTATTCAGTCTCTGCCATCCATCATCCAGTATCCCGTATCGAGTATCCAGCATCCTTAAATAGCCTGTCTTGCCTTTAACTCCAGGTATTTATTAATGGCATTGATGGTGAGGTTTTCGGGTGCCGTTAAAATGGACAATATTCCATATTTGGAGAGTTCTTTTACTATGAGTCTTTTTTCGTAAGCAAATTTTTCTGCAATTGTTTTGGCATATACTTCTTCCAGGTTGGCCGCATCAATGGACGACAATTGTTTCAATTCCGTATTTTCAAAAAACACCACCATTAACAAATGATGTTTTGCGATGGATCGTAAAAAATTCAACTGGCGTTTTAAACCGGATACCGATTCAAAATTGGTAAATAAAATCAATAAGCTGCGTTGCTTTACCCTGGCCCTTAACTGCATGTACAGCATCTCGTAATCACTTTCTAAAAAGGAGGTTTCCTGGTTGTACAAAAGTTGCAACATATTTGCCTGCTGTATCGGTTTTCTATCAGCCGCCAGCATGGTGCCCATTTTATTATCAAAAGTGATCAGCCCTACCCGATCCTGTTTTTGCAAACAAACATTGCTTAAAACAAGGGTGCTGTTGATGGCATAATCCAGCAGGCTCAGGTTGGCAAAAGGCATTTTCATCAAACGGCCTTTATCAATGATGCAATACACCTGCTGGCTTTTTTCATCCGTGTAATTGTTTACCATCAGCGATGCTTTGCGTGCAGTGGCTTTCCAGTTAATGGTGCGGATGTCATCGCCTCTTACATACTCCTTGATCTGCTCAAACTCCATGCTGTGGCCAATCTTACGCATCCGCTTATTGCCATGTTCTGATTGTATCGTTGTTTGGGAAAGCAATTCATATTTGCGCAACTGCATAAAAGATGGAAAGACCGCTACGGTTACTGCAGCATCCACATCATGCCGCCGCATTACCAGCCCGAGCATAGATTTGGTGTATAAAATAATGGCACCAAAATAATATTCACCTCTTTCGGTGGGGCGTAAACTGTAGCTGATTTTTTTTACCTGGCCGGGTTTAAACCGATGTTTGAAAACAAGATCCCGCTTTTGAAATTGCTCCGGCAATTCGTCTATTATTTCCATCTCCACTTCAAAGCGCATGGTATTGGTTACCTGCAATACCACCTTATTTTCATCGCCATTGCTAAAGCGCTCCGCTGTAATTCTGCTGGCCAGCGGCGGGCTACTCAGCAAGAAAAGGAAAATATAATCTGCAATCATTAACACCAGCAATAAATAAACAAGCGTTTTCGGAACAATCAATAAGACCGGTACAAAAAAGGCGAGGATAAACAACACAACACAAATTCCCAGCGTCAGGTAAAACCGTCCGGGCAAGTAGAGCCCCCTCAATCCCCCAAGGGGGACTTTTCGAGTCTGCGAATTTGTTGTTCCTTTTATCTTCATTGAATTTGTTCCATTTTAAAAAAATCAGCTTCCCTAATTTACTAGATACCCCCATGTTTAGAGTCTTTCAAAGTCCCCCTTCGGGGGATTTAGGGGGCTTTTCTTCCGGGGATTTAGGAGGTTGTTCTTTTTACCTCGGTACCTCAATCGCCTTCAAAATACTATCAATCAATTCATCCGGTGTAATGCCTTCCATTTCCTTTTCGGGGGTCAAAATGATGCGATGCCTCAATACCGGCATGGCCATTTCCTTAATATCTTCTGGTGTTACAAAATCACGCCCCTTAATGGCAGCATTGGCCTTCGATGCTCTAAGTATTGCCAGTGAAGCCCTCGGCGAGGCTCCTAAATAGAGGGCAGGATTGTTACGTGTTTCGATCACAATTTTGGCGATGTATTCCACCAGTCTTGGTTCGATGATGACAGACTGGATCGTAGACCTGAAATTATTAATATCCATGGGCGAAATAATCCTGATCACTTCGTGTAGTAACTGTGCCTGCGAGCGGCCATGCTGATTATTCAGTATCCCAATTTCTTCTTCAAGCGATGGATATTGCACATCAATTTTAAAAATAAAACGATCCAGTTGGGCTTCCGGTAACCGGTATGTTCCCTCCTGCTCTACTGGATTTTGTGTGGCCAGAATGATAAAAGGAAAACGCATTTCGTGCGTAATACCGTCAATGGTTACCTGCCTTTCTTCCATCACTTCAAACAAGGCGGCCTGGGTTTTTGCAGGAGCCCGGTTTATTTCATCAATCAAAATGATGTTACTGAAAACAGGACCTGGTTTAAAATAAAAATCGCCCTCTTTTGGATTGAAAACAGATGTACCCACCACATCGCTCGGCATCAGATCAGGTGTGAACTGAATCCTTGAAAAATCTACATCAATCACCTTTGCCATTAGCTTGGCAGTTAAAGTTTTTGCAACGCCCGGCACACCTTCTATTAAAATATGGCCATCGCATAATAACCCAATCATTAACAGATCAAGCATTTTATGCTGTCCAATTATTACTTTACCAATTTCGGTTCGTATGCTCTCCATACTATGGTTAAGCCCGGAAAGATCGATGCGTTGCTGAAAAATACTTTCTTCCATTATAGTTTATTTTTATAAAAATTTTCAATTTGCTGATTCAATAATAACAATTGCTGATCACTCACTTCCATCGACTGGTGAATGGTATTGATCAGTTTAAACAGCCTTTCGGTGCCCTCTTTCGAATTGTTACTTTTACGGCTAAGGGTGCTAATAAAATCATCGTTGAAATGACTTGTATTTAAATAATACTGATTGCGGATATGCTCCAGCAAATAGGTAATGAGTTTGTTGGCAATATTTTGATTGTCTTTTTGCTGCAGGTAAAGGCGGCTGATGGTTTCTGTGAAAGCCACTGTGGTATTGGTATTGGGGGCAATGGGATCTATGATGCGCTGACGGCGCTTACCACCAAACAGTATATACAACCCAAACAATAACATCAGCAACCAGAAAGCCCAGGCCATTGCAGGGTATTGCAACAAAACTGCAAGGCCGGATTTGTTCCCAGATTGATCTTTCGAATGATTTTTCCGGTTGTAGTAATCATCCCAATATACATGTTGCGGTATGGCAGGGGTGAACGAAAATATCTGCTGAAAATATTTGTAATTCTCTTTTTGCAATAAAAAATAATTACTCAAGGCTCTCGGTTCGGTATGCAGATAGAAACGGCCTTTGCCATAAAATACCACCATAAAGTTTGCACCAACAGAATTGCTGCCCAATATCCTGGAATACAACGTATCCCGTTTTGTAAAATGATTGTGAAAGGGAACGTAAAAATACTGATAGGCTGCTGAATCATTAAAAACCTGGTTGCTCAGATTGACCGAAGTTTTTTTCATCTCGTCAAAAGATTGTTGGTAATGATTGACTCCCACTTCGCACCCGAGCGTATCCAGTAAATGTTCATCAATAAAATTGCTTGATATAAAAATACTATTTCCATTTTCAACATAGGCCAGCATTGCTTCCAGGTCGGTAGGTGATAAAAACAGGTTCTTACTGATGTTGATATAAACGGAAGCTGTATCGGAGATGTCACGCCATGTATTTTCAAAATTGGTTTTAACAGTACGCAGGTTGTTATGATAATATAAATGCTGCAACTGCTCATGCAAAATAAATGCTCCAAAAGGATTTTTATCTTTCTGGCTGTAGGTTTCAGACAAAGGCGGCAGCTCATCTTTGCCAAACCCACAGGATGCGAAAAGTACAGTAGCCAGTACGATGCAGACACAATATGTAAACTTTTTTATCAAGCTGTTATACTTCGTTGTTGAACTGTTTGAATTTATTTTGAATGGTATTAAAAATCACTTCGTCTACCTCAAATTCTCCATACCACACATATTCGTAATTGAGCGTTAATGAGGCAAAATCATTTTTGTATGATTTACCTGATAATTCTCTTACGTATTGGTAATTGGTTTTATCTGTAGCAAATTGTATCAATCCTTTCGAAGAAAGTTTTTGCAAAGTTTGAAGGTAATGATACCGCACTGCCAGGCGGAAATTACCACTGCTAACTGCAAGGGCTACCAGTTTTGCATAATCGGCCGTTTTCGATAAATCTCCGGATTCATCTTCCAGCCTGGTAACATTTGATTTGGCATACGAGCGCTGAAAAAAACCTTCAGTGAAAAACAACTTAAACAAAATGAATGCGACAAAGACTGCAGCCAGCATCCAAAAAAAATATTTGGTTATGTCTGATAAAAAAAAACGTTCAAGCCAGGAACTGTTTTTGGGCTGCTCCTCCTTTGCATGGGACTGCTGGTAGGCCAATAACAATGAGTCCAGATTTTTTGCATAAGCAAACGACTTCGAGTTTTTTAAAGCCCGTACAGAATCCGGATCAATAGAAAGCTGGTTGTACTTCAGTACGGTATCAGCTATATATTCATCGTACTCACCTGCTTCTTCAATGTTGGCCGGCATCTCTTCTTCATTTGCCAACTCGATGGCCCGTACAGCATCTATCGAATCACTTTGAAGCATAGTGGTATCCTGGTATACATAATTATTATCCTGTGCTACAGCACAAAATGAACAACACAATATTGCAAGGATTGATATGATGGATCTGTAAAAAATCATGCTGTAGTTACCGGCATTTTTAGTACCCCATCCTTTTGAA
>Ga0123337_10005747_pt1 | contig 12073 bp, 17 predicted proteins | sample frozenSSSSmetaG_FD_89792 | JGI IMG/M metagenome (GOLD analysis project Ga0123337, IMG submission 89792) | Glacier valley bacterial and archeal communities from Borup Fiord, Nunavut, Canada, to study Microbial Dark Matter (Phase II) -... | ecosystem: Environmental > Aquatic > Freshwater > Ice >...
ATTTGTGTGGGTGTTGGGGGGGGTGTGGGTTTGTGGTGGTGTGGTGTGTTGGTGGGGGGGTGGGGTGTTTGGGGGGGGGTGGTCGCTGTACTGAGGCAGCACAGTTAAGTTGGGTGGAGTTGGGAGGGAGTGGGAGTGTGGAATGGGGAGTGTGTGGGAGTGTGGGAGTATGCGGGAGTGAGTAGTGAGTGTTCAGGTGAGAGAGACGAAATTCGACGAAATTCGGCAGGGAGGGAAGGGAAAGGGAAGGCTTTTGGTCGATAGTCGATAGTCGATAGTCGATAGTCCATAGTGATAAGCGAGGGCGATCGAGAGAGACCATATCGTCGTCACTGTCACTGAATGAGGGAGGGTCCGATTTTATATTGTGAGCGTTTATGTTTAATATTTCATATTTCATATTTCATATTAATATTTATATTGAATCAATATGAATATTAAATATTTCTGCATTTTATGACTTTTCTTTTATGGCATTTCGATTTCTCTAATATTACGGCCGGCCTGCCTTGTCTTTCCCGTCTTCTTCACAGACTCATGGACCGATAGGAAAAGGGGCCATGGATCACATGAATCGCATAAGTCACGTGATGTCTTTCTCTTTCCTTTCCTTCTCATTTCTATCTTCTATCTTCTATCTTCTATCTTCTATCTTCTATCTTCTATCTTCATCATTCATCAAACACTATGTATGGACAACACATTGTTTCCAGCATATCCCCCCTCCCCGACATGATCATGTAGGATGGGCAGATCACATGATTAGGTACCAGGTACCCCTACTCAACATCTCGGCTTGCTATTGATAGTTTCCAGTATTTTAGTATTTTAGTATCTCATGACCCCTTTATCAAGAAGGCGTGTTGTCATGACGCTATTTCATTGCTGCATTGCATAGACTTTGATTTAAGTTTGAAGGCGCAACTTATATTGCAACCAGTCTGTGCCTTGCTAAGCATACCCACCATTCCCTCCTCCAGTCTAGAATCCACTCCAAACTCCCCAAAGCAACGAAGGAACAAAGCATTGCGACCACCCCTTTTGCTCTCCCATAATTATCCGTCATTAGTCATCTTAATCACCCCAAAACCCTCCAATCGTAGTCCCAGTTCAGACACGAAGAGTCGTCAACCCGTCAACGCCATTGGCCACCATGGCTCCCGTCTTGTCCAGCGCCGTGCCCATCAGCAACTTCCTCACGATCCTGTTCTTCTGCAATTTTAGCTCCTTCTCGACGACGCCGGCGTACTTCGCCCTGTAATCCTCGAGCAGGCTCGTCGACACATTACTCCCTCCGCACACCACAAGCACAACCTTCTTCTCCTTCCACTCGGCATCGCCGCATCCCTTGCCAAGTGCGTGCCTCAGACTCCCGTCAAAACAAGTCGCAACGCTCACTCCGCAAGCAGCCTCGACCAAGAGCCGCTCCATGTCGGCGAGGTGCACCGATCCCATCGCAGCCTGGGCATCGGAGAGCACAGCGACCTCGACATTGTCGCGCTTGGCGACGTCGTATGCCCTCGGCGCAACCCTGAGACACCCAAGACTCGTCGCAATGCTCGTGATGCCCGGCAACGTCACGAGCTCGCCCGCCTCGAGGCTGCTCGCCAAGCTCTCCGCACCTTCGGTCTCGACGGCCAGGATCCCCACCTTATGCGTCATGCCCGCAGAATGAAGACCATCGGCAATCCCAAGCAGCAGTCCTCCGCCACCGACCGAGCAGACAACCCCATCATAGCCCCCCTGCGCCCTCATCTGCCTCTCCAGCTCGGGCACCAGACTACTCGCGCCCTCCCAGATATCCGGATGGTCGAACGGCGGCACATACACCCTCCCGCGCCCCTCAACCCCCATGACCTCCTCCCGCAGGAAGCGGTCCGCCTCGCCCCAGTTTCGGCCCTCCTGGTGCACCGTCGCGCCCAGGGCCTGCAGCTTCGCGATCATGAATTGCGTGGTCGAGTGCGGCACGACGATGGTGCAGGGATGGCCCAGGGTGAGGCAGGCGCGGGCGCAGGCGAGGCCCGCGTTGCCGCCGGACGAGCAGTAGTAGTGCAGGGGGTCGGGGGAGGAAGGCGGGTGGCGCGCGGAGGCGAGGGAGACGAGGTGGCCGATGCCGCGGGACTTGAAGGAGCCGGAGGGTTGGAGGGAGTCGAGCTTGAGGAAGATGCGGCTGCGATGAGGTGGTTAGTCGTGGATGTGGGGGATAGGTAAGAGATGAGTCACGGAAGAGATGAAACGGATGTAAGGACGAAGAGATGAGAGATGGGAGATGGGAGATGGGAGATGGGAGATGGAGCTTACCAGCCTGCGGCAAGAGACAGGGCACGAGATTCGATGCACGGTGTCTCGATCCAGAGTTGATGGATCGGGGAACAGGTGGTGGGCGTGATTGAGCCCATGTTGAGGTGGAGTGGAGTGGTGAAATGTGATAAAACGGAAGTGAAGTGATGATGCAGTGAAAGCCAGTGAAAGAACGAGGTGAGAGAGTAAGAAGGTCTGGAGAGTAGAAATATTATATTTATATTATATTTATACTGGTGACTCGCACACGATGATTCAGAGGAAGAAAGAAGGGAAGTCTGGGGAGAAGGAGAAGTAGAAGGACGGAGAGCAGGAAGGAATATATGTATACATCACCTACAGAGGTATGAGGTATGAGACACATAGAGTACACCGCCTCGTCTTATCTAAAACGAGGTGTCCCAGTGTCCATTCCAGTACCTTGCATCCCATTATCTCGACCCCAGCTCAACAAGATACCAGCATGCGGACATGAATCGCATCGCATCGGATGGCTGGGTAATTGCAGCTCGGGGAGTCATCTGCGATGGGCGGTGGTTGATGGTTGATGGTGGCCATCTCGCTCCTGCCCCCGGATTCTCGCCAGACGGATCTGCCGCTCTGATAGACGATAGACTGATAGACGGGCGGGACACCAAGCCCTAGCGCGCCTAGCATCCCTCCCATCGCAGCGCATCACATCGCATCGCATCGCGCAAACGCGACGTCACCGCTCACGAACACGAAATGAAATGAAACGAGAAGGTGGTTGAAGGAGACGAGGGCCCGACGTGGATGGATGTACGCGCGGGAAGGCAAGTCCGACGCCCTTAAGGATACTGCACTTACTGCACTGTGTGGTTCCAGACTTCCAGATGATGCACACGATCCCAGCGAGGCTCTGATCTCTGCGGGGTCGACGATGAAAGGCAGGTCGATGACGGGAGTCGAGGCTTCGTGACCGGGGATTTAGGTAATAAATAGACCGCGAGGGAGACGGACATGGACACGGATATGCGACTTATGACTTATGACTTATGGCTTATGACTTTGAGCGTCGATGCCAGTTTCGTTCTGGACTTGGTGGACTCTGAACGCGCTGGTACAGCACACAACTTGCTGGTACACCACAAGGCACAAGGTCACTGGGGCCGGGTAGTCTCGGCTGGCGTCGCAGATCCGCGTTTTGTCTTGTCTGGTGCAAGATTTTGAATGGAGAGGGACAGGCGTCTACTCTCCTTCTCCGAGTTTGATCCCCTGGCATATGTATGTATGTGTGCGGAGAAGAGGTGATGTGATTGAGTATGCGACGGGGCAGAAAGAAAGAGAGAATGGATGTCTGGCCTCTGTAACGCTTGATCACATATTGTCTCGTCATTCTGCTGCTGTTCGTATAATACATGCATGGATGCCATCCTGGTATACACACGAGGCCATATGCCCGTCTCTTGTACAAATCTCGAGGCCTCATCTCGAGAGCCATAGGCTATATCTTACACATCACATACATCCATACTGTCGTATCTACCCTCAATCCTCGACTATCAGCGGCGGGAACAATGTTGCGAGGGCTCCTTTTCCAGACGCAATCCTCGATGCGCCGTACGTAAAATCGGCGCCAAAGACTGCATCGTCGAAAGTCCTCTTCGCCTCGTCCACGCCGAGGATGTCGAGGATCTCGCTGGCCTTGGAAGGCATGTACGGCTGAAGGAGAATGGCCGCAATGCGAACTGCTTCCGCCGAATCGAAGATGGCATTGTCAACAATGGCCTCGCGTTCAGGAATATCAGACTTGATGACATTCCAAGGTTCCACCTTGGCGATGTATTTGTTCGTCTGCACTGTGGTCAGCAGGGACATGTAATCCTAAAACGATAAAAAACGTACATCGAATATAACGCGCATAATCTCATGTAAAGCAGCACGCGGGTTCAGCTCGTCAAAGTGCGCGCTCACTGTATCGCGCACTGATCTCAGAAGCTGTCGTTGTTCGTGCGCAATTGGAGTATCAAGCAAGCCAGTTTGCGCTGCTTCAACGGCACCACGGACAGTCCATATTTTTGGCTTCACAAGTCGCTGGACAAGGTTCCCTATACCTCCCGCGAGACACTTCTTATACCTCTCAACGATAAACTGGTTACCATAGTCGGAATCATCGACAATTCCTCCGTCATGAGCGAGGTAAAAGCGCATGGTATCGACACCGAAGCGGTTAATTGCGAAGAATGGGCTGACAACATTTCCAGTTGACTTGGACATCTTCTGTTGCTTAAGCGTCCAGTGCGCGTGAGTGAGAACCTGCTTTGGCAGCGGCAAATCCAGGGCGAGCAGGAATGCGGGCCAGTAGATGCAGTGGAAGCGGACGATATCCTTGCCAATGACGTGGACATCGGCCGGCCATCCTGCGGAGTGGTCGAAGAAACTGGCACCGGGGAACCCAGCTTTAGTGATATAGTTTAGGAGGGCGTCGAGCCACACATAGATCGTTTGCGAGTCGTCTTCAGGAACCGGAATGCCCCATGTGAGTCTACTTGACGGTCTCGAGACTGAGAGATCCTCCAGGCCTTCACTGACCCATTTCTCCACGTCTGCCATTCGTGTAGCCGGTACAATGAACTTGGGGTTTTGTTTGTAGAACTCGAGCAACCTGTCCTTGAATGCCGACAGACGGAAGTGGTAGTTTGGCTCGGATGTCCATTCGACCTCTTTCCCCGTCTCTTGCGAAGCCATGAACGTCCTTCCCGAAACTGGATCCAAACGCTTCTCGATTGCTGACTCTGGATAGAAGGTCTCATCGCTGATACAGTACCATCCTTCATGCTTTGACTCGTAGATATACCCTCGATCCTGCAGTAAATGCCAGAAGTATTGCACTGTCTCCTTATGGTCCTTGTCTGTCGTGCGGACGAAGTGATCGTTCGCGAGATTTGCTCGTTCTGCCAGGTGCTTGAATGTCTCGGCGACTTTATCGCAGAATTCTTTGGGGTCTTCCTTTGCTGCTGCGGCGGCTTGTTGAATTTTCATGCCATGTTCATCTGTTCCGGTACAAAGTATCGCCTTGCGCCCTTTTAGAACCTGCCATCGTTTGAGGATGTCCGTAAGGACCATGGTATATAAATGTCCGACATGAGGCTCTAAAACCCGTCAGCAATGACCTCGGACACTGTGTAAATCGCTGTCGCATACCAGCATTGACGTAAAATATCGGGGTCGTGATATAGTATGGCTTTTCCGGAGCAGCCTTGGAGCTCGAAAACCGGGACTTTGGGAGAGTTTTTGCACGGCAAGACTTGCAGATCCAGTTTTCTGGCCATGATGCTTTTGGCCTGGGTCGTATAGACCTTCGTAGACCAAAGGCAAGAGTATTGAAATTCATTGCTCAACCCAGGAACTCAAGTCTCAGGATCCCTCGGCCTGTTCCTCCACCAGTCCTTAGCTCGGCATTTAATGTGCGGCTCTTTCTTTAGCTCCGCATCCATGCAGACAGGGATGTACTCCACCTCCATCTCACAGCATCATTCTGCAGCATCAACTCTTGAATTACTTCTCATTTCAACTGCGAATTATTGGCTATTTTCAATTTATACACTACATTTGAGCCGTTTTTACATATAGAATCTAGCTTCTGGAATAATCCGATAGTTTTTTCAGTCATCCATCGTCTCCATTGTCAGATCAGAAATCAAACGCGGGCATCGAGCACTTCAATCTCTAGCCTACATGAACTTGATACAAGAGATTTTAGAATCTGGAGGTTATTTTGATCCCTTGATTCTTCTGTGTCCATAATAAGGGAGCTCGGCCGAAGAACTGCGATCACCTTCAGCCAAAACGGCTAACGACGAAATTCACGTAGTGGGGTTTGGCTTTGCATTGGTTCGATTCCTATTGTCAGAACGAATTTTATATGTCCCTATTGCTATTTTCTATTGTCAATTTGCGCTAGTTTCGAGTCTCGTCACCTAGGCCATTGTCGCCGTTAAGCGCTCCTATTCTGCCATTGTCACCCCCTTTTCAGTGCCGAACTCACAATTGGATCTGATATTAACTCTGATGCTTTATAGCGACCACAATGTGAGCATTGAAGTTACTGTGAGTACTGTTCCTATATCTGCTTCTCTTAATCTTTTTCCATCTTCTTTCCTCCAGTTTCAATTCCTTTTGCAATCGACAAAGACCGCCTTAAAGCTCTTCCTGCACTCTTCCGAAATATCAAAGCTCTTTCAATCCTTTTTTGGTGTTCAGGATACCAATTCGATTATACCAATCGTACCTCATTTGTCAATCTCCCAATCGACCTTAAGATGTCAGCAAGGAGTTCTAGCATCACAAGCATTGCCACCGAAGATGCCCAACTGCCATACCACGACGTGGCTGCTTACATGCTCAACAACCTTCCGCCAGCATCGCCGCCGACAATCTTCCTGTCTGATCCGCCTGCCCTCCTCCTTCCATCTTCTGGCATCAAGCCTTCAGCTGCTCGAGCCAATGATGAGGCTGATGGCAGCTCTCATCAGGCTTCTCCTGGGACCATCATCGTCAAGCGGCCACCCAGGGTGTCAATTCCAGCCTTCGAAGACGACGGTGACGGATCTCGTACCGAGCAGTGGCTGAACAGCGAGGTTCCACGCTCCCTTCGCAGACTCGCTGAAGCCGCCAAGAAGCGCAACTTCCGGACTCCGTCACCTCTGATCGAAGTTCCGCGGGCTTACCAACGCCCCACGCCGACCCCCGCTGCTCGCCTTTCTTCGCGATTCTCGGCAGCAGAAGTTCGTCGCTCGCTCTCTCCGCCCAAGGCAGCCAGTTCTGCCTCCTCAAACGCCTCCACGACCTCCTCAGACCGCGGACCTAGGACCCCGGATCGACCTCGCAGCTTGTCCAGAGAGCCGGGCGTCAAGATCAAGGCCGAAGAGTCTGAAGATGGACTGGATGACCCATACTTCGAAGCCCGGGCAAGAATGCTTGCTGCTATCTCGCCACTAACAGTGGCTTCGGAGGAGCTGGCCAACGCGGCAATCATCGACCAATTGCTAGAGCCTCTTCTCAGCGTTCCGGAATTCGACAGAGAGACTGGCGAAGTGGTCTACACCTCCATCGCGGGCGGCTACGAGGAGCCAATGCCACATGACAGGTCAGAGGACCGCTGGTCAGCATCTCCAGAGGTATCATCCAGCCCGTCGCCGCCAAGAAGTACTGGCTCGTCATCTGGATCTTCTGGGGCTTCCACATCCTCAAAGCACAAGCGTGCTCATGAGAAGGAGGAATTCAATCCTCGCTCGGAGGCTGATGGCACCAGAAGCTCTTCCTCAAGCCCATGGCGTCCTTCGGTCCCTGAAATTTATCCAGCCATGTCACCTCCTGGATTCGGCAGACGTCGTTTCACCTATGAGACCACCATGGCCGCTCAAGCTGACCGTGCGGCTGCTGCTGCAGCTCTTGCAGAGTCTCCTCCTCCTCATCGTGGCACTCCTGGCTTTTCCGCCTCCTCTCGTTCTTCCTCCTCCTCGCCCCCTTCCACAAGTTCTGGCAGCAAGCGCAGCCGCGACGAAATCGACGAGGACTTCGATCCGGATTACGACGACTCGGCACCACAATCCCAGCGCCGACGTCTGGATTCGACTCCATCCACGACGACATCCTCGCCACCCACCGCAAACGCCACCGCAACCGTCGTCAGCACCAACGTCAGCAGCATCACCACCGTCGATGCCCAGATGCAGACTTCCGTCCACTCTGCCAGCGCCGCAGCAACCGCCGCTGCCGCTGCCGCTGCCGCACTCGCAGCCTTACAAGAAGAGCTCGAGCTCGAGCGCTGCCTTGCCGACCTGCGCCGTCAGAACGCCGAACTGCTGATCGAGATCGGGCGTCGGGAGCGACGGGCGAGGCTTCTGGCTGACATCGAACGCGAACAGGCGGCTTTGCAGGCGAACCGGGCAAGGTTGGCGGCCTTGCAGCCGCAGTGACGGTATTAGGGGATTGTGGCGGGGTGCTCTTCTTCGGTGCTTGGGGTTGTGGACCTTGCTTTTGACTGCTGTGGCTTGGATTCTGTGCTACTAGTCGCGCTTGTGGTGGTCTTGGTCTGGGATGTCCTTGCTGTGGCCTCCTGTCTTCTGTCCGCCTTCAGTGGCAAGTTGAGCTGAGCTTTCTGGTCTGGATGTCCTCGGCGCGGAGTTCTGGGTTCCTGCTTCTTTGGGAGCTGCGATGGATGTTGTACTTGCTTTTTGCTACTGCTTCTGCGCATATACCCAGTCAGGGGTTGAGGGTGTGGAGTTTCTCCTGCCAGTCTGTTTTGCTGGCCAAGGGCCGTTCTTGTACTTAGTTTGATTCTTGCTCTAATGGAAACTGATCTCTGATGCTTCGTTGCTTGCTCCTGTTGGTTGTCTACGAGTATATATAATCTTCACTGCTCTATGCACAGTATTTGAATACGCCAGTCTCCATCGTATGTGAGGATTTTTATGGAATTGTCGTTGTAGGTTGAATTTATAGGAGTTGGTCACCCTTGAATGCAAGGTCCATAAAGATATCTCATACTTCTCGCTCACAGCTTCTAGAAACCTCCTGGTCACACCTTGGAGCTCTGGAGTCCTTTGAGATCATGATAGTGACCCTGCGTCTTCTCTTTGATTTGGCAATCGACAGTCATGATCCTTAACGTTGCAAACTCTTGATAGATGATATATGAGAAACATTATATATCTTCTCAAGCATTTCCGGCCTTCACAGAACATACCTAGATCATTCTCGTTACACATCAATAACTGCAGATACACTCCCGTTCATTGGCTCCTGTTCGCTCGCGATGAGTCTGGTCGGTATGGCATCACAGCGTCGTGTATGTACATATGCTGGTTCTGGTTACTGTGCTCACCTCGGACATTCTCGCTGACGACGCATAGCAGGAGACTGGCTGCTGCTTCACTACCTCAACTCCCGTCGACGACAATATTATTGACATAGTTCAGCATGGCTTCATACCGAACCCATGATGAATTGCTGTCCATGTCATGAAAGGGCTGAGATTCTACACAGTAGATGTGCAGCTCGCTGCTCATGCCATGTCCTGTCAGCTTGTACTCCATGTGTCATCCATCCATCACCTTCCTTCATACAGACACACCCGTCGTGCTGTAATCTTGCAGGGCCCACGAACGCCAAAATGCGGAGAAACAGGGGTGATGACGATCACATGTTACATATGCAGACCTAATGCTGGTGAAATCATGCTCTAGCCGCTTGCAGTATGGCGGTATGTTGGTGCTATATATATATATATATATATTTATATAAATATATGTATATGTATAAATAGGTATATATACCTATACATATTTTGTATGGATAGGGATACGGCTACGGATACGGATACGTGTACACAGTATGAATCACATTCGTTGAGCCAATCTATGCTGTGGGATTTCAGACGCGGCCCTGGCCTGAGAAGTTGATAAATCAACGCCTGGCTCGGGCCCAGTAGTCTCTTTTCCCCAGCCGTAGAGGAGCTACCTACCTATATATGTACATATGCATATACGCATATACGCACATACATACATACTTCGTATATATATCAGCTCGCCATCTCTCACTCTTCTGCTTCTATGACATCCTACTGCTCTTTACACCTCCGCCATCATCTTTGCCTGCTGTGACATATTCTATTAAGCACCATTTGCATCCAGGAAGTGCCGACAAGGCTGAAACTTGGCCCTGCACAACAACAAAAAAGGCACAGGGCGAGAGAGAGCAGAGAACAGAGCTGAGAGCAGAGAACAGAGCTGAGAGCAGAGAGCTGAGAGCAGAGAGCTATCACGAGACACGTTACAGTCGCTGTATACATACCTACATACTTATTCCCCGCATTCCTCATCAAGAGCAAACACTTCAAGCGAAACAATCCATCGCTCACCCATTTCTGAAGTGTCCTCAACAAATACGTACCATATATATCTACATACTACGACTCTCGCATTCTTGTTATACTTGCAGTCGAGCCTCGGCAGAGAAACAGCCTCATCATGTCCTACGAACCTCCACCCATCATTCGCCCCATCCCGAGACGTCCATTCGACACTCCGACTCCTCCCTCCGACTCCGATCCCTCGACTCCTTCCCGGCGGTCGAGCCCCCCGAACTGCCTCGACGACAAGCCCAGCAGTGGCAACCTCGTCGCCTCCAATGGCGGTGCCGACACCCCGAACTTCAGTCGAACGCGCTCGATTATGAACCTGACCTCTTCGACACTCTTTGGGATATACTCGCCGACGTACACTGAGAGATCCCCAGACGAGCCTTCCACGCCGTTTGGAACTGGCGCCCTCACACCGCTCTCTCCAGACAGCTCCAGTGCTCCCGCACGTCCACGAGTGGCGCGCGTTCCCCCACAAGGCACCCCGCTGCCACTGCGCGCTCTGGGCCTTGCCCTGCGATCGAGCCTGCTCTTCCTGTTGGGAACCGCATACGGATTGTTGGTGGCACACCTCCACAACGAGCACCGTCTGGCTCCTTTTGCCGCTCAGGGCTTTATAAAACCTAGTTACGATGCCAGGTATTTGGTCTTCTGGGGTGTTGCGGGCGTCGCCATGGGGAGTGCGTTGCCGTGGGTCGATGGCATGTGGGAGGAGTATTTCGGAGAGGACACAAGCAATAATGCTGTTGTAGGAAAAGGAAAGGGGGTGCATGGACCTGACAGCGGAGAGGAAGGAGTTGCTGCACAATGGACGCCCGTTGTGAGGAGTATCGGAGCATTTGTCGGGATTTCGTTTGCTATTGTATGTCTCTGGTCCTTGCCTCTTCCAAATGGCCTTCCTCTAAGCTAACACTGCGCAGCGCAAACTCCCATGGACCTCAACGCTGCAGGCCTCTCTCACTCTTGCGCTCGTCAATCCATTCTTATGGTATATGTTGGATCGTTCCAAGCCAGGTTTCCTGCTCTCCACTACCGTCAGTGTCCTCGGCACCACTGGGTTCCTCATGTTGAACTGGAGCTCTGTGCGCAGTCCCCTTGATGGGCCCTCGCGCTTCAACAGCACTGCAGGCTCGACGGAAGGCGCTGGGAGATTTGCCGAAGCGTATCGGAACGGCAAGGTGGAAAGCGCTGTGTGGATTATGAGCGTGCTGTTTTGCTCAGTCTTGTGTTTTGGGCATATTGGCCGCAGACTCGCCCTCTGGAGGCGGAGGTCAAAGGCATAGTATTTTTTTGGATATCCATAAGGTTAGGGCGGGCAAGATACCCAGGATAAGGTGGCATACCGTACATCGCCTGAAAGCAGTCGGTCAGTGGTCGGTCACTGGCATAGCGAATAATTAATTGAAGTCGAATCTCCTCTTCACTCCCTTTTTGTGTGCCTCACGAACGTATGTGTACAGTAACAAAGAACTCTCTGTGAGGGGATTTCACAGTTTTTTTATACAATATATATACTTAAATAGCAGACTCATATCAATAATCAGCTTCCGTGGTCCAATGGTTAGGATTCCACCCTTCCAAGGTGGAGGTTCGTGTTCGATTCACGGCGGTTGCACATGACCATCCATTCATTATATTTTGGTCTTTTTGCTCCTCGCCTACACCACCAAAAATAAAAACCACTGTCCGAGGGCAACCGCAACATTAAAGCAAAACAGCGATTTTTTTCACAAGCCTTGCCGTCCCTGTATCTTAGCTGCTTTGCAACAGGTTCGAGCAATGACTCTTTTGTTTTGTTGTTGTTGGGGGGGGGGGGGAAAGGATTTAGGTGATTTTTTGGCGGATTCAAAAAAATTCGCGGAATTGGGGTTGGGAATCAAAAAC
>Ga0123337_10005749_pt1 | contig 12071 bp, 5 predicted proteins | sample frozenSSSSmetaG_FD_89792 | JGI IMG/M metagenome (GOLD analysis project Ga0123337, IMG submission 89792) | Glacier valley bacterial and archeal communities from Borup Fiord, Nunavut, Canada, to study Microbial Dark Matter (Phase II) -... | ecosystem: Environmental > Aquatic > Freshwater > Ice >...
TGCAGCATAATTATAAAGATAAATCATGTGCTGAATAGGCTGGTTTCCATGCGCATATTGTCCCATATTTGCAATTTGCATTTCCCTCATTTCATGAATTACTCCTCCAGTGAAATTTGAAGTTGCAAAAATTGGAGGCGATGAAAAAACTTTGTCCAATTGTGAAATAAAAACCTTACTACCACCCATCAAATCTGCTAGACCTTGTATGTCATGAAAAACAGACCATGAATAATGCCAGCTGTTTCCTTCGGTAAAGCCATTAAACCATTGAAAAGGATCAAACGGTTCCATGAATTGTCCGTCTTTATTTTTAGGATGCATCAATTTATACTTTGGATCAAAAAGATTTTTGTAATTTAAGCTTCTCTTTTTATACAAATCAATTTCTGACTGCGGCTTATTTAAGGCTTTTGCCAATTGATAAATAGCGAAATCATCATAAGCATATTCCAATGTTCGGGCAGCACTTTCGTTAACAACATCATGAGGAACATATCCTAAAGTATTATAAAAATCGACCCCTGCACGTCCAACAGCTTTTAATGGCCCTGCGTTATTAGCACCATGAATTACGGCTTTGTAAAGATTTTCGATGTCGTATTTATTTCCTTTTCCGCTTTTTAAGTAAGCCTCAGATACGATAGATGCTGAATTATTCCCCACCATAATATCGCGCAATCCGGGGCTTGACCATTCCGGTAACCAGCCACTTTCGTTAAATGCATTAGAAAGTCCTTCCTGCATTTGAGCATTAAGTTCTGGATACATTAAATTTAGAAAAGGATATAAAGATCTAAAAGTATCCCAAAAACCTGTATCAACAAACATATAACCTGGCAAAACTTTTCCGTTATACGGGCTGTAATGAATTGCTTTTTTATTTTTATCAAATTCATAGAATTTTCTCGGAAAAAGAAGTGATCGGTACAAACAAGAATAAAAAGTTCCCATTTGGTCAGGCGTACCACCCTCAACTTTTATTCTGCTTAATTCTTTATTCCAAACTGCCTTTCCTTTTTCTTTAAGCTGATCAAAATTATTATTTCCAATTTCTTTCAGATTTAATTCGGCCTGTTCGTAACTTATAAATGACGAAGCAACTTGAGCGTTTACTTTTTCTCCTGCTTTTGTTTTAAAACCAATTACGGCTCCAGCATGATCTGCCTGCATTTCCAGAGCATTTCCTAAAACATCTCCGTTGAAAGTTGAATTTAACTGAAAATCTTTATCGAAAATAATTACAAAATAGTTTTTGAAATTTTCAGGAACCCCACCGCTGTTTTTTGTGGTATAGCCAATAATTTTTCTTTCTGATGGAATTATTTTCACATAAGAACCTTTATCAAAAGCATCAATTACAACAAAAGCTTTGTCTGTTTCCGGAAACGTAAATCTAAATCTGGCCGCTCTTTCTGTTGGCGTAATTTCGGTCGTAACATCATGATCGGCCAAATAAACGCTGTAATAATAAGGAGTGACAGTTTCGGCTTTATGAGAAAACCAGCTTTGTCTTTCTTCTTGTTTAAATTTTAATTCACCAGTTACAGGCATAATCGAAAACTGTCCATAATCATTCATCCAAGGTGAAGGCTGATGAGTTTGTTTAAAACCTTTAATTCTGTTGGATTTATAAGTATATGCCCAACCATCGCCCATATTAGCCGTTTGCGGTGTCCAAAAATTCATTCCCCAAGGCATTGCAATGGCCGGATAGGTATTGCCGTTTGAAATTCCGTAATCAGAATCTGTCCCAATTAAAGGATTTACCCAATCAATAGGCTGTTGTGGAGTAGTTATTGGTATATTTTGTGCATTTACAGAAATAAAAGTAAAAAATATTATGACAATTATGTATTTGCTGTTTATCAAAACTTAGTTATTAATAGCGTTAATGACTTCTTTATTTATCTTATTTACTTCAGAAAAATTCATTTTATCGACTTTACGGTCGTAGGTCATAAAACCATTTACTTCTCCTTCAACATCCGTAGTCTGCGTGTATACAGCTGCAGAAAAACCTGCTTTAGAAAGCTTTTTTAATTGCTCGGCATATTCTATATATTTTGCAGTAGTTTCATCTTTATTCGTAAATTGTGTATATCCCCAATTTTTATCAGTCTGCCATAAATGCCCTGTAACAGGAAAACCTATGCCTCCATATTCTCCCAAAACGGTAATTCTGCGGGCATCATACAATTTCAATTCAGGACCAGGATAATTGTGAATATCTAATATATCTCCCGTCTGAAAATGATTTCCTCCACTTGATGAATTTACTAATCGGCTTGGATCATTATTTTTAGTCCATTCTGTGATTTCAACAGTCTTGAACTGTCCCCAAGATTCGTTAAACGGAACCCATACGACAATACTTGGATAAGAATATAAATGATCCATAATCTCTCGCCATTCTTTTCTGTATGTCTCTTCAGATTGTGCGGTCCTTTTCACCTCTGTTCCGTCAAAATATTTATGCATTTGCCAAACCGGCCCTTCATCACCGCTTGGCATATCCTGCCAAACCATGATACCCAATTTATCGCAATGTGTGTACCATCTTGCTGGTTCTACCTTAACATGTTTTCTGATCATATTAAAACCTAACTCTTTTGTTTTTACAAGATCATATTTTAACGCTTCGTCAGTAGGTGCCGTATATAATCCGTCAGGCCACCATCCTTGATCAAGAGGTCCAAACTGAAAACAATCTTTATTGTTCAGCTGTATTCTAATGATACCCTCATTATCTCTTTTTGAGGCTATTTTACGCATTGCAAAATAGCTTTTTACTTCATCAACAATTTTACTGCCACTAATAAATTTGACCCTAATATCATATAAAAATGGTGAATCAGGCGACCATAATTTGGGTTTAGTAAGTACAATATCTAAAGGCTGACCGGCCACGGCTTTTTCTGAAGCAATTGTTTTTATTCCATCGAATACTGTTATTTCGACGATATCTCCTGCAAGACTGCCTGCAACTTCTGTCGCAATATTAATTGCGTTGCGATCAATATCTGCAGTTGTTCGCAGATTGTTAATATATTTTTTGCTTACAGGTTCTAACCATACTGTTTGCCATATTCCTGTTACTGACGTATACCAAATTCCTTCCGGATTTTTAACCTGTTTACCTCTTGGCTGGGTTCCGTCGCTTGTAGGATCCCAAACTTTAACAACCAGTTTTTGAGATTTATTATTTAAGAACGGTGTAATATTAAAACTAAAGGGTGTGAATCCTCCAGTATGTGTACCGATTTTTACATCGTTAATCCAAACTTCTGTTTTCCAGTCAACTGCGCCAAAATGCAATAGAATATCTTTTCCGTTCCAATCACTGTCGATCGCAAAATTAGTTTCATACCATAGTTCGTTTTCTGACCCTACTTTTTTCATTACTCCGGAAAGACTCGATTCAACAGCAAAAGGAACGAGTATTTTTCCATCATAGTCTTTTGGTGCTGTTTGTCCTGCCGGTTGTATAGCATAATTCCATAATCCGTTAAGATTTTTCCATTTTTCTCTTTCCATTATAGGCCTTGGATATTCTGGAAGCGGTTTATTTGGATCTACCTGTTCAGCCCACTTTGTCTTTATTTTCTCTCCCTGCGGTTTCCATTGTGCGAAGCTAATAAGCCCAGCGAAAAGAAAAAGCATAACTGTTAATTTATTCTTCATTGTGGTTTTTTAATTTTTTAATTTTGAAAAGTGTTTCCATAAAACACAAAATTCTTAAATAGCATTAGTGCATATAAAGTCAAGTAAATTTAATCTATTAAGTAAAACAATGTAAAACCTGAAGGATGTTACTATCCTTCAGGCAATACAAATCCAAACCAAACAAACTTAAACACTAATTAATCAATATATCCGTCTTTGTCAAGCTTCGCAGCAGCCTCAATAAGCATCACTCCGCTCAATTGGGTTGTCAGATCAGTATTGGCACCAGCCACTGGTGCGATTTTCCAGTTATTTCCTGAAAACATACTCGGTCTGACAATTCCTTTTTTATAAAATGTCTGAGCATTAAATTTTAAGAAATCTGCAAACTTTTCTTTATCTGCAGAATTGATGGTAGGGTGTTGTATAAGTTCAGTAAAATAACGTACCAGAATACCTTTAAATAAACCACCATCACCCTGGCCCTCATCTCTAAGAAGACCTTCGGAAACTAACTTCGGACTTGTTAAAACTGTTCTTCCTGATTTTACCGCATCATCAAGATAAGCCTGCTCATTAGTTGCTATATATAATCGTAAACCTGCACCTATCCATGTTCCCATATTATATGTAAACACCCAGTCTTTATTAGTAGTTATTACACCATTTACTTCAGATATATTATCCCACACAGCTCCTGTAACAGGATCTACAAGATTGGCTTTTTGCCACGCATAAATTTTCTTGGCCCATTCTAAATCATCGGCATCTTTATCTATTTCATACAGTCTTAAGGCGACAATTGCTGCAGGTGCATTGGACACAGCATTTTTTTGCCTTGGAGTATCCTGTTTCCAGGTGATACCCCCACCAAAAACATCGCTCCAGCTTAATTTTATTCTTTCCCATAAAAAATCGGCAATCTCTCTATATTCCTGATCTTTTGTTGCATCATAAGCACGAAGACTTGAAATAGCCAGCCAAATCATGTCGTCGTTAAAAACATTATTATACGTATTACCGTTTTTCACTTTAATACCCTGTACTAATGCTTTCATTTTAGGAAGGTAATTTTCATCACCTGTTCTTAAATAACCATCTACCAAAACATCAAGAACGTGCGCATTTGGCCAATAATTAAAAGAATTGTTTCCTGCATTATTTTGCACAAAAGTTCCGTTTGATCCTAAATAATTATTATAGGTAGCCAGCTGTAAAGAGTCGGCAGTTTTTGCCCAAGTATAGTGATAATCTGTTCCCACTGTTCCATTAGGATCACGCAACGGAATTGGATCATCATCACATGAAACAGTCAATAAACCCAATCCTGCAATAAAAAAAAACAGAATACTATAACTTTTTGAAAAAAATATTTTCATAATATAATTCATTTTAAATAAGGTCTCTTAAAAGCAGTCCTCAAGAGACGTCATGGTTATTTATAAAATTGTAAAACTGTGCGTATATGCAGTTGCAGCAGCACTAAAGTTAATTACTGCATTTACATTTTTGTTATCTACTGCACCATCAAACTTGAAACTGTTAGACCATACATCATTGCTTACCGGAACCATGTACCAAAATGAAGCTGGAGTTTTGGCATCGGGCCTGTTATTGTCTCCATTAACGCTACCATACCACTCTTCAGATGTAGTATCAACATTTGCCACAGTAAATTTAAATTTGTAACGTTCATCTCTACCCCATGATTCCTGTTTAAATACAATAAGTTTGTTGTCAGCTTTCCAAATACCACCTCCTGAATATGTATATTCAAAAAGATATTGGCTTAATGGGGGGAACCACAATTCTACTTTTTTAATCTCTGTCATAGTAGTTGATCCATCACTAAAATCAATTTTAATTCTGTAGACTTTACTGTCTCCTGCATATGTTGTAGCTCCATCTTGTTTTAAATCTCCTTCGCTAATATAAAAAACTTCGGGTGTACCATTTTTTCTAGTTATAAATTTATAGCTTCCTGCCTGTAGTTTTGTGTAAATTTCAAATGTTGTAGCACCTGTTTTTTTGAAAGCTTGCGCATTAGCAACTGCTTCTCCTGCTTCAGAACCTGTACCTGTAATAAACAACTGATCTGGAGTTGGAAATCCGCTTGGTCTTTGTACTTCTATTATAGCTGAAACATTTGATTTTTGAATATTAACACCTTTAGACGAATAAACAGTCCATTTTAATTTTCCGATATTTTCAGATTCAATACCTGCCATTCCAGCAATTTTATTCAACTCTGCAAAAGAAAGGTTCAATATTTTTTGGAATCCATTACCATCAGAAGGGATTACATAAACGGGATTAGAAAAATCCCCATCTTCACGGTCAAAAACTACATCGTATAGAACTACTCCATTATCCTCTGCTTTAGCGCCTTCCCATTCAAAAATTGCAGAACTTTGTGCTCCAAGATCAAAAAATTTGTTATTGGCAGGTGCATAAAGTGCATTAACAGCACTTACATTTGTATGACTCATTGTGTCATCGTTCTCACAACTTACAAGAAATATTGCGCATAGTATTAATACTAATTTTGAATATAAATTTTTCATGTTATTTATTTTAGATTGTTAGTTAGTTTTACCAGTTTGGATTTTGAGACAAATTAGTATTAATCAATCGTTCATCTCTTGGTATTGGCCATAAATAATGTTTATTAGGGTCAAAAGTTCTTAAGTTTACCCTCAAGTAACCTTTGTCTACAGATGATACACCAAATTTTGCTCCGTGTGCATAACCATTTAAAACATCTTCGGCAATTTTCCATCTTCTAATATCAAAGATTCTTAAACCTTCCATAGCAAATTCTGAACGGCGTTCGTTTCGTATTACTTCACGAAGTCCCGCTTGCGCTAATGCACCGTTGTACGACAACGCTGCAGCGTCTGTAAAGCCAGCACGAGATCTTAAAGCTTTAATTGTTTGATCCCAAACAGCGTTATTCATTTGATTTAGCTCATTTTTAGCTTCTGCATACATAAGCAAAATATCAGCATAACGGAAAAGCATTAAATTTAGTCCGGATTGCAAAGATGTTAAGTGCTGTGTGTCATAATATTTACGAGTGTAATAACCTGTAGATGTTGATGATGACCCTTGTACAAATTCATCTGTTACATTTCCTGATGATGAGCCAGGTTTAATATGAATAATACGAGAACTTCCATCAGCTTCTTTCCAATTGTATTGATCATAAACTACAGTACCTGTAAGTCTTGGATCTCTATTTATATATGGGTCATTTTCAGCATATCCTGATCCGGTTTCATTAATTTTTTTTCCGTTTAGCATTAAATAACTGTCTACCAACTCCTGAGTTGGTGCCAATGCATTTAATCTTGCACCGGCGGATAATGGTGCCATGTCAAAAAATTCTCCCCACATTCTAAATTGTGGTACAAACTGTAAACTCAAAATATCTTCACTATTGTATTCATTTTGCTGCTGAAATAAGCCTTCATAAGAAGGGAACAAACTATAGGTTCCGTAATTCATAGCTATAAATGGTTCTGTAACCTGTATAACTTCCTGCCATTTGCCTTCGTATAAAAGTACTCTTGCTTTTAAGGCAACTGCAGCTCCTACGGAAATTTTCCCCTTGTCTGCGGCAACATATTGAGTGTTTTTTGGCAATGCTGGTATTATAGCATCAAGCTCACTTAGTATATATGCAATAACTTCTATATGCGGTGTTCTGCTTACTGATGTTGCTTCTTCAAGAGAAGGATCTTCCTTTATAAGTGGAATATCTCCAAACCAAGTTGTTAACTGAAAATGTTGAAATGCTCTCAAAAAACGAGCTTCTGCTTTTATTCTTGCAATTACCACAGGATCTGCATTTGGCACACGGTCAATATTCTCTAATAAAAGATTACAGGTTTTAATACCCGCGTATCTGTTATTCCATTCTTCTTTTATTCTTCCTAATGATGGATCGTAAATTCCTGCTGCAATTGATGCTACTCCAGCATTATCTCCTCTTCCGTTATAAGCATTATCAGATAAAGCTTCATTATAAAAAAAATAATTACTATTTTGCATTTGCGAATAAGCAGTATTTAGAAAAGTCTGTGCTTTATTTACACTTGTCCAATAATTAGAATCTGTAAATTGATTTTCAGGTGCAAGTTCCAGATCTTCACAACTTACCAATAGTAAGAGTACAACTGGTATGAATTTTATTTTTTTAAGTATATTTTTCATTTTTATTTTTTTTAAAAGGTCATATCAATACCCATTCCGTAATAAACCTGCGTTGGATATGCTCTTCCGCTGTTAGCCCCAGAAGGTGTCATGCTATTGTTAAATTCAGAAAGTTCCGGATCAACAAATTTTACTTTAGATAAAGTAAGCAGATTTTGTCCTGAAATATAAACACGAAATCTATTAAGTCCCATTTTTTTAGCAACATCATCCGATAACGAATAACCCAGCTGAATATTTTTAAGTCTTGCGTATGCGCCATCATATAAATACATATCTGACCCTCTTCTAAAGTTATTTGTGTTAGATTGCGTACCATTATTGGCAAGACGTGGATATCTCGCGTCTGGGTTTTGAGGCGTCCAGTAATCCAATTGGTGCGTATACATTGTCATACCATAATTGTAGTGAAACGGCTCAACAAGCTCTCCTCTAATCATCATGGTTCTTTTTCCAACCCCTTGTATAAAGATACTTAAGTCAAAATTTTTATAATCGACATTGTATGTAGCTCCGTATGTGTATCTTGGAAAAGGGTTGCCAAATACAAATTTATCATTATCATCAATCCTACCGTCCTTATTAACATCTACATAACGGTTGTCTCCGGGCTGTACTGTAATTCCGTCTGGAACTGCTGCTCCCTGAATTTCATCCCAATTTTGGAAATAGCCATCTCTTTTTAAACCAACGTATGAATTGAATGGCAATCCTTCACGAAGAATAACCTGCAGCTCTTCAACACCAGTTAATCTTTCTTTTCCATCATAATCCAGTACGTTATTTTTTGAATCTCCAAAGTTTAATGTCAAACTATGATTTAACACTTTTCCTTTATGTTTGTATGTTGCACTAATTTCCCATCCTTTGTTTCCTACTTTAGCAGCATTAAAATCAGGAAGATTTGTACCATAGACTCCCGGAACTTGCGGCGGCACAAGGATGTCTGAAGTAACCTTGTCAAAATAATCAAATGAAACGGATAATGCACCTTTAAAGAAATCAGCATCAATACCAGCATTAAAAGTCGTTGCTTTTTCCCATTGAATATCAGGATTAGCAAAATTATAACCTGTTCCACTTACTCCTGTATTATCAAAACCATAGGCATTCTGGAAAGTAAAATAAGTCGTTTGGTACTGATAATTACCTACATTTTGATTCCCTAAAACCCCATAAGATGATCTTATTTTAATATTACCCACATTATCTCTATAGCCTTCCAAAAAGTCTTCTTTCGTAAGCCCATATCCTACGGTAACTGACGGAAAGAAACCCCATCTTAATTCATCCCTAAATTTTGATGAACCATCATATCTAAAACTGAATTCAGCAAAATATTTATCTTTGAAATCGTATGAAGCCCGTCCAAAAAGAGAATTAAGGCTATTTTTAGAAGAACTTTGATTAGAATTATATGAATTTTCTCCTATAACAGTTTCACTTGTTGGCGTTCCTAAATCTGGGTCTGTATATTTTTTATATATACCAATTCCTCTGTCTGAATGGTTCTCATTTGATAAACCAATCAATGCATTTAGGTTATGCTTTTCTGCAAATGTTTTGGTAAATTCTAACATGAGTTGCGTATTTAGATCAAGGCTTTTCCTGTTTTCATCGTTTGTATCCCTGTCTGCCCCATAAATACCCTGTGGAAGAAAATTAATTGTCAACAATCTGCTATACATGCTGCCAGACCATACACGGCCTCCAAATACCCCTTTTACTTTTAAAAAATCAGTTAGTTTTAATTCAGCATTTAAAGCTCCGAAAATATCATCATTATCGTATTTTCTAAAACCTCCCTTCTCCAATACACCCAAAGAATTAAATTGTTGTAGCACATCATTGGTCAGATAATTACCGTCTTCATCTTTTTGAGTATAGTATAATGGAACTCTGAATGCATCAACCATTAACGTGCTCGTGTTAGAAGAATGATCATTAATTTTTTGTTTTGAATATGCTAAGGTAGATGTCAATTTAAATTTACCATATTCGTTCGTAAGGTTTATTCTAAAATTGTAACGCTCCATCCCTTTTGTAGGCCCAACAAAATTACTTTCCTGATTTAAATAACCTAAAGAAACAAGATAAGTAGAATTATCATTACCCCCAGAAAATGATAAGCTCTGATTTAACTGAAGCGCAGGCTTTACAATTTCATCTGCAAACCATTCCGTATCGCCCTTGGTTTTCAAATCAGCAATTTTGTTTGAAGTAAATACAGCAGTTGTCTCGCCAGAATTAAATGCTGCTTCATTTCTCAACATTGCATTTTCATAACCATGTACGGGTTTAGTAAAATAATGTGGAGTATTAAATCCTGCAAGACTACTATATTGAACTGTCAATGGACTGCTTTTACTCCCTTTTTTGGTTGTAATCAGGACTACGCCGTTGCTGGCTCTTGATCCATAAATTGCCGCACTACCCGCATCTTTTAATACTGACACACTTTCTATATCAGCCGGATTCAAGGAATTAATGTCCCCTCCTACTATACCGTCTATTACAATTAGTGGGGTATTATTTCCCAGCGTACTTATACCTCTTATATTTATGCTTAAACCAGCACCAGGTTCAGAATTAGTTTGCTGGATGGTTAAACTTGGGGCTTTCCCTTGCAAGGCCAGGGTTGCATTAACATTTGGCCTACCTTTAAAACTAGTGTTATTCACCTGATCTATAGCCCCAATAACCTTTTTCCTTTTTTGGGTACCATAACCAATGACCACAACTTCATCTAAATTTAATACATCCAGATCCATAACAACATTGATTGTACTGCGGCTATTAACTTTTACTTCAAGCGGTTTATATCCAATCATAGTAAATCGCAAGCTTGCATTTTCACTTAATGATATAGAATAATGTCCGTCAAAATCTGCATTAACTCCATTAGTTGGATTACTTATATCAATAACAGAGACACCCGGAAGCGATAAGTTATCTGATTTTGAAGTAATGACTCCCGTAACTTGCGTTTTTTGATTTTGGGCAGTAGAATAATCATACCCCCAAATAAAGAAAATAATCGTAAGAAGAAAACGCATAAGGAGTATTCTTTCCTTTTTGCAATTTGATTGTTTCATCATAAAAAATTTTAGGTTTGTTAGTTATTATTGAATTAAATTGAAATTTTCATGAATGCTCTTATTAATAAATCTATATCTAAAAATTTATAATTAGTAGCAAAGCTTATTTTTTGATTTAAAATGAAAGATCCCGGTAAATCTTAATCAGTAAAAAAGCGAAACTGAGAATTCTATTAATTCATAACAAACATACTAAAACGTTTTAGTAAAAAAAAATATTTTTTACTAAATGTACTTTTTATATTAATTTTATAAACTATTAGTTAATTTTACTACATATTTTAAATATAGTTCAAATAAATTCTACGAAAACGTTGTAATTCATTAACAAAAAAAACAGACATACAAAGCTGTAGTAAATTATTTGTAAGAAAAATAAAATGGCTTTTTAAGCCAAAAAAAAAATCTGAGAACCAATTGAATATATTGATGCTTAGATTAAGTAGAAATTAAATAAAAGAGTGATTGTTTAACTAAGGAACAAATTATTTTCGTATTGATGATTCGCGAATAATAAGCTCAGTTTTCAGCATTATTTGATGAGTTGCATCAGTCACATCTTTTTTCTTCAAAAGAGGTAGCAACAACTCCATTAATTTAGTACTTATTTCTACTAACGGCTGAGCAACCGAAGTTATAGTAGGGCTGTAAATTTTGAACATATCATTATCATCAAAGACAATAATCCCCAAATCATTAATCAAACTTGGTTTATTTTCCTTAAAAACTTCAAGGCCACTTTTAGCAAGGTAATTGGTTGCAAAAAAAACTGCATCCAAATCATTATGCTGATCCAAAAAAATCTTTATATACTCTTTGCCCTTCTCCTCATAAACTGCCTGATAAGGTATCTGAAGTGTAATAGGCTGTAAGCCATTATTTACGACTGCCTTTTGATAACCCGAAAGACGTCCCTGCATCTGCGTCTGAATAGAGTCAATAGTTATGAATCCAATATTTTTAAACTTGTTTTGTATCAAATGTAATGTTGCATCAAAAGAAGCTTGTTCGTTATCAATAACAACACTGTTACAGTCCAAGCCTTCAAAAAACCTATCCAATAAAACAACAGGTATATTGTCTTTAATTAAA
>Ga0123337_10005750_pt1 | contig 12069 bp, 7 predicted proteins | sample frozenSSSSmetaG_FD_89792 | JGI IMG/M metagenome (GOLD analysis project Ga0123337, IMG submission 89792) | Glacier valley bacterial and archeal communities from Borup Fiord, Nunavut, Canada, to study Microbial Dark Matter (Phase II) -... | ecosystem: Environmental > Aquatic > Freshwater > Ice >...
ACTCCGCTAGTGTCATTTTTTGTTCCATGCTTATACGAGCTATGCTCGTAACGCCTGAAACCAAAAATGCCATCCGCCTTAGGGCGGACAGCATTTCTTTGCGGAGAGGGTGGGATTCGAACCCACGGTACCATTGCTAGTACACGAACTTTCCAAGCTCGCTCGTTCGGCCACTCTGACACCTCTCCGTTTCTATAGCCTTTCCTTTCAGAAGGGATGCAAAAGTATCAAAATTCTGTAAATATTGCAGGGTTTTACAAATTTTAGATCAAATCTGTGTGTGTGTGCTTTGATTTAGTGCTGAAATAATCCCGCAATTTCAATATGTTTGCAGAATAATTCATATTCACCAGCAAGCCATAATTAATGCTGAATCTCGAAGAGATTAAAAAGCCCATCGCCGCAGAACTTGAAACTTTCGAAGCAAAGTTTAAAGCGTCTATGCAGAGCTCTGTTCCGCTTCTTGATCGCATCACACATTACATCGTCAAACGAAAAGGGAAGCAGATTCGTCCCATGTTTGTGTTTCTTTCTGCCAGCCTTTGTGGCGGAATTACAGAAGCAACCTACCGTGGTGCAGCACTCGTTGAATTATTGCATACTGCTACCCTGGTTCATGATGATGTGGTCGACAATTCATACGAGCGCCGCGGATTTTTTTCGGTTAATGCTTTATGGAAAAATAAGATTGCGGTTCTGGTTGGTGATTTTCTCCTATCTAAAGGGCTGTTACTTTCGATAAATAATGGTGATTTCGGATTGCTCAAGATCGTATCTGATGCGGTAAAGCAAATGAGTGAGGGTGAATTATTGCAGATAGAGAAGGCTCGTCGTCTGGATATTGACGAAGCGGTTTATTATGAAGTTATTCGTCAGAAAACGGCCTCATTAATTGCATCATGCTGTTCATGTGGCGCGGCTTCGGCTGGTGCTGATGCTCAAATTGTCGAGAAAATGCGACTGTTTGGCGAAAAGGTTGGTATTGCTTTTCAGATCAAGGATGACCTCTTTGATTTTGGAACTGATGATGTCGGTAAACCGCTCGGAATAGATATTAAAGAAAAGAAAATTACACTTCCTCTAATCTATGCTTTGAATAAAGCAAGCAGTTCTGAAAAGCGAAGAATCATTAATCTGGTAAAAAATCATAATGAGGAGTCGGATAAGGTTTCTGAAGTCATTGATTTTGTACGTAACAGCGGCGGACTCGATTATGCCCGAAGCCGTATGGATGCCTATCAGCAGGAAGCATTCACTATTTTAAATGAACTGCCACAACACGAATCCCGTGATTCCCTCCAGCAACTGGTCAGGTTTACTACTGAGCGTAAAAAATAAATATGTCAAACGAAATTATATTTTTCGGCAGCTTTCTGCTTTTTATTATTCTGATGCTAGCTGTCGATCTGGGCGTTTTTAACAAAAAGGAACATAAGGTTAGCATTAAAGAAGCGGCCATTATGAGTTTTATATGGGTAAGCTTTGCTATAGGTTTTTATTTCCTGTTGCTCACAAATGGCCAAATACTGCATGATATCAGCAATTTTGCTAATCTGCAGGAAGTAACTGCCAAACATCTTCATAACATCACTCTTATCCCCGGTAATTTTGAAGGAAGTCTGCTAATTTATAAGCAAAATCTGGCACTCGAATTTCTTACCGGTTATGTAATAGAATATGCTTTATCGGTTGATAATATCTTTGTCATGGTGCTTATTTTCTCTGCTTTTAATGTAGATGAAAAGTATTATCACCGGGTATTGTTCTGGGGTATCATAGGCGCAATTTTGATGCGCTTCCTCTTTATTTTTCTGGGATCTACCCTCATCAATGAGTTCGGCTGGATTCTGTATATATTCGGGGCATTCCTTATTTATACTGGTGTAGGCATGTTCCTGAGCAGAGATGAGGAAGAGAAGATTGATACTGAGAATCATAAGGTTGTTCGTTTTGCTTCCAAATATTTTTCTGTTTATCCTGAATATGCTGGAAATAAATTCTTTATCAGGGTTGATGGAAAGAAAATGGTAACACCGCTTTTCATCGTTCTACTGATTGTAGAGTTTACCGATCTGATTTTTGCAGTTGATTCTATTCCTGCAATTTTTGCAGTGACCAAAGATCCTTATATCGTATTTTTCTCCAATATTTTCGCCATTCTGGGTTTACGATCAATGTTCTTCCTGCTGGTGAATGTGATCCATAAATTCCATTACCTGAAGGTTGGATTAGCCTTTCTTCTGGTTTTCATCGGAATCAAAATGCTTGCACATCATTGGTTAACTTTATGGGGTTTTACAACCACGCATTCACTGTTCGTGATACTATTTATTTTAACAACGAGTATTGTGGCATCGCTGGTGTTTCCGAAGAAGTTGAATAAGGAATAAGGAGCAAGGAATAAGGAGCAAGGATTTTGAAATATTTCGGCCAGAACTACAGCTACCAGTTTTCTGTTACCAGTTGTCTGTTATCAGTTGTCAGGAAATTGTGCTGAATGTCAAATGGAGCAGGGTTGTCTTTATTCTTTAATCCTTTATCTTTACTCAAAATTATGGTTATCAGTTGTCGGTTACCTGTTATCAGTAAATAGTACTAAATTCAAATGATTAGTTATTGTCTTTAATCTTTGTTCATTGCTCTTTGTTCTTATTACAAAATCTCCAATGAACCAGAATTTATCTTGATTCTTGGTTCTTGATTCTTGAGACTTGGCTCTTGATACTTCTTAAAGCATTTTCAGAATCTCATCCACATAAGCCCTGTCGTTAGCCAATCGAGGTACTTTATTTTGTCCTCCAAGTTTGCCACGATTTTTCATCCAGTGATAGAATGTACCATCAGGTGCAATGTGCAGCAAGGGTCGGCGTAATGCCATATCCTTATAACGTTTGGCGTCGTAATCTGAGTTTACTTCCCTTAAGGTTTGGTCCAGGATATCAGTGAATCGCTCAATATCATCAGGTTTTTGCTCAAATTCGATGATCCATTCATGTCCGCCAACTTCATTACCTTCAAAGTAAATCGGACATGCTGTATAATCACGGATGATTGAATGTGTTTCCAGACAGGCTTTGGCAAGCCCTTTTTCAGCATTATCTATGATCAGTTCTTCGCCGAAAGCATTAATGAAATGTTTGGTACGGCCTGTTATCTGTATGCGATGCGGCGAGAGTGAGGTAAATTTAATCGTATCACCGATCATATATCGCCATAATCCGGCATTGGTAGAAATGATCAGAGCATAATTCTTATTCAATTGCACCTGATCAAGTCCTAGGGTCTTTGGGTTCTCTGCATGCAGATCCTCCATCGGAAGAAATTCATAATATATCCCGTAATCGAGCATCAGCAGTAATTCTTCTGAATTGGGCTGATCCTGTATGCCAAAAAATCCTTCGGATGCATTATAAGTTTCCAGATAATACATATTATCTGAAGGAATAAGTTTTTTAAATTGTTCGCGATAAGGATTAAAATTTACTGCTCCGTGAAAGTAAAACTCAAGATTTGGCCAAACTTCCAACAGATTATTTTTGCCGGTAATTTCGAGAATGCGCTTTGCAAGAACCAGATTCCAGGTTGGTACACCTGCAATATTGGTCACATTTACATCAATTGTAGCCCGGGCTATTTTTTCTACTTTTTCCTCAAAATTATCCATCAAGGCGATAGACATATCCGGTGTGCGGTAGAATTCGGCCCAGTATGGTAAGTTTTTTATCAGAACAGCCGATAGGTCACCATAACAAGAATCTGTATTCAATTGGTTGATCTGATGGCTTCCCCCCAAAACCAGGCATTTTCCGGTAAATATTCTCGCGTCAGGCCGGTTATCGCAGTACATGGACAGGAGGTCTTTGCCGCCCTTAAAATGGCACTCTTCAAGAGATTCTTCACTTACAGGAATGAACTTGCTCCGGTCATTTGTGGTGCCTGATGATTTGGCAAACCATTTGATCTCAGATGGCCAGAGTATATTCTGTTCACCGTTCATCATTTTTTCGATATAGGGTTTCAGTGATTCATAACTCTGAATCGGAACACGATCTTTAAACTGATCCTGGGTATAGATGGATGAATAGCCGTATTTTTTTCCCCATTCGGTATGCTGTGCAGTGGAGATAAGCATTTGAAACCATTCATCCTGAACATCATAGGGATACTTTATGAAAAGCTCGATCTGATGCATCCGCTTTTTCATGATCCAGGTAAAAATGGAATTTACAATTGTCATTCTGCTTTATGGCTGATTGTTGGGCTCAGACTTTCTTTTTTCGTAGTTCAAAATTCTGACCAAGATAGAATTTTTTGGCCATTTCATTATTTGCAATCTCCTGAGGGGTGCCTGTGAGCATGATCTTTCCCTCAGCAAGCAAATACGCTCTGTCAGTTATAGATAGGGTTTCCTGAACATTATGATCGGTAATCAGAATTCCGATATTTCGCAGTTTAAGTTTTGCCACAATACTTTGAATCTCTTCAACGGCGATAGGGTCAACACCGGCGAATGGTTCATCCAGCAGAATGAATCTTGGGTCGGCAGCAAGTGCTCTTGAAATTTCAGTTCTTCTTCTTTCTCCTCCCGAAAGCAGGTCGCCCCGGTTCTTTCTTACCTTGTGAAGGCTGAATTCATCGATCAGCTGTTCAAGCTTGTCTCTTTGTTCTTCCTTACTGAGTTTAGACATCTCAAGTACAGCTTTGATATTATCCTCCACTGATAATTTTCTAAAAACAGAAGCCTCCTGTGCAAGGTAACCAATTCCTTTTTGAGCCCTGCGATACATTGCATCCTCAGTAATATCTACATCATCCAGAAATACATGGCCTTCATTTGGTCTGATCAGTCCAACGATCATATAGAAGGAGGTAGTTTTTCCTGCTCCATTTGGCCCCAGCAATCCTACGATTTCTCCCTGAGAAACGTGAAATGATACATTATTAACAACAGTACGCTGCTTATATTTTTTAACCAGATTCTCAGCTCTTAATATCATTGTCCCTGGTTTAGAAGAGCCGGCCGTATCCCCTTGATATTCAATTGTATCGATTTTTTCTCTTTCCATGTGTTCTCTTCAATAGTATAACATATATCAAATGCTGCTCCAGAATTGACCAAATTCTGAAATTCAGCCAGACTAAATCCAATGCAATTGAAATAGGTTTGATTATCCTGATGCACAGACATTTTCAAATGATTACTGCCAACAATTGCTGCTGAACCGTAAGTATAAACATTTCTGCTAACAAATACAGGGGCCATATTTTGCGGACCGAATGGTTCAAACTGTTTCAGGATCCGGAAGAATTTTGGATCGATCTGTTTCAGTTCGATTTCTGCATCGATATTTATTGCCTGTACCAGCAGTTCGTCTGGAATACTTGCTGCAACAACTTCTTCAAATCGCTGCTGAAATGCAGGGATATTCTCTGTTTTCATCGTCAAGCCTGCTGCATATTTATGACCGCCGAACTGTATCAGTAAATCACTGCACTCACATAATGCTTCATACAGGTCGAAACCAGCAACTGATCTTGCCGATCCTGCTGCATAACCATTTGAATAGGTCATAACGATAGTTGGTCGGTAATATTTTTCAGTGAGCCTTGAAGCAACAATCCCGATAACGCCTTTATGCCAATCTGCACTGTAAACAACCGTTGTTTTGCGACCAATCAGAACCGAATCTCCATCAATCATCGCTAATGCCTGCTCGGTAATGTTGCTGTCATGTTCTTTACGCTCCGTATTTTTTGTGTTGATGATCTGGCTCTTTTCAATGGCAATAGCTTCGTCATCAGCAATCAGCAGGTTCACCGAATGCTTAGCGTCGTCAATTCTTCCGGCAGCATTGATCCTGGGTCCGATGGTGAAGACCACATCCGTGATGCTCAAATTTTCCTTTCTTCCTGAAATATTCATCAAAGCCTGCAAGCCTCGGCAGGGATCCGTATTCAATTTATGTAGGCCGTACCAGGCGAGGATCCGGTTCTCTCCGCTTATCGGCACAATGTCTGAAGCAATACTCACTGCTACCAGATCCAGATAAGAACAAACCTGCTCAAAAGGAATGTCGTATTTGAGGGAATATGCATGAATCAGCTTGAAGCCGATACCACAACCTGATAATTCTTTGTAGGGATAATTGCAATCGCTCCGTTTGGGATCAAGTATAGCAATTGCAGCAGGTAATTTGTCCCCGGGAAGGTGATGGTCACAAATAATAAAGTCAATACCCCTTTCATTTGCATAATCAATTTTATCGACTGATTTAATGCCGCAATCAAGTGCAATAATCAGCGAAAAACCATTTTCAAAAGCATGATCTATTCCCTGGGTAGAAATGCCATATCCTTCCCGGTAACGATCAGGGATATAGAAATCAATTTCGGAATGCAATTTTTTAAAGAAGCTAAACGTCAGGGCGACTGATGTGGTGCCGTCTACATCATAATCACCATAAATGAGAATCTTTTCACCTGATGTAATTGCCTGATTGATACGGGATACTGCGATGGCCATATCCTGCATCAGGTATGGGTCGTGAAGTTTGCTGAGCTCAGGCCTGAAAAAATTTCTGGCCTCTTCATAATCATTGATTCCTCTCTTTACCAAAAGACTGGCAAGAACCCTGTCAATTTTCAATGATTCCTGCAATTCTGCTATTGCTGCAAGGTTTTCAACCTCCCGTTCCACCCACCTTTTTTGCATATCTTTGCCTTAGTAATCCGTAAAAATAGAATTTAACAAGATAATAAACAAAGAACATTGAAAGCTTTCGCCTTGTATGAAGGATCTTATTCTGTAGATAGTTCCAAGACATTTATTCCTTTTGATTCTGCACTTCATAATCCCAAAGACAGGCCAGCATCCCTGTTTATTTATGTGCAGCCTTTTCTCGTTGAAACCGGGAATGATTTGATTATTCTGGATACAGGACTTGGCTTTCATAATGAGAAGGGTGAAATGATCATACATGAGAATATTCGAAATGCGGGATACGATCCTTCAGATGTAAGTCTTGTTCTGATGTCGCATCTGCACTTCGATCATGCAGGCGGAATGGTAAATAATGCAAATGGCAAGGTATCGTTGAGCTTTCCGAATGCCGAATATGTTATCCAGAGAGGAGAATGGGAAGCAGCCTACAGTAAACCCTCAAAATCTTATAAAACAGAGATCTTTGATTTTGTTCAACGCAGCGGCTCAGTACACTTCATTGAAGGAAGCGGACAATTTAACAGGGAGATAGCCTTTGAATTAACCGGTGGCCACTGCGAATACCATCAGGTTTTCCTGATTAATGAAGATGAAGAAACAATATTCTTTGGTGCAGATATTCTTCCTGAACCTGAACAATTATTGAGAAAATTTATTGCCAAATACGATTTTGACGGTAGAAAATCAATGGAATTAAGACAGGAATACGGAAAACGGGCTGCAGAAGAGCACTGGGAATGTTTATTCTACCATGCAAAAAGCAGGGCAATTGCAAAAGTAGCGTTTGAGAATGAAGCGTTCAGGATAGTTTAAGGAGAGCAAGGAACCAGGAGCCAAGTATCAAGAACCAAGAATCAAGATAAATTCTGGTTCATTGGAGATTTTGTAATAAGAACAAAGAGCAATGATCAAAGACATTAGCTGCTCATTTGACAATTAGCACAATATACTGGCAACAGACAAAGACAACAGGCAACAATTATTTTGAGTAAAGAACAAGGAGCAAAGAACAATGACTATTATGTTTTCATTTGACATTTAGTATTAATCTCAAATTGTCAAAGTAATTTATCAAAGTCAAAAAATAAGCACAAAGACAAACAAGTTTACAAAGAACAATGATCTGTCTTGATTCCTTAATCCTTATTCCTTGTTCTTATTTAGTTTTTCTTCGCTGTCAAATTTATGCTCAGTTCAAATTCATCATCAATTGCTTTATCGCCAATATCACCGAAAAAGGTTTTTGAACGAAACTTGATATCATATTTAGTACGGTCTACCCTGATTCCTGATGCTGCTGCTACAACTACACCTTTCCCCTGTTTAACAGTTGCAGGAAATGTCAATGGATGGGTTATTCCCTTAATTGTCAAATTTCCGGTAATATTTACGCGCTCTTTTCCTGCTGCAGTAACTTTTATGATCTCAAATTTAGAGAGTGGGTTTTTTTCAGCAGAAAAGAAATCAGGCGATTTTAAATGGTTAGTAACACGGGCATTATCTGAGGTGATACTGGACATGTCCATAAGAAATACCCCTTTTTGCAAAGATTTTCCATTATAAACCAGACTGCCTTCTGTGATTTTTACAGTTCCGGTATGGCCACCGCCAACTTTTTTTGCTGACCATCCGATTGTGGAACTCGCTGCGTCAACTGTGTATACATCTTCTTTAATCGGGTTAAAAGCCATCATCAGGATGGTGCCCGCCAAAAGAATTGTGATAGAGAATAGTTTCTTCATTTTTTCATTAATTAATCAATTCCTATAAATATATTCTAAAAATATTTTTGTTTGTCTGTTTGAGGAACAGTCACTGATAATTTACCTGATTCTGACATTAGGCCAAAGTTTTTACATGTTTTTTGAAACTAATGCAGAAAGTCGTACCTACATCAGGCATACTGTCTACTTCTATCTTTCCATCCATAGCTTCTATCTGTGATTTGATAATGTATAATCCCAGACCTTTCCCCTCAATACCTAAGTGGAATCGCTGATAAAGTCCAAAGATTTTATTTCCGTATTTATCGAGATTAATTCCTATGCCATTATCACTGAAGTAAAGTTGTATAAAATCCTTGTCTTCACGAGTTTTTAAGGAAATCACCAGATTCCTGTCCGTTGATTTGTATTTTATCGCATTGGTGAACAGGTTTAACAGTATGCTATGAAGGTAATGTCTTGGGAAATGAATCTTAATTTCCTTTGTAAAGCTTACATCTATTTTTGCACCAGAGCTCCTGATCTGGTTTTCAATCGTTTTAATGACAATATTGAGTTCAGTTTGAAGATCCAGATCTTCACTTTTAGCCGATTTTCCTGATTGGCTGGCAACAATCTCCACCAGATCATTCAGGGTATTGTCAAGTTGCCTTACACACTCATGAATATTCATACGAATCTCTTCCTGAATTTCCTGAGAAAGGCTGTTCTCCTGTTGCAATTGTGTCAGACTTATAAGATTTACCACAGGTGCACGGAGGTTATGAGAGGTAATGTAAGCGAACTTCTCAAGTTCATTGTTTTTCTTGCGTAGTTCCTTTGTAATTTCCTGTAATTCAATCTCTTTTCGTTTGATGAAGTCAATATCCAGTAAGGAGCCTATTACAATATTTCCTTTACCACTACCTTCCCGATTAGTCATTTTACTGAATGAGAGCAACCATTTCCAGTCGCCATGGATCGTTCTGATACGATATGTAAGATTATTGTATTGATTTTTGCCCTTTCTGAGTGCTGCGGTAGCTTGTTTTACATTTGCCTGATCATCAGGATGAATAGATGCAATCAGAGTCTCGTGTTTCAAGAACAAATCCGGGTCAATGCTCTGGTTCCGAAACCAGTTTCGGTCATAAATTACGGTATTTGTATCCAGATCCCTGCTCCATATACTAAGACCTGCAGCCTCAATCGCGATTTCTAACCTTTGTTCTGCTTTTGTGCGGTTAATGATCTCTGTTTGTAGGTCAGAAGTTCTTTTCAATACCTGTTTTCGCAGCTGCCAGGTGCCGATGAGTATCAGAACAAACAGAAATCCCGCTACTCCGATTACATAAAGCAGATAATTGAAGTACTGCAATTTTTTGGTGCTTGAAGAACTGAATATTAAACCATCTATCGTTACATCCTTTTCGGCAAGCCCGAGTTGTTTATAAACCTTAAGCATGTTCTGCCAGCGTCCGGGATTAATATGTCCGATCTCAACAAGATCGGGCAGGATCAATTTATTCATTTCACTGGCCTCATAAAGCAATTGTTCTCTGGTAATGCCCCTGCTTTGTACGCCCTGAAGCCCAAGAATAAATTCTGTAATTTCATCGGGATGGTTCATCGCATATTGCCAGCCTTTCAAACTTGCCTCATTGAATTTTTCAACGGTCCCTGGGTGCTTATTTGCCATATCAAGCGTTGTAAAAAGCAGGTCACCGTAAAAGTCAATACCATAATTTATGGGATTGATTATGCTTACATTATGTCCCATCTTACGTAAAAACTGCGGTTCAACAGTTATGTAAGCACTCTGTGCATCAACCCTTCCAGTTATGAGATCCTGAATTTGCCAGCTATGATTAATGATGTTAACTGAGTCTATGGGGATTCCTTCGTTTAAGAGCAGGGCTTTGAGTAATCTGCCGCCCTGGTCATCCGATGCCATTATGGTCTTTCCGGCAAGATCCGATGGAGAATTGATCTTCTTATCTGCCAGAGTCATAAATATGTATGGGGAGTGCTGAAAAATAGCAGAAACAACTACCACCGGTTTTTTGTTTATGAAGGAATTTAAGATGTCAGATCCGGTAACACCGAAGTCAGCATTGCCTTTCAGAACATTATCTACCGATGGGGTTAATGCATTTCCTTGCAATATTTCAACATCGAAGCCTGCCTCTTTATAAAAGCCCTTTTCTTTTGCTGCATAATAACCAGCAAATTGAAATTGATGTAACCATTTTAACTGAAGTTTTATAGGTTTTAATTCTTGAGAAACCGCCTGGAATGGATAATTCAGACATATTAATACCAGAACGGAATAATGTATTAGGGTATGAAAGTTAATTTTCATTTTGATACTCATCAATTACAATCTCAATGCTCAAGGTCTTGAAATTACTGATTTTCAATTCTTTAATAACATAGTACAAGAATGTTGATTTGAACTTGTCAATAACCCAATTTCTCAACCCAATTTAATTTACACGATAATTCTGTTAAATTGTTTAACAGATAATATAATTAACCGGTAAACAACTTTCATAAATATAGTTCAATAAAATAAAAATACCCTGCTTTTAGACAGGGTATAATGAGTATCAGTGAATGTAAAAAATTAAACTACACTAGTTCCTCGGCAAATGATTCTATAGGAGGGCATGAACAAATCAATGTCCTGTCTCCATATGTATCATTAACCCTGCCAACTGAAGGCCAGAATTTATAGGCAGCCACATAAGGTAATGGAAATGCAGCAGTTTGTCTGGAATAGGAGTGTGCCCAATCGTTTGCAGTTACTACTGCAGCGGTATGTGGAGCATTTTTTAAAGGGTTATCTACAGGGTCAAGTTTTCCGCTTTCAACTTCTGATATTTCATTACGGATAGCAATCATGGCATCACAAAAGCGATCCAGTTCATGTTTAGGTTCTGATTCGGTTGGCTCAATCATGACGGTGCCTGCAACCGGGAAGGAGACTGTGGGTGCATGGAAACCATAATCCATCAGCCTCTTGGCGATATCAGTAACTTCAATACCGTATGCCTTAAAAGCACGGCAATCAAGAATCATTTCATGTGCACAACGCCCCTGGCTTCCTGAATACAGAACCGGATAAGAATTCTCAAGACGGGCTTTAATATAATTGGCATTCAAAATCGCGTACTTAGTTGCATTTGTCAATCCTTCGGCACCCATCATCGCAATATATGCATGTGAAATGATAAGGATTGAAGCCGATCCCCAGGGTGCTGATGAGACCGCAGAAATGGATTTTTCATTTCCCATATTTACAACAGCATGACCCGGTAAAAAAGGTACCAGATGTTTTGCTACCCCTATTGGGCCCATTCCTGGTCCGCCACCACCATGCGGGATGCAAAATGTTTTATGCAAGTTCAGGTGACAGACATCGGCTCCGATCGCTGCCGGGCTGGTTAGACCAACCTGCGCATTCATATTTGCTCCGTCCATATAAACCTGTCCGCCATTTTTGTGAATGATCTCACAGATCTCAATAATCGATTCTTCGAATACACCGTGTGTTGAAGGATAAGTTACCATCAGACATGAAAGATCAGAAGCATGTTCTTCAGCTTTCGCTTTCAGGTCGGCTACATCGATATTGCCCCTTTC
>Ga0123337_10005751_pt1 | contig 12069 bp, 6 predicted proteins | sample frozenSSSSmetaG_FD_89792 | JGI IMG/M metagenome (GOLD analysis project Ga0123337, IMG submission 89792) | Glacier valley bacterial and archeal communities from Borup Fiord, Nunavut, Canada, to study Microbial Dark Matter (Phase II) -... | ecosystem: Environmental > Aquatic > Freshwater > Ice >...
TTCCACTCACATCATGAATCGTCACAAACACCTTGCGAACTCCTGGATTGATATTGCCTATTCCCAAATAATCTGTATCTACTTTTACGACTGAAAAATCTGCTTTTGTTCTGCTTAAATCAATAGACGCATAATAGATCCCTTGCACACCTTCAGCATTTACCAGTTCCAGCTTGTACACAATAAAAGTTGAGTTTGTTTCCATGACACTTTGATCCAGGCAAGCATAATAAAAAGAATTATTTTCTCCTTGATGAATAGACTCGCCTATCTTCACAAAACCTCCATCTGCAGACGCTCTGTAGACGTTAAAATAAGCATTTGGATGAGGGTCTGCTGAGGCCCATGACAATTCAAGTCCGCCTTGATTCTTTTCTACATTAAAAAAGAGTATACTTATTGGGAGTGAGCTTAGCACATTCACTTTGGCGAATGCTGTTCCCACATTAGAGGAACCCACATAAGCCCCGATAAAATTTGTATCATTTGAGCCGGCCAGGGAAGAAACCTTGGCACTATAGATGAGTTTGATGGAGTCATTTTTAGGCACCACCCATGAAAACACACCCGGAGAAATCTCTTTTTGCCCATAAAAATACAGGAAATTTGTATCCTGATAAACGGGATATGCCGTACAATTGGTATAAGTAACCAGTCGGGGAAACACTGAAGTACTGGTTTCCATATACAGAAATTTGTAATCTCTAGGCAAGTCATCTACCAATTTATCTATGGTGATATCGGCTACTGCACTTGTATTTTTGATGACTATCGTGTACCTTACCGTATCGTTCGGACTCACATTCAATTGATTCACGCGTTTACTGATGGTAAGACTATTCGTAGGTATTGAGGTGCCTGTAAAACTTGTGGTATTGGCCTGCCATCTCTGCGAAGATCCGGCATCTGATACCACATAAGGAATAAGATTAGAGGAAGTAATGGCTGATAAAGCACCTGAAATTTTAAGATACCATTCAATGGTTACGCTACCGCCCGAAGGCAAATTGCTGGTAATAGAATTGATATAATGTGTATTGGCCATATTGACCGGAAAATCTGTAGGGATAGTGGATGAGGTGATTTTACAGCCTATGATAGAATACCCCGCAGGAAACGCACTGGTGGTGCTTAGTTCCATATCGACGATATTTCCCGGTTTGATATTGGAAATATTGTAAGCCACAGAAATTGTCAGCATGGTACCTACCAGATTGGCTGTAGTTGCCAGCACAGTAATTGTATTATTGTTAGAATTTCTAATCACATAAGTATTTTTTGTCAGACTGCTACTCACTGTCCCTGCATTCACATCTTTTACAATGACAGGAAGTGTCAGATAATCCGTAGTAAGATTGGTATTATTGGGGTAAGTAAGACAATTATAACCCACATAAAAAAAAGCGGTTGCTGAATCACCGACAGCAATGTTACCGATATAAACTGTTTTAGATGTTTTAACCGTAAAAGAAGGTGTTCCTCCGGTATAGGATGCCGCTCCTGTGGCAGTAAAACTTATATTGCCTATATCAATACTCACCCCTTGCAACAAACTGCCTTTGGTGTTTTTAATCCTGAAAGACACCACTTTGCCAAGTGGCCCACCCGGGGTACATGAATTGTCGAGCCAAAAATACCCGGATATTAATCTAACGCTCACATCTCCTCCACTTAAGGAGAATCCTTTTTGCGCCATCATCATGGAGAGAATAAGAACGATTTTTGTAATGCTTATTTTCATGCGAATTTTATTTACTTGTGTCCATTTTTTAATGCTTTCATGGCTGTTATTTAAGTTTTTATACCCAAAGAACATACTTTTTTTGCTAAGTCATGAAAGAGAATTTGTATTAGCGCAGTGTAAGCGTTTAACCTTTATCTAAGATAAAAATAGTTACTCAAAAACCACATCTTACTGATAAAAATGAACTATTAAGGATAATAAACTCATTATTAATATATTAAATTTCAAATAAAGCTTAGTCATTCATATCTTGTACGATATACTGGACAATATGATTTCACCGCCTATTTCTTAAGTCGTCATAAAAAAAGCAAATCATACTAAAATAAATAGCTGAATATTTAATCAAAACAAGCACAAGCATGATTTGTAACACATCAAAAAACAAGGTAATTAATACTAAAATGACTACGATTCCCTATGTGAATAGATTGATTGTTGTTTAACCTTACATATTTTTCATAAAAAAACCCATGCATGCTGCATGGGTTTTTTTATAATGGATGATAGGCTGAATTAAAGTTTGGTCTGACCGATGTTAGTTGAAACACCTGCTGTAACTACCACGGCTTTGATGGTGACTGCTGTATAAGGCGAAGCCGGATTAATGGTCACATCATAGGTGCCTGGTAAAAGTCCCTTAATCATATAATTGCCGCTGAGGTTCACAAATGAAGAAAATGTATCGGTACCATTGATTGCGCTAACCGAAGCGATAATACCTGCCGGGTCTATGGTTCCTGCAATAGAGCCTGAAATCGCTTTTTCAACAGTTCTGATGACAGGTTTTAGTTTGTATCCCCCATTACCCAATCTGATGACCGAACGATTAGCATCAAAATCCAGAAGAACAATATATGAACTCCCTGCCGCGATTTGTTGATGCACTTGAAGTTTAAGACCTGACTGTTCTCCACTCGGAACAGATAAAGGATAAGTCATGCTGTCTACTATTACTGAATTATCAGGGCCTAATATCAGCCTGATCTGCTGAACAGTGCCTGCATCTATTGCTCCACTTGCAATCATGGTATCTACACCATTAGAAAAATCAAGCAGATTATAAATACCGGGTTTGACATTTAAGAGCACATTTTTTCCTCCCTGCCCTGTAATCTCTACACCCCTGATATCCACATTTACCGCTGTATACGGACCCGGTGCATCCGTCATCCTTACTGTATAGGTAGCTTTTTGAGCATCTGTATTGTTTTGCACCTCAGAGTCGGCCTTTTTGCAGGCATTCATTAATACCACAGATATTGTGATCATTAATAATAATTTTACTTTTTTCATATGATTAGTTTATTACTTTAATGTTAAGAACTCAAGAACCAAGCCACCTTTGCAAATCATTTGCAATCAGATGTATAAGAAAAACACCTGTGCCTGTATTGTTGCAATTTAATGTCAATTTTCTCAAAATGAGATAAGCGCTGGTAGAAAGATTGGGAATAAAATAAACGGATAATGACCTAAAAGAAAAAGGGTCAAACTTGAAGTTTGACCCAGATCCTAAAACTAAAACTATGAAAACACTCTATATTTTCTCTAAACACTTTAATCTATTAAAATTATTAATTCGTCAAAATTAACACAGCAAATCTACGACCGGAATATCCATTCATCAATAGTAGCAAAAATGATATTCCTGTAGTACAAACAATGACAAAATGGAGTTCAAAATCTATCTAAAATTTACAGATAAATTCTGAAAATCGACCCGACATCTACTGTACTTTCAGCCTCTATACGTCCATTTAAAGCCTCTACCTGATTTTTTGTAATAAACAAACCCAGCCCTCTTGCATCCTCATTATGATGGAAAGTTTTATACATCCCAAACAATTTCACACCGTTTTTATCCATATCAATACCAATGCCATTATCTGCCACAGATAATTCCAGATGTCCCCCTTCTTGTTCTGCAGATATACTGATGACACAATTGCGCATAGGTGATCTATATTTAATGCTGTTGGACAATAAATTAAGCAGTATACTTTCAAGATATGCCGGCACAGTTTGAATCACCATCTCTTTGGGTATTTGATTCATAACAATGGTTTTAGTGCTAGAAATCAGCGCGTTAATGGCATTGCAGGTTTTGTCGACTTCTGTTCTGAGATTGACCTCTATCTTTTCCCTGCTTTTATCGTTTTGCATGGTAATAATATTGTTCAGATTATCAATGGTTTCACCGAGTTTATCTGTACTGGTTTTAAGCATATTGATGAATACCACCCTATCGTCATCATTGCCCGCGTCTTTTAGAACATCCACCAATCCGATAATATTAGCCGTGTGCGAGCGGATATTGTGCGATACGATATAGGCAAAATTCTGCAAACGCTTGTTTTGTTCTCTGGTGGTATTGAGCAAATCCTGTAATTGTAATTCGGCTTGTTTCTGCTCGGTTACATCATGCACAATGCCATATATCCCGATGGGCACTCCTTCATTGTTAAATTCATACTTGCATTCAGAATTGACATATCGCTCTGTTCCATCAGCTCTGACTATTCTATGGGAACAAGAAAAATCAAGATGATTGTCTAAGGTATTTTTCATCTTCGTTACCACTTCCTGACGATCATCCTTGTGAATATATTTCATCCATTTGGCCACTGACATTTGTTCTTCATCGGAATGAATGCCATAAATCTTACTGGCCTCCTTTGACCAAAGAGACATGTTATTTGTAAAATTAATCTCCCAATTTCCCAAGTGCGCAATGGCCTGAGCCTGTTTGAGCCTCTTGTGTTTGATTAACAACCTTTCTTCCGAAATTTTCTGCTCTGTAATATCGCTCATACCACCTACCATACGCGTGGCCTTTCCTTTATCGTCACGAACAATATGGCCGTTATCTTTGATATATAACATGCTGCCCGCTGAGTCATAAAATCGGTATTCACATTCCCATATCAGGATTTCAGGATTTTCCAGACTCCCTTGAAGGCTCTGTATGACCCGCTCTTTGTCCTCAAGATGTATATTGCCCAACCACGTATCATCATCTGCATGACCTGACGCAGTGGCATAACCGAATTGTTCCTTGTAATTATCAGACCTGTAAATTTTTCCTGTGATGATATCCCAATCCCACAAAATATCATTTGTAGCTTTTGTGGCTAGTGCATAACGTTCATTACTTTGCACGACTGCATGCTCCGCCAGTTTGATGTCTGTGACATCATGCGTGATACCATATAAGCCTATGAGTTTTCCATCTGTATTAAATTCATACTTACTTTTAGAATAGATATGTTTGACGCCACCATCCCGCAAAATGATACGGTAATTCAAGACATTCTCACTTAGTGTTTTTTCAGATTCCTTGACAGAAGCCATCACATCATCCAAATCATCCGGATAAATAAATGATATCCAACTGGCATGTGATTGTATATTTTCTGTCTCCGGCAAGCCATAAATCCGACAAGTTTCGTCTGACCAAATGGAAACACCACTTGCAAAATTAACTTCCCAATTCCCCACATGCGCAATACCCTGAGCTTCCTGCAATCTTTTTCCACTCTGTATCAGACTCACTTCACCAAGCTTGCGTTCCGTGATATCCTGATGCGCTACAACGATTAACGGTTCATCACTTTCAAATTTTGTAACCCGCAAACCAAACCATCTTTTTTGATCAGGTGCATGGCAAGGGTATTCCATATAAAACACCTCTCTTTTTCCTTCTATCACTTCTTTCATACCTTGCAAAACCTGAGAAGCTGACGCCACACCATCCTCTGCAGACTTTTTACATACCTCAAAATAATTATTCTCTATCATAGTCTTGGCCAATAAAGTCCCTCCATTTTCTGTCGCAAACTTATGCCATGAATTATTCACAGCTACTATGGCTCCTTCCGGATTCACCACCGCTATGTTGGAATTGAGTGAATTTAGAACGCCCTGATTAAATACTTCGCTCTTTTGTAGTTGTTGCTCTGCTTTTCTTTTTTGTGTAATATCCCTCGCATAGCAGGCTGTACCGACAATCACTTCACCCTGATAGATGGGATAAAACGATATTTCAGACCAATATTCATCAGGTATATAGGTATGCTCCTCTACGGTAAATGTTTCTCCAGAAAAAGCCCTTTCATATAAACCCTTGTATCGCAGATTTTGTTCTTCGCTAAAACCTAAATCCAATACATCGGCATCTTTGAAAACTGTTTTACCACACATCCATTTGACCATGGTTTCAAAAGTCTGATTACTTGTAATTAACCTGAAATCACGGTTAACACTCCACATCAAATCCTTGGTGTTATTAATCAGCGCCTTGAGATTATTGGCTTCAAATTCCTTTTGTTGCTCTTCCTGCCTTTTTGCTGTAATATCATGAACAATACCATAACGCCTAATAATTTGACCCTCTGCATTCAGCACATTTTTACTTTCACAAAACACATACCCAATGGTGCCATCAGGGCGCAAAACTCTGTGCTCATAGGTAATATCATGACCATTGCGCTCCGAATCGCTTATTATTTTTGATACAAAATCCCGGTCATCCGGATGGATAACCGCATAGTAATTTTCTTTTGAAGGTTCTTTTTCTTTGGGCAACCCAAAAATCTGATACAGATATTTCGACCATGTAAATTCGTTTGCCATAATATCCTTCTCCCAGCTCCCTATTTTTGCAATTGCCTGCGCTTCATTCAGCCTGAATTCGCTTTTCCTCAGCGCCTCTTCTGCTTCTTTTTTGTTTTTTATTTCGTCAGCTGCCTTAAGGGCGCGGGACAATTTAAACGTAAGCGTGAATAATTTGTCCTTTAACACATAATCGGTCAGGCCATTCTTGATTAATTCTATAGAATTTTCGACAATGTTATTGCCTGAGACAAAAATAAAAGGAATATGTGCAACCAATTCTTGCCTGATTTTAAAAGCTTCTATGCCTTCAAATCCGGGTAAACAATAATCTGAAAGAATAATATCCGGATGAAATTCAAGCAATGCTTGACGAAAACCGACTTCATTCACCACAATTTTCACTTCATGCGGAAGCCCGCTCTTATTGAGTTCATACAATATAAGGTCAAGGTCATTAGGGTCGTGTTCCAGAACTACAATCTTGATTTGGCGATGCGTCTTATCATCAAATAACACAGAAGGATGCATAGATTTTGAAACTAACATTATCCCGCGTGTTTCGAATCTCCCTGATGGCCCTTATTGTGAACACTTTCACTCATAGGTTGAGACTCTTTAAAGCTAAGAACACTAAAAGGAAAACCTGCTCTACCGGGAATAAATACGCCCGCCGGAATCATGCTTCTGGAGATCCTTTTTTCTTCTAAGCCGTTTATAACTTGGCGATTGGATGTAAAAAAATTTAACATGTTGTCTTGTATTTGTGTGTTACAAATGTAGACATATACCCAAAAACAGGATATAGTTACAAAAATGAAACGTCTGTCATTAAAACAATGACAGACATCCTGTCATATACCTAGATTTTACTATCCAAGCGATTAAGCTCAGAATCCATGTATCAAGTGCTGAAAAACGGGCTTATTATACACCGAAACATTCCATTTGAACTGATTTAATTCAAATGATTATTGATAGCATAAACGGTCAATTCCGCATTGTTTTTCATATTCATTTTTTCCAGTAATCTGCTGCGATATGTACTCACTGTTGCCACACTTAAAGACAATTCTTCTGCAATTTCAGAAACGGTCTTGCCAGATGCGATGAGTTTTAAAACCTGTAACTCCCTGTCTGATATTAATTCGTGCTGCTCTTTACCCATATCTCCATCAAATCTTGACGCAAGTTTTTCTGCCACTTCCTGAGAAATATATTTTTTACCCCCAAGAATAATTTTAATGGCATTTACAAATTCGGCCCTGGGACAATCCTTAGTAATATATCCATTTCCCCCTGCTTTCAGCACCCTCAGTGCATACTGATTTTCGGGGTGTATGCTGACAATCAGCACCGGTATTTTTATGGATTCCGACCTCAATTGTTTCAGCACATCGAGGCCTGTTTTATCGGGCATGGACATATCCATAATCACAAGGTCCCAATGTCCGGTTCTAGCAGCTTTTTCTGCGCTTGTTCCATTCGACACTTCCTGTATATCTGCCGCGGTAAATTCTTCGGCTACAATTCTGGAAAGCCCTCCCCTAACCAATTCATGGTCATCTACTATAAGTATTTTCATAATTAAACGGTAAAGTTAATTTTGTATAGGTTCCTTTTCCTTTTATTCCACTAATAACAAGCTCTCCCCCCAGAAGACTTGCCCTTTCTTTCATGCCCAATATGCCTAATGTCTTTCCGTTATGAATATGGTCATCGGAAACACCTTTTCCATCATCGTTGATTTCCATCACCAACTCATGTCCGTTTTCGCTCAGTTTTACAGATACCGACTGCGCTTCTGCATGTCTGCTGATATTGGTAAGCGTCTCCTGCAAAATCCTGTAAACATTAATGCCAAAATCGCTGTCAAATTTCCTTTCCTTGACACTGGAAATAAAATGGCAGAGCGTTCCTGTCTTTTCTTCAAAGTCGTTACACTTCCATTCCAGAGCAGCCATTAAGCCCAAATCATCTATAATGGCAGGTCTTAGTTCCGATGAAATTCGTCTCACGGTATTGATGATATCGTCACTGAGATTCAGCATATCATTTAATTTTGACATCACTGCTTGATTCGCGCCATCCTGTTTATGCATCACCCAGTCTATATCCATTTTCAGAGCTGTAAGATGCTGTCCGAGTTCATCGTGAATTTCACGGGCAATATGTTTGCGCTCATCCTCCCTGATATTTCTCAAATGGGTAGAGAGTTGTCTTAATTGTTCATTTTTTATCAGTATTTCTGCCTCAGCTTTTTTCCTTTCTGTGATATCCTGAACAATACCATATTGTCTGAGTGGTATACCATCAGGACTAAATTCAAACTTCCATTGTGAATGCCCATGTTTTAAATCACCACTTTTGGTATAAAACCTGAAATTAAAAGACGCATCGGTCTTCTGCTCAAATGACAATTCAATGATTTCATTCAATCGATTGATATCATCCTCATGCACTAAAGAAGAAAATAAATCTCTGGAGGCATGACATTCACTTCGCTTGACGCCAAATATAGTATACAATTCCTCCGACCAGGTCTGGACTTTCGTTGCAATATCGACCTCCCAGTTACCAATACCGGCAATTGCCTGTGCCTCTGCCAGCGATTTTTCGCTTTTAATCAGATTGCGTTCAACTTCTAATTTAGCCGCCTTTTCTTCGGATTCCCTCAGTGCCCTTGTGAGTTTAAGTGTGAGCGTGAATAATTTATCTTTTAACACATAATCCGTCACCCCACTCTTAATCAATTCAATTGAATTTTCTTCTCCTATGGCACCAGAAACAAAAATAAACGGAATATGGGGTGCCTTTTTTTGTTTCATTTGAAAAGCGTGAATGCCATCAAATGCAGGAAGTGAAAAATCGGAAAGAATAATATCAGGTTGAAATTCCGTTAATGCTTTTTCAAAATCAAGTTCAGTCTGAACAATTTCTCCGGCATAAGATATACCGCCTTTATTCAGCTCATATTCTATCAGGCCAATATCATTGACATCATGTTCAAGAATTAATATTTTTATCTTTCTATCCATATCAATTGGGAGCCTTGTTGAGTATCATCCAATACATGCCCAATTCAGAAACTGCCTTGACAAATGCATCAAATTCCACTGGTTTTACCACATAACTATTAACACCTAAATCATAGCATATTTGAATGTCCGGATCCTGATTGGAAGAGGTTAACACCACTACAGGTATTCTTTTGGTCCTTTCATCCTCCTTAATTATTCGGAGGACTTCTATACCTGTTAGTTTCGGCATTTTCAAATCCAGCAAAATCATCTTAGGTGTTTCATCGATTTTCCGGTCGGAAAATTTTCCTTCGGAGAAAAGAAATTGTAAAGCTTCTTCTCCGTCTATAACATGCACCAGACGGTTGGCAAGATTATTTTTTCGCAAAGCCCGGATCGTCAGTTCCGCATCATTCATATTGTCTTCGACCAATAGTATTTCAAGTTCGCTGTTCATTTGTTTATATAGTTTTTGTTTTTAAAAGTGTGAAATAAAAAGTTGCGCCTTCATCCAATTTTCCTTCTGCCCAGACACGTCCGCCATGCTTCAGTATAATTCTTTGTACAATAGCCAAACCGACCCCAATACCCTCAAATTCTTCCTCAGAATGCAAACGCTGAAACACGCCAAATAACTTATTGACAAAACGCATATCAAATCCGGCTCCATTATCTTTAATATAATACACCATTTCATGCGCTTCTTCTCTGAATCCGATTTCTATGATAGATATTTCTTCGTGTCGGCTGTATTTTATGGCGTTTGAGATTAAATTAGTCCATACCTGCTTGATGGTTGCACTGTCTGCTTCCACATCCGGAAGCTCATCTATCCTAACCTCAATCTGTCTTTCTGTTTCCAAGCCTTTATGCTCTTTTACAACAGAGTTGACCAAATCTTTCATAGAAAACAGATGTTTTGCAAGTTCCTTTTTACCCAATCTTGAGAAAGTCAATAACTCATCAATCAGCTGTCCCATTTTTTTGGTATTCACAAGCACCCTGTTCATTAAACGGTTGCCTTCCTCATCAAGCTGACGGCCATATTCATTCTGTATGATTTGGGTATATCCATGTATCGCTCTTAAAGGCGCCCTTAAATCATGAGAAACCGAATACGAAAAAGATTCAAGTTCTTTATTGGCTGTTTCCAATTGCGCAGTGCGCTCCAGAACTTTAGCTTCCAGAACTCTGTTGAGTTCAGCAATATCCTTTTGTGCCTGTTTGACCACAGAGACATCAATACCGACAATCAAAGCGGCATACACTTCATGTTTCTCATCATGTAAAGGTACATATCTCGTAATGATATCATACCCGTTCCTGCTTGATTCTGTCGTAAAATAGTGCCCTTCAAACACCCGCTTAAAATCCATCTCTAAATGCTTAAAAACTTCAGGAGATAAAATATCCCTTGCATTTGCTCCTAATAATTTCTCTTTAAAATAACCAAACTGTTCTATCATATCACCCTCTACCAATTCATATCTGTAATCCTTATCAATAATAAGGATAGCTGAACCTGTGATGCTTGAAGCAATCGTTTTATAAACTTTTTCACTTCTTAGAAGCTTTTCTTCGGCCTGTTTTCTTTCCGTCACATCCCTGTAATTAATCAGCAATCCTTTGATATTGGGATCGTTCAAAAGATTCGTTGCATCTGCTTCTAACCATACCCAATATCCTCCTTTATGCCATCGTCTCCATTCATGACGGAAAGTTTTACCCGGCGATTCCAAAACCGTCTTTGTAATGAATGCAAGGTTCTCTTTATCTTCCGGATAAGTGCCTTCCCGCTTATTATTCAGCATGAGTTCCTCACTCGAATAACCCAATATTCTTTCATTGTTTGGACTCAAATATTCAAGTTCGCCTTTGGCATCCATAATGGCGATGGCATCATTGCCATATTTTACCATGGTATTGAACCATTTTTCATTCTGTTCAAGTTTCTCCTGAGATTTTTTCTTCTCGGTGATATCCCTGTAATTTGAAACGATTGCCTCTATATTTTTATCGTCCAGCAAGTTCACTACCGTTCCCTCTAACCATATATAATGCCCGTCTTTGTGCACGGCTCTGATGGTTCTGGGAATTGGCATACCGGGTTTGCGCATCAATTCTTCCAGTAGATTTCTGGATGCTTCTATTTGGTCAGGTTGCATAATGGAAAAACCAAGCTTACCCACTATGTTTTCCAATGGAAATCCGGTTATTTTCTCCAATGCCGGACTTGCATAAATGAGCCTACCATCTTTATCTGTCATCGCAATAATATCACCGGCATTTTCTATCAATGCCCTGAATCTGGACTCCGCTATCTTCAAGGTATTGATATCTGTATGTATACCTATCGAGCCAATCACCTCGGCATTATTATCGATATAAGGAGAGCCGCTGATGCTGAACCAAATTTTCCTACCTTTACTATCTTTTAACTGGATATCATACTTCCCTGATATTTTATTTTTTCTGTCTTCAATGGCAGATTTGATTAACTCATGCTGCTGAGATTCATCAAAAAACAATAAATGCGCCACCTTTCCTTTGAGGTCTTCAAATTTGTATCCCAACAATTCACAAAACATGGTATTGGCATACATAATTTCATCATCATTGTTGACAATCAACAAACCTTCACTCATCTTTTCCACGACACTCTCCCACTGATGACGCGGGGAATAATCCAAA
>Ga0123337_10005753_pt1 | contig 12067 bp, 8 predicted proteins | sample frozenSSSSmetaG_FD_89792 | JGI IMG/M metagenome (GOLD analysis project Ga0123337, IMG submission 89792) | Glacier valley bacterial and archeal communities from Borup Fiord, Nunavut, Canada, to study Microbial Dark Matter (Phase II) -... | ecosystem: Environmental > Aquatic > Freshwater > Ice >...
CCCCCGAAAAGGCTTTCGGCTCTTTTAAATTAACTGCAACTTCCCACAATTGTATAGCATAATAAAAAAACGTTTTCAACAATCGTTGATAAATAAACAAAAGCCCCCGGCCCCTAAAGGGGAGACTGGTCCCTAATAATTCAATGTCTTTTCTTAAACCAATATATTAAGTATCCTATTTGGTAAATCATTTCGAATTGAGGGCTAAGCCCCTTCAGGGGTTTGGGGCTTCTACTTATTCGTCATCCTGATAATGGGCACAATCATTTCCTCCAGGCTTACCCCACCGTGTTGGAAAGTGTTTTTATAATAATTTACAAAATGGTTGTAATTGTTAGGATAACACAGGAACATATCACCCTTGGCAAATATAAAAGAGGAGTTGATGGTGGGAACGGGTAAACCAGCCTCTCTCGGGTTTTTAAATGCCAGTACCTCTTTTGGTTCGTAGTTTAAATTACGTCCATGTTTGTACCGCAGGTTAGCGGTGGTTTGTTTATCTCCAATTACTTTGGTTGCGTTTTTTACCCGTACGCTTCCGTGGTCTGTTCCAACAATCACCGTCACTTTTTTATCGGCTATTTTTTTCAGCGCCTGGTGCAGCGGTGAATGCTCAAACCAACTTTCGGTAATGCTGCGATAACTGGTTTCATCACTGGCCAGTTCTTTTAGCACTTCCATTTCAGTACGGGCATGACTTAGCATGTCTACAAAATTATATACAATCACGTTGATGTCGTTTTGCAGCATATTGTGCATATTGTCTACCAGCTTCTGTCCATCGTGGTTATTCGTAATTTTTGTATAGGAATATTTCAAATCGCCTTTACCCGTTTTTTTTAACTGTGTTTTAAAAAACTCTTCTTCAAACATGTTTTTTCCTCCTTCCTCATCGTCGTTTTTCCATTGATTTGGAAATTGCTTTTCAATGTCTACTGGCAACATGCCAGCAAAAATGGCATTTCTTGCATATTGGGTAGCTGTGGGAAGAATGCTGTAAAATGTTTCTTCTTCCTGGATTCTAAAACTATTGGCAAAAATGGGCTGTATGGTTTTCCATTGATCAAAACGCAGGTTGTCTATCAGCACAAAAAACAAGGGAGTTCCTTTTTCAAGGTGAGGAAATACTTTAAACTTCATCAGGTTGTGACTCATGATGGGCGCTGCGGTACTTTTTTCGGCCACCCAGGAGGCATAGTTTCGGGAAATGAATTTAAAAAACTCCGTATTGGCTTCTGATTTTTGTGCCTGAAAAACTTCCTGCATTTCAGGGCTGTCGCTCTTTTTCATTTCCAGCTCCCAATACACCAGTTTTCTATAAATCTCCATCCATTGATTGTAATCCGGATTATCGTTCAGCGCCATAAACAGACTGCGAAATTCCTGTTGGTAAGCCGAGGTTGTTTTCTCCGCCACTAGCCTTTTATTGTCAATCAGTTTTTTTAAGCTAAGCCATACCTGGTTTGGATTGACGGGTTTAATCAGGTAGTCGCTTATTTGCGATCCAATGGCTTCATCCATCAGGTTTTCTGCTTCATTCTTGGTAATTAAAACGACAGGCAGATTACTGTTTACTTCTTTAATTTGCTGCAGGGTTTGCAAGCCGGTAATGCCCGGCATGCTTTCATCCATCAACACTACGTCTACAATGTTCTTTTTTACATATTCCACCGCATCAAAACCATTGGTTTTGGTTTGCACTTCATAGCCCTTGTTTTCTAAAAAAAGTATTTGTGATGTAAGACTTTCAATCTCATCATCTACCCAAAGTATTTTTGATATGCTCATGTTGGTATTATTAGTTGATGGTTAATGGTTGATGTTTTTTCCCTGAATTTCACCCAGTCAATCCTTCGATTTTTTTAAAATGATTTGTCACAGTTTTGCAGATCGGACGCTATTTTCTTTAACTGCTTTTTGTATTTTTCTTTTATCAGCAAAAGGAATGGTTACGCTATCTTAGCTATGCAATTGTTACAAATTTAATTTTTTAACACTATGCCAATCGGCATTATTTAGCTTTGTGCATCTTTTAACAAAAAAGCTGGTCTGATTGAAGGTACAAACATTCACCAAAGCCTATCAACAATTAACAACTCAGCAGTGAAACCAACACAATCAACCTTAAACCCTGAACGAATACATGTCAGCCAGAAAAATAATCAATGACCCTGTTTACGGCTTTATTACAATTGATGATGAATTGATTTTTAATATCATTGCCCATCCCTATTACCAACGGCTGCGTCGCATTCACCAAATGGCCATGGCGGTATTGGTTTATCCGGGGGCGGTTCACACAAGACTGCACCATTCGTTGGGTGCTTATCATTTAATGCGCAGCGCATTGCATGAATTAAGAAATAAGGGAGTTGAAATAACCAAAGAGGAAGACCAGGCAGCAAAGATCGCTATACTACTGCACGATATTGGTCACGGACCGTTTAGTCATGCCCTTGAAAACGTGTTGATAGAAGGCATGCATCATGAAGCAATATCCCTGCTGCTGATGAAAGAACTGAACAAACAATTTGACGGACGATTACAAATGGCGCTGGATATTTTCACCAATCAATATCCCAAAAAGTTTTTACACCAGTTGATCAGCGGGCAATTGGACGTTGATAGAATGGATTACCTGACGAGGGATAGTTTTTTCTCCGGCGTAAGTGAGGGGGTAATTGGGTACGACCGTATTTTAAAAATGCTGACGGTACACCAGGGGGAACTGATGGTGGAAGAAAAAGGGATTTATTCAATTGAAAAATTTTTAGTCTCACGCCGCCTGATGTACTGGCAGGTGTACCTGCATAAAACCGTGGTGTGTGCGGAGCAAATGCTGAAGCGGATCATCAGAAGAGCAAAGTTTATTAAAGCACCTACAGCCTTACCACTGCACCAATTTATAAACGAGCCGGTTGACACAGTTACGCTAGAGCAGTTTTGCACACTGGATGATTATGATGTGGTATCTGCTATTAAAGGCTGGTGTTTGCATGAAGATAAAATATTGTCCTTTTTAAGTAAGGGAATCATCAACCGGGATTTGCTAAAAGTAAAATATACTCCGGAACCAGTGGATGAGATGATACTGGCAGCAAAAAAGCAGGAAGCCATGGAGAAAATGAATATAAGTGCAGCAGATGCAGAATGGCTGGTATTTACCGGGGAAGCATCGGGCAGTACCTATAATTTTGACGATGAACGCATCAATATTTTATTTAAAGATGGCGCTGTAAAAGATATATCTGAAGTGGATGACGCCCTCATCAATCAAAAGCTGAGCGGCACAATTAAAAAATATTACTTTTGTTACTTAAAATAACCGTTACCCCATAGCTTCAAACCTAAAATGAAAACAGGTAATTAACAGCTAAAGGTAAATTAGCCCAACAATAAAAATTATGCAATTTTCCGCAGCTCAAATAGCAATGATGATCAATGGTAGGGTAGAAGGCAATGCCGAGGCCCTGGTAGCTTCTTTTGGTAAAATTGAGGATGCCAAACCTGGTCAGCTTGCATTTTTGGCCAACCCAAAATACGAGGAATACCTTTATAGTACAAAGGCTTCAATCATCATCGTTAACGAAAAACAGGAATTAAAGCACCCAATTGATGCTACATTAATACGTGTCACAGATGCGTATACCGCCTTTGCCATCTTACTGGATAAATATCAGCAAATTCAAAATCAGCAATTGAGTGGAGTGCAGCAACCAGCTTATATTGATGCTACCTCTAAAATAGGCGAGCATGTTTTTATTGGGGCTTTTGCTTATATCGGAGCAAATGCGGTGATTGCTGATGGCGCCAAAATTTTTCCACATGCCTATATTGGTAACAATGTGTTGGTGGGGGAAAATACGATTGTACACCCCGGTGTAAAAATTTATCATGGATGTATAATTGGAAGAAACGTAGTGATACATGCCGGTACTGTAATTGGAGGCGATGGTTTTGGCTTTGCACCCCAGGCAGATGGCACTTATAAAAAAGTACCGCAGATTGGCAATGTAATTATAGAGGACAATGTGGAAATTGGTTCCAATACCACCATCGACCGGGGAACCATGGGTAGCACTTTGATTAAATCGGGAGCCAAGCTGGACAATCTGTTACAGATTGCTCACAATGTGGAAATCGGTTCTAATTCGGTGATAGCAGCCCAGGCTGGCATTAGTGGTAGTACAAAAGTTGGAAACAACGTTATGATTGGTGGCCAGGTGGGTATTGTGGGGCACCTGGTAATTGCGGATGGAAGTAAGATCAACGCACAGAGTGGCGTAAGCAAATCTATAAAAAAGCCAAATACGGCGGTATCCGGTTCACCAGCCTTCGATTATACTGCAGCGCTCAGAAGCCAGGCGGTTGCCCGAAAATTGCCGGATTTAGAAAAACGAATACTTGAACTTGAAGAAATTATAAAAGAAATGAGGGAAAGAGTTAGCTAAGATTTCCGTGAACTTATCCTATGCGTTCACTGTATGAGGTTTAGTGCAGACATTGAATATTGAATTTTCAATTTTCATTAAAAATGTTCGGCTGTTACATTTGCGGGAAATAGCCATCCTGCCTTTTCCAAAAGGGTGATTTGCCTATTCCCCCAATCATCCTCATCAATAATGACCTTTTTTTTAACCCGATCCCTCATTTCCAAAATCAGGCTACTAAAATCCTCCTACACACATTAATAGCAACCACATAAAAATTTAAATATCTTTGCGAAAATTTTTTAGATACGCATGGACGCAAATTTCAATCCTGATAAACAACACACATTAGTTTCCGAAGTAAAAATATCGGGCACGGGTCTTCATACCGGTATCAATGTAGATATGACCCTTAGGCCGGCCAATCCCGGATTTGGTTTCCAGTTTCAACGGGTTGATCTTCCGGGGATGCCCATTATTAAGGCCGATTGTGATTTGGTGACAGATACCTCCCGGGGAACTACCCTTGAATTGGGCGATGCCAAAGTAAGCACAGTGGAGCATATACTTGCAGCGTTGGTTGGTCTTGGCATAGATAACTGCCTGATTGAAGTAAACGGTCCTGAAATTCCAATTATTGATGGCAGCAGCGAACCGTTTGTAGAAATTATTGAAGAAGTGGGCGTTGTTGAGCAAGATGCAGCTAAAGCATGGTATACGATTGATACCAATATTTCCTACTATGATGAAGAAAAGAGAGTGGAAATGACCGCCTTGCCTTCTACTTATTATAAAATTACTACGCTGATTGATTTTAATTCGCCGGTACTGGGTACGCAACACGCCAGTTTAAAAAGAATGGCGGATTTTAAAAAGGAAATTGCTCCCTGCCGCACTTTTTGTTTTTTACACGAACTACAGGCACTGCTTGATAATAACCTGATTAAAGGTGGCGATATCAATAATGCAATTGTGGTGGTAGATAAGCCAATCTCCGAAGCAGAAATGGCCCGCCTGGCAATAGTATTTGGTAAGGAAAAAATGGAAATAAAAAGCGAAGGTTATTTAAACAATCTTGAATTGCGTTTTCCGAACGAACCAGCCCGGCACAAACTGCTCGATATCGTAGGCGACCTCGCTTTGATTGGTTACGCCGTAAAAGGACATATCATCGCCAATCGCCCCGGGCATAGCAGCAACGTGGCTTTTGCGAAAAAAATAAAGCAGTACTTAAAAAAGAACAAGCATACCAAGGATATTCCGATTTATGATCCAACCCAGCCACCGATTTACTCCCTGCAGCAAATTGAAGCTACATTGCCACACCGGTATCCATTTTTGCTGGTAGATAAAATCATCGATCTGAACGATAAAGTAATTGTAGGTATTAAAAATGTAACCTTCAATGAATTCTTTTTCCAGGGACATTTTCCGGGAAATCCGGTAATGCCAGGGGTGTTGCAGGTGGAGGCATTAGCCCAAACAGGTGGTATACTTTGCATCAATGCCATGCCCGAAGGCCAGTATGACACTTATTTTATAAAAATTGAAAACTGTAAGTTTAAGCAAAAAGTAGTACCAGGCGATACCATGATTTTAAAAATGGAATTGATAGAGCCCATTCGCAGGGGAATTTGTGTAATGCGTGGAAGCGTGTATGTGGGTAATAAGCTGTGTACAGAGGGAGATTTAACAGCGCAGTTGGTAAAGAGAAATTAATTACTCAATGGCTCAATTAGAAAATTACTCAAAGAAGGCAATCTAATTGCACCGGCTAAAATTTTAAAAAATTGCGCCATTTGCAAATTTTCAAATTTTCAAATTCTTTATGATTCATCCCCACACATACATTCACCCCAACGCAAAGCTTGCTACCAATGTAAAAGTTGATCCGTTTAGCGTGATTCACCCTAATGTAGAAATTGGTGAAGGTACCTGGATTGGCAGTAATGTAACCATTATGGAAGGCGCAAGAATAGGGAAGAACTGCCGTATTTTCCCTGGTGCTGTAATTGCCGCTATTCCACAGGATCTGAAATTTGACAACGAAGTAACCACCGTTCAGATAGGCGACAACACCACCATTCGTGAATTTGTAACCATTAACAGGGGTAGTAAAGACCGTTGGACTACCAAGGTGGGCAACAACTGCCTGATCATGGCTTACAGTCATATTGCACATGATTGTGAAGTGGGCAACAACTGTATCATGAGTAATAATACACAGATGGCAGGGCATGTAAAAGTGGGCGATTTTTCGATATTGGGTGGGATGTGCGCCATACACCAGTTTGTACAAATTGGTCAGCATGCTTTTGTGAGCGGGGGAAGCCTTGTAAGCAAAGACGTGCCTCCATATATAAAGGCCGGAAGAGCGCCGCTGAGTTATGCCGGTGTTAACTCTGTGGGATTAAAACGCCGAGGATTTTCATTGGATAGCATCAACCAGATACTGGATATTTATCGCATCATTTACAATAAGGCTATGAATACTTCACAGGCTTTAAATTATATTGAAGAAGAATTGCCGGCAACCGACGAAAGAGATGAAATCGTAACATTTATCAGAGAAAGCGGTCGTGGTATCATCAAGCGTTTTACAAAAGGAAGCATGGATGATGAATAACTTAATCCGGCGCAATTTATAAGTTGGAATAAAAAGCCATCGCAATTTTCAGCATATTATTAAAACATAACTACAATCCGGCGAGGATCCTTCCGCATGGGAAGGCACGGTGGGAGATCAGATGCAACTAAAGCTAACCAATACCGGTAAACGATACAACAGGGAATGGATTTTCCGCCACTTCGACTATGAATTTCTGGCGGGGAAAAAATATGCCATTACCGGATCAAATGGTTCAGGTAAGTCTACTCTGTTGCAGGTAATAGCCGGATCACTCAGCCACAATGAAGGAACGGTTCAGTTAACGGTTGAAGACAAATTGATAACCGAGGAAAAATGCTTTCAGTATATTTCATTAGCTGCTCCTTACCTAGAATTAATTGAAGAAATGACAGCAAATGAGTTTCTTACATTTCACCACCAATTTAAATCGTTGATTGGTTCCAACGAAGAAATCCTAAGCACTATAAGCTTGGAAAAAGCCGCCAACAAACAGATACGATATTATAGTAGCGGGATGAAGCAGCGACTTAAACTGGCACAGGCATTTTTTAGCGATACACCCATTTTATTACTGGATGAACCAACTACCAATCTAGATGCCGATGGCATTGCCTTATACCAACAACTCATTGGCAGCCATACCCAAAACAAGCTGGTAATTATCAGTAGCAACGACTTGCAGGAATATAACTTTTGCGAAGAAGTGGTTTCGATCGGCAAATACAAATAAAATACACTCCAATTCTTTTTGTTTTCATTTTGCCACTCTCTGTGTTGTATAAATCAATCATACATTTAATTCCCTTTCAAACAAGCCTCCTTTCTCAAATTATTTTCACAATTCCGAAGCGCTCCGGCGTTTTATAATTTGTCCAAAAAATTCATGCAGGAATCGGGTGAGGAACCTGAGCGCTAATAAAAATTGGTAATTACAATTTATCTTTTAAATTTGCATCATTGTTTCAATTAATAGCATTTGCGTAAAAATAAAATCATACATCAATTTGCAGCTTTAGCCATGCTATTGCTTTTTGTTTTGGGCAATATGCCAAAGCAGTGGATGCATGATCTATTTGCAAATCACATCGATTACAAGAATGGAATTGTTGAACCTACCCACCCAACGAATGTTTATCAATCCAGCTTTCATTGCCAGACGGATCATTTTATTATTGAGTCTCCGTTTACAAATGATGTCCCGTCCATTCTAATCGATCGTTCGGTTAATTACGTTCAGTTTCAAAGCGCTCTTTACAACTTTCATACTGTTGATCATCAATGTCAGCCTGCGCTTCGGGGCCCTCCTGTTTTTAGTTAGTTGAAATTAATTGCACACTGTTTTGTACAGGTGTAATGCTGTAATCTTTTCTTTTATCAACTTCTAAAGTCTTCGTGATGAAATCAATTCATTTAGTATTTCTGTTTGCATTCCTGTTTTTTTTCGGCATTCAACCATCCATTGCCTTCAGTTTACCTGCGCCGGGTGATCTTGTTAATCCTCCTAAAGGAAATTTTTCCGGTAAGGTAGCAGATGCAAAAACCAGCAAACCGTTACAAGGTGTTTCAATCTATTTTTCTGATATAAAAGTTGGCGTGCAAACGGATGCCTTTGGTAATTATGAATTTAAAAATATCCCTGAAGGCAAGCACCTGGTGGAACTGTCACATATTGGGTACAATACTTTTTCCGATCAAATTGAGATCAATGGCGATACAAAAAGGGATTATTTTTTATCTCAATCAGTAGTAGAAAACAACACAGTTATTGTAACCGGAGTAAGTGGAGCCACGCAGTTAAAAAAGGTACCCTTTCAGGTATCTGTTTTGCGCAGGCAGGATTTGTTGCAGAGTGCTTCCAGTAATATCATTGAAGCATTGGCCAAGCAGCCGGGTGTTTCCAGTATGTCAACAGGACCTGCTATTTCAAAGCCTGTGATCCGTGGATTGGGCTACAACAGGGTGCTTACCATCAACGATGGCGTGCGGCAGGAAGGACAACAATGGGGCGATGAGCATGGGATTGAAATAGATGAATCGAGTGTAAATAAGGTTGAAATATTAAAAGGCCCGGCATCGCTCATTTACGGCAGCGACGCCATGGCCGGTGTGATCAATATCATTACCAATGTGCCGGTTGAAAACAATACCATTAAGGCCAATGTATTCACCAACTATCAAACCAACAACAAAGCAAGAACCCTCAATGCCAACATAGCGGGAAATGTAAAAGGCATCAACTGGAACTTATATGGTTCTACCGTGGCCGCAGCAGATTACCAGAACAAATTTGATGGACATGTTTTCAATTCAAAATTTAGTCAGAAAAACTTTGGAGGATACGCCGGCTACAATGGCAACTGGGGGTATAGCCATTTGCTGTTTAGTAATTTTAATTTGAAAGCAGGATTAATAGAAGGGGAAAGAGATGTACAGGGGTATTTTATAAAACCAGTTGCAGGCGGTGGCGAAAGCAGGGCAACGGAGGGAGATTTTAAAAGTACCGTACCGCAAATTCCTTATCAGCATATCCGCCATTTTAAAGTGGCCTGGGATAATAATCTAAAGCTGGGTAAAAATCGCTTAGCCTTTAACGTGGGCTACCAGCAAAACCAGCGGGAAGAGTTTGGCAATGTGGATGACTTGAAGGAACGGGCCTTATTTTTCGATTTAAAAACAATTACCTACACAGGTCAGTTGCACCTGAAAGAAATGAATGGCTGGAATACATCTGTTGGTATCAACGGGATGCAGCAAAACAATACCAATAAGGGGATAGAGCAACTTATACCTGATTATGATTTGTTCGATATCGGCACTTATTTGTACACCAAAAAAACAATCAATAAGGTAACGCTGAGCGGAGGTGCCCGTTATGATAACCGCAGCCTCAGTGTAAAAGACCTGCTGGATGGATCTACTATAAAGGGTGCGTCATTTGATAAATCGTTTGGCAATTTTTCCGGTAGTGTTGGAATGGCTACAGCCATTACCAGCCAGTTGGTTTTAAAACTCAATCTAGCCAGGGGATTCAGGGCGCCCACTATTTCTGAGCTGGCTTCCAACGGAGCGCATGAGGGCACTATCCGATACGAGTATGGCGATGTGAATTTGAAAAGCGAAACCAGTACACAGCTAGATGCAGCGCTTGATTTTAATTCAGAACATATTTCAATGAGTTTATCCGCTTACAACAACAGCTTTAATAATTTTATTTTTTACAGAAAGTTGCAGTCCACCGCTGGAGCGGATTCCACCGTAAACGTAGACGGGGATGATCTTACCGCATTTAAATTTGACCAGCGTACTGCTACGCTAAGAGGGCTGGAGGTGATGATAGATTTTCATCCGCACCCGTTGGATTGGTTACATGTTCAGAATACATTTTCGTTGGTAGCAGGCCGTTTAAAAGAACCCATTGAGTCATCTAAATTTTTACCTTTTATCCCGGCCCCACGATTGATCACCGAATTGAGAGGCGATTTTGAAAATAAAGGAAAAGCCATCCATAACTTTTTTGTGAAATTTGAAATCGATAACACGTTCGCTCAGCGGGATGTTTTTACAACCTACAATACCGAAACCGAAACACCGGCCTATACCTTGTTGAATGCAGCGCTTGGTGCCGACATTGTTTCAAAAAAAGGTACACCGCTGTTTAGTCTTAATTTTATTGCAGCCAATCTTGGTGATGTGGCGTATCAGAATCACCTGAGCCGTTTAAAATATTCTGCGGAAAACATGGCCACGGGCCGTATAGGCGTATTTAATATGGGAAGAAATTTCAGTGTTAAACTAAACGTTCCTTTATCCTGGAAAGTAAATCAAAAATAAATTTTGAAGAATATATCTGAAAGCGGAACAATATTGTTTCGCTTTTTTTATGGGGGAAAAGACAAAGATGGATGTTGGGGTTAATACGCAATGGGTAGTTCCATTCGATAGTGATTGGATGGTACTACCCATTGCCTGGAGGTTTCTCGCAGGATCCTTGTACGTTATAATTTCAATTGAGTGAATGGATATTGGAAGGGCACTGCCGTACCGGTTTCAATTTGCTGTTTTTAAATGCAATCGATTTTTCTGTTTACATACCTGAAGCCATTAACTTGCAATCCTAAATAATAATTTTTTGATGCGGATGAACCCACTAAGAATACCTGTAATTGCCTGCCTGTTTTGGTTGATGCCATTTTTCGGCTACACGCAAAATGTCGATGTCAAGTTGTTGAAATCAATCAATCAAACCGGGAGTAATTTTAAAGACGATTATTCAAATGCCGTCTCCAAAACGGTAAAGGTTTATAGTTTAGCGGCACCCACCGGCATTTTTGTTGCAGGCTTATTAAAGCATGATAAAAAATTGCAAAAGGATGGAGCCATGATGATGGCTGGTTTTATCGGAACAACAATTATTACACAGGGAATGAAAAGGGGCATCAAACGGGACAGGCCCTACCTTACCCACCCCTTTATTGTGAAGCGGACTGAAACCAGTGGTTATTCTTTTCCGTCTGGTCATACATCTTCTGCCTTTTATACGTCCACTTACCTCTGCATACTTTTTCCAAAATGGTATGTGATTGTACCGGCAAGCCTTTACGCAGCTTCTGCAGGATATGCCCGTATGTATCAGGGCGTACATTATCCAACAGATGTATTGGCAGGCGCCGTTCTAGGTGCCGGTAGTGCCTGGCTATCGCAAAAGGCATCAAAATGGTGGGATAAGAGATCGGTAGATAAAAACCGGCAACCGCCTTTAGTGCTATTTTAAGCGGGAGTGCAATTTTATAATTGCACCAGCAAACAATTGTGCACGGAGCGTTTCGTGGATAATTCATTCTTTTGATGCAACTACAAATACAGTGTTGTAATTTTAGTACATGCTAGAACTCTCCATCAATACACCAGCGCTTCTTTTTCCGGCTATAACACTATTAATGCTCGCTTATACAAATCGGTTTTTGTCTCTTGCATCATTGGTACGTAGTTTACATGCCGAATATATCCG
>Ga0123337_10005755_pt1 | contig 12063 bp, 10 predicted proteins | sample frozenSSSSmetaG_FD_89792 | JGI IMG/M metagenome (GOLD analysis project Ga0123337, IMG submission 89792) | Glacier valley bacterial and archeal communities from Borup Fiord, Nunavut, Canada, to study Microbial Dark Matter (Phase II) -... | ecosystem: Environmental > Aquatic > Freshwater > Ice >...
GCCTACTTTCCAATGCAGAATCTGGAAAATATCTCGCCCAGCAAATCGTCGGCACTGAACGCGCCCGTAATTGCACTCAGATGTAACTGCGCCTGGCGCAAGTCCTCGGCCAGCAAATCCAGTGCCGGACGGGCTGAACTCAACTGCTCATGTGCCGCGAGCAGTTGGGCCTGTACGCTGTGCAAGGCCCTGACATGACGCTCACGCGCCATGAAGATTCCTTCAGGAGCGGCTTGCCAGCCCACGGTCTGCAGCAACTGCTCGCGCAGGGCTTGCAAACCGGCTCCCGTTTTTGCAGAAATCAGCACGCCGCCGCTGCACTGGCGCAGCACCTCGGGGCTGGCCATGTCGGATTTATTCCAGACATCGATGACAGGTATTTTTTTAGGCAGTTTTCGGGCGATTTCGCACGCCAGACGGGCATCATCAGCTATGTAATCAGTAGCGTCTTGCATTTTTTCACCGGCGACCTGCCGTGTCAGGTCATGCAAGAACAGCACAGCATCCGCGCTTTCGATTTCGGTCCATGCGCGCTTGACGCCGATTTTTTCGACCTCATCGAGTGCCTCACGCAAACCGGCCGTGTCCACCACATGCAGCGGTACGCCTTCGATCTGTATCAGTTGCGACACCTTGTCGCGCGTGGTGCCGGCAATCGGCGTTACGATGGCCAGTTCTGCGCCCGCCAAGGCATTGAGCAGCGAACTCTTGCCCACGTTGGGCTGTCCGGCAATCACCACCTTGATGCCTTCGCGCAGGATGGCGCCCTGGGTCGCACGCTGCATCACGCTGGCCAGCGTGGTCTGCAGCCGCTGCAGCTGGCCTTGCGCATCGGCCTGCTGCAGAAAGTCGATGTCTTCTTCCGGGAAATCCAGCGTCGCCTCGACCAGCATGCGTAAATGAATCAGTTGCTCCAGCAGCTTATTGATGGCCTGCGAAAACTCGCCCGACATCGAGCGTGCAGCTGAACGTGCCGCAGTTTCAGTGCTGGCATCAATCAGGTCGGCAATCGCTTCAGCCTGGGCCAGATCGATCTTGTCATTGAGGAAAGCCCGCTCGGTGAACTCGCCCGGTTGCGCCACTCGCAACTGGGGCAGCCAGGGCTGGCGGGTTGCCGGGTTGAGCGCAGCACCCGCCTCCAGGCAACGCGCCAGCAGCAGCTGGAGCACGACCGGTCCTCCATGCGCCTGCAATTCCAGCACGTCTTCGCCGGTGTAGGAATGGGGCGCCGGAAAATAAATCGCCAGGCCTTGGTCAATCACTTGGCCCTTGGCATCGCGAAACGGCAGGTAAGTCGCCTGACGCGGTAAAAGGGTGCGATGGCAGATGGCGTCAATCACAGGCGCAAGATGCTGGCCGGAAACGCGAACAATGCCCACCGCGCCGCGACCGGGCGCGGTGGCGATGGCCACGATGGGATGATGATGACGGGCCAGCATGACGCCTCAATGGTGAAGGGCCGCTTAGCGGCCCTTTTTATTACTTGAACTTCGGCAGGTTGAACTGCGGCGGTACGCCCATCCGGGTGTTGATGACCCACTGCTGGGCAATCGACAGGATGTTGTTGGTGATCCAGTACAGCACCAGACCGGCCGGGAAGAAGAAGAACATCACGCTGAAGATCAGGGGCATGAACCACATCAGCTTGGCCTGCATCGGATCAGGCGGTGCGGGATTGAGCGCCGTCTGCAGCATGGTAGTCAACGCCATCACGACCGGCAGGATGTAATACGGGTCGGGCGACGACAGATCCTTGATCCACAAGATCCAGGGCGCACCACGCATCTCGACGCTGGACAGCAGCACCCAGTACAGTGCAATAAAGACCGGAATCTGGATCATGATAGGGAAGCAGCCGCCCATGGGGTTGACCTTTTCTTCCTTATAGATCTTCATCATGGCCTGCTGCATTTCCTGCGGCTTGTCCTTCAGGCGCTCACGCATCTCCGTGATTTTGGGATTGATCGCCTTCATCTTGGCCATGCTGGCGTAAGCCTTGGCATTGAGCCAGTAAAAAGCGATTTTCAGCAGCAACACCAAGGCCATGATGGAAAAACCCCAGTTCTGGATGAAGCTGTGCAGCTTGTCAAGCAGCCAGTACAGCGGCTTGGCCAGAATGGTCAGCCAGCCATAGTCCTTGACCAGTTCCAGGCCAGGGGTAATCACCTCCAGTGTCTTTTCCACTTGCGGACCGACGAAAAACTTTGCATCAATGGTTTTGGTCGCACCGGGCGCAATCGATTCCAGTGGCGTGATCATGCCGACCGCGTACAGATTGGTGTCCACCTTGCGCAGGAACAGGTCGCGTTTCAGGCCATCGGGCAAAATCCAGGCTGAAGCAAAGTAATGCTGAACCATGGCCACGTAGCCGTTGGTCGCCTGCTTTTCGACATCGACCTTGTTGCTTTCGATGTCCTTGAATTCGACTTTCTGGTATTTCTGGGCTTCGGTGTAGATTGCCGGGCCGGTGAAGGTCGAATAGAACGATGATTCGCCGGGCGGCTTGTTGCCGTCGCGGACCAGTTGCAGGTAAAGCTGCGGAGCGACCGGCGTGCTGCCGGTGTTGATGACCTCATGGCGCACAGCCATGTCGTAGGCACCGCGCTTGATGGTATAGGTTTTGACAAGTTTGACGCCGCCCAGGTCGGCCGACTCGAACTTGACCTGCAACTCGTTTTGCCCGTCCTTGAGCGTGCGGTCGCCTGGCACAACGGTCATTGGGGTCTTGTGAGTCGGAAAAGCGCCGCCGTTGCTGCCGGCAATCAAACCGGTTTGCGCCACATAAATACGGTTGGCGCTTTCGTCCAGCAGCACAAATCCCTGGTCCTTGTGCGTCATGTCCTTGTACTTGTTGAAGGCGCTGTGAACCAGCGTTCCACCTTCGCTGTCAAAGGTGAGGGAAAGCACATCAGTGTTGACGACTACGCGCTCTTTGGCAATTGATGGGACAGTGGACGGTGCCCCTGCGGGTACCGCAGCCGGCGATCCAGGTGTCAGGCTGGCGGAAGGCGACGGCACCGAAGCCGCACCGGCCGCCGGGACTACGCTGGCGTCAGGCGCCTTGGCGGTCTGCGAACTGGAGGGGAAAAAAGTGGCTTTGTGGCCATTGAAGACCTGCCACTGGTCCCACAACAAGACCATGGAAAAACCAAAAATCACCCACAAGATGGTGCGGCGGATGTCGTTCATGACGGCGTCTTTTTAGAAGGAATGGAAGCCGCAGGCGTGAGCAGGCGGCTGAAAAAAGAGGCATGGTTTGGCGGCGGCACCGGATCATGGCCGCCTTCGCACCAGGGCTGGCAACGCACCAGACGGCGCAGCGTCAAGTAGCTTCCGATGGCCGCACCGTGCTGGTTCAACGCCTGCAGGGAATAAGTCGAGCAACTGGGCTCGAACCGGCAGTTCGAGCCCAGCCAGGGACTGATCAGCAAGCGATAGCCTTTAACTGCGCCGATCAAGGCAATTTGCGGTAGCCGTATGAAGGTTGCAACGATTGGGTTCATGCCGCTTTGGCTCCCGCCTGCATCAAGGCCTGAACTTCGGCCCGCACTGCCTGCTTGAGCTGTTCGGAGACAGCGCTGACAAATTCAGTACGGGGAAAACTGCTGCGCAGGCGGACAACGAATGCAGCCTGCGGATACTGACGGGAAAAATCAGCGCTCACGGTGTAAATTTGCCTTTTGATGGCATTACGCGTGACAGCACGCTTTGCCCAGCGTTTGGGAACCATCGCACCTATCCACATGGCCTGTTGAGTGAACAACACCGGGTCACCCGGTCGGGCAGGTGCAGTTTTTGCGTCCAACGTATTGCGGTGCAATGCGAAGTGAGGCGTTTTTGCAACGATGCTGCCAGCCAGCACTGCCTGGAACTGGGCCCGGGTTTTAAGCCGCTGCACTGGCGCCCGACATCAGTTCAGAAGCAGTAACTTGCCCGCCAATCTGCAGAAAACCAGCTTAGACAGCCAGGCGCTTGCGGCCTTTGGCGCGACGGGCAGCGATCACTGCGCGGCCGCCGCGGGTTTTCATGCGCGTCAGGAAACCGTGGGTACGGGCGCGCTTGACTTTGGAAGGTTGGTATGTGCGTTTCATGATAAATCCTACTGGCCCTTCCGGGCTTGTTACTGGGCTGTCAGCTGTGAAGCTTCATTTGGCGATTCGAATGATCTTGGTGGCTGTACGAAACCACGGCCAATCTGGCAAGTCTCAACAACCGGCAACACACCTGCAACGAACCAGGCCAAAGATTTCGCTAGGAAATCAACCAGCACGGCTGCGCAGGCAGCCTCAAGCCGCTACGAATCGGGAAAACCCGTGATTATCACAGATTTCTCGCTGCTGGCAATAAAACCAGCACTTGCACTGGCGCAAAGGGCAAACAAAGAGGGCTGAAAAGGATGGATTTTTCACTGTCAAGCAAAAAACTGAAGCCGCTGCAGTCAACAACGCCTTGGCGCTTGAAACGGCGCTTTTCATCCCTTGTTGGGCGCAGAAGTTCTTTTCTGTTTTTATCTTTAATTCTTTAATTCAAATTAGTAGCAGTAGTAAGGGCGGCGCTTTTCTGTGGACAGCATCGTTTTTCCCTTATCCATCAAGCACTTGGCGTTTGTTTAACCTTGTGTTGAGCAGCCATGCAGGCGGCGCGTCAAACATGAACAACTTTCAGTTTTGATCCATGCCTGTGGATAAGTGCTCAGTTGCCAGAAAGTTATCCCCAGGGTTTGTCTTTCCATGCAAATCAGCGTTGTAAAAGAAAAAAGTGCTTCAATTGACGGAATTTATTTCATTCCCTGGCTGGATTTTTTTACAGCCTGTCACTGCTTTTGCGGCAAGGGTAAAGCTGAACAGAATCCCGGGATTTGTGGATAAGTACCCTCCCCGACTACAATTGCGGGTGCTCAAAATTAACAATATCCACAAGCGGCTAGCGGTCGCTTTACGTTCGCATCCCGGGCAAAAATCACTATGAGTGATGTTTCTGTAGCGGGGCAAAGTGATGGCCTGTGGCAAATCTGTATTGACCACCTGGTCCAGGAACTGCCCGAACAGCAGTTCAATACCTGGATTCGCCCGCTGGTGGTGACCGTTGCGTCTGATCTGTCCAAGGCAACGGTCCTGGTGGGCAATCGCTTCAAGCTGGACTGGGTTCGGGCGCAGTATGCCGCCCGGATTGCGGTACTGCTTGAAAAAGCAGCAGGTCAAAAAATTCCCATCGAATTGGCGCTCGCGCCGCGAGAAGTGCAGACCAAATCAGACCCTTTGGTGCGCAAGTTTGAAGGTGCAGCGGCCGTTCCCGAATCAGCCAGCATCGCCGCACCTGAAGAGGCCTCAGGCACGGCTTTTAAAAACCGGCTCAATTCCGCGCTGACCTTTGACACCCTGATCGAAGGCACCGCCAACCGCATGGGCCGGGCCGCGGCGCTCCACGTCGCCAGCAGCCTGGGCCAGTTGTACAACCCGCTGTTTATTTACGGCGGTGTCGGTTTGGGCAAGACCCATTTGATGCATGCGATCGGCAACAAGCTGATGGCGGACAACCCGGCGGCCAAGGTTTTGTACATCCACGCCGAGCAGTTTGTGTCGGACGTGGTCAAGGCCTACCAACGCAAGACTTTTGACGAGTTCAAGGAGCGCTATCACTCGCTCGATCTGCTGCTGATCGACGACGTGCAGTTTCTGGCCAACAAGGACCGCACCCAGGAAGAGTTCTTCAATGCGTTTGAGGCCTTGCTGACGAAAAAGTCGCACATCGTGATGACCAGCGACACCTATCCCAAGGGCTTGACGGACATTCATGAGCGACTGGTGTCGCGCTTTGATTCCGGCCTGACCGTGGCGATCGAGCCGCCCGAGCTGGAAATGCGCGTCGCCATCCTGATTCGCAAGGCCGATGTCGAGGGCGCCGTGATGCCCGAAGAGGTGGCGTTTTTTGTCGCCAAGAATGTCCGCTCGAACGTGCGCGAACTTGAAGGCGCGCTGCGCAAGATCCTGGCGTATTCGCGCTTCAACCACAAGGAAATCTCGATCCAGCTGGCGCGGGAAGCCTTGCGCGACCTGCTGTCGATCCAGAACCGGCAAATTTCGGTGGAAAACATCCAGAAGACGGTGGCCGATTACTACAAGATCAAGGTCGCCGACATGTATTCCAAGAAGCGGCCGGCCAGCATTGCCCGGCCGCGCCAGATTGCCATGTACCTGGCCAAGGAACTGACGCAAAAGAGCCTGCCCGAGATCGGCGAGCTGTTTGGCGGGCGCGACCACACCACCGTGCTGCATGCAGTGCGCAAGATGGCGGCCGAGCGTCAGTTGATGACCGAACTCAACCAGCAGTTGCATGTGCTGGAGCAAACGCTCAAAGGTTGAAAAAATACAAAATTTTCAGGCTTTGTGGGCGTTATTGATAAATCTGGGGACAACTTTTGAACAACTCATGACTTATCCACAGGACCAGATGACAATGGAAAGTTGTTCATGGTTGACGCGCCGCCTGCATGGCCGCTCATCACAAGGTTAAACAAACGCCAAGTGCTTGATTGATAAGGGAAAAAGGATGCTGTCCACAGAAAAGCGCCGCCCTTACTACTGCTACTAATTTGAATTAAAGAATTAAAGATAAAGACAGAGGAAAACAATGATCGTTCTGAAGGCCACTCAAGACAAGTTTTTAGGCGTGCTGCAATCGGTCGCCGGCATCGTGGAGCGCAGGCACACCTTGCCGATTCTGGCCAACGTGCTGATTCGCAAAACGGGTGGGCAACTGCAGTTCACTACCAGCGATCTGGAAATCCAGATTCGCACCAGTGCAGAACTCGATGGCGATGAAGGTGACTTCACCACCACGGTCGGTGCGCGCAAGCTGATCGATGTGCTGCGATCGATGCCCAGCGACCAGACCGTGTCGCTGGAGTCAAGCCAGAACAAGCTAATCCTGAAAGGTGGCAAGAGCCGTTTCACGCTGCAGACCCTGCCTGCCGAGGACTTTCCGCTGGTCCAGGAAGCGGCCAACTTCGGCCCGGCTTTTTCGGTGCCGCAAAAGGTGCTCAAGGAACTGCTGAACCAGGTGTCGTTTGCCATGGCGGTGCATGACATCCGCTATTACCTCAACGGCATTTTGTTTGTCGCCGAAGGCAAGCAGCTGAGCCTGGTCGCCACCGACGGCCACCGGCTGGCGTTTTCGTCGGCCACGCTCGACGTCGAAGTGCCCAAGCAGGAAGTGATCCTGCCGCGCAAGACGGTGCTGGAAATGCAGCGCCTGCTCAGCGACAAGGAAGGCGCGATCGAGATGCAGTTTGCCGGCAACCAGGCCAGGTTCAGCTTTGAAGGCATGGAATTCGTGACCAAGCTGGTCGAGGGGAAATTCCCCGACTACAACCGCGTGATTCCGAAGAACCACAAGAACATCATCACGCTGGGCCGCGCGCCGCTGCTGGCCTGCCTGCAGCGCACCGCGATCCTGACCAGCGAAAAGTTCAAGGGCGTGCGGCTCAACATCGAGCCCGGCACCCTTCGCGTGGCCTCCAACAATGCCGAGCAGGAAGAAGCGGTGGACGAACTCGACATCGATTACGGTGGCGACTCGATTGAAATCGGATTCAACGTGACCTACCTGATCGATGCCCTGGCCAACATGAGCCAGGACATGGTCAAGATCGAGCTGGCGGACTCCAACAGCTCGGCCCTGCTCACCATCCCCGACAACGCCGCCTTTAAATACGTGGTGATGCCGATGCGGATTTGAGGCGGATTGAAGCGCAAAACGCCTGAAGCGACAGACAGACCCGCGAAGCTACGCGGGTTTGGTCATTCAAGAGATTGAAGAAATTGGGAACTGCTGGTTATGACTGAAGAAAACAAACCGAACGAAGCCGATCAAGTACATGTCTCTGACGGTATGGCGGGCGAAGGAAGCTCAAATTTCCAGCCCAAGATCGACACCAACCAGGCCGGCGCGTCAGAAGCGTACGGCGAAGGCTCGATCCAGATCCTGGAAGGCCTGGAAGCCGTGCGCAAGCGCCCCGGCATGTACATCGGCGACACGTCGGACGGCACCGGACTGCACCACCTGGTGTTCGAGGTGGTGGACAACTCCATCGACGAGTCGCTGGCGGGCCACTGCGATGACATCCTGGTCACCATCCACACCGACAACTCCGTCAGCGTGGTGGACAACGGCCGCGGCATTCCGACCGGCATCAAGATGGACGACAAGCACGAGCCCAAGCGTTCGGCGGCCGAGATTTCGCTGACCGAACTGCATGCCGGCGGCAAGTTCAACCAGAACAGCTACAAGGTGTCGGGCGGCCTGCACGGCGTGGGCGTGAGCTGCGTCAATGCGCTGTCCAAGATGCTGCGGCTGACGATTCGCCGCGACGGCAAGGTCCATGTCATGGATTTCTCCAGGGGCTTTGTGCAAAACCGGATCATTGACTCGGTCAACGGCGTCGAGGTGTCGCCGATGAAGGTGATGGGGCCGACCGACAAGCGCGGCACCGAAGTCCACTTCCTGCCGGACACCGAAATCTTCAAGGAAAACAGCGACTTTCATTACGAGATCCTGAGCAAGCGCCTGCGCGAGCTGAGCTTTTTGAACAACGGCGTGCGCATTCGCCTGAAGGACGAGCGCTCCGGCAAGGAAGACGATTTCTCCGGCACCGGCGGCGTCAAGGGCTTCGTGGAGTTCATCAACAAGGGTAAAACGGTCCTGCACCCCAACGTGTTCAATGCCATGGGCGACCGCCAGAGCGATCAGGGCACCAACATCGGCGTCGAAGTGGCGATGCAGTGGAACAGTGGATACAGCGAGCAAGTGCTGTGCTTCACCAACAACATTCCACAGCGCGACGGCGGCACTCACCTGACCGGCCTGCGCGCGGCCATGACGCGCGTCATCAACAAATACATCGACGACACCGAACTGGCCAAGAAGGCCAAGGTCGAAGTCACCGGCGACGACATGCGCGAAGGCCTGTGCTGCGTGCTGAGCGTGAAGGTGCCCGAGCCCAAGTTTTCGAGCCAGACCAAGGACAAGCTGGTGTCCAGCGAAGTGCGCGGCCCGGTCGAGGACATCGTCAGCAAGCTGCTGCACGACTACCTGCAGGAACGGCCCAACGACGCCAAGATCATCGTTGGCAAGATCATCGAAGCCGCCCGGGCCCGTGAAGCCGCCCGCAAGGCGCGCGACATGACGCGCCGCAAGGGCGTGCTCGACGGCATGGGCCTGCCCGGCAAACTGGCCGACTGCCAGGAAAAAGACCCTGCGATGTGCGAGATCTACCTGGTCGAGGGCGACTCCGCCGGCGGCTCGGCCAAGCAGGGCCGCGACCGCAAATTCCAGGCGATTTTGCCGCTGCGCGGCAAGATTCTGAACGTCGAAAAAGCCCGCTACGAAAAGCTGCTGACCAGCAATGAAATCCTGATCTTGATCACCGCGCTGGGCACCGGCATCGGCAAGGGCGGCGGCGTCGGCGGCACGCCCGGCACGGACGACTTCAATGTCGCCAAGCTGCGCTACCACCGCATCATCATCATGACCGATGCCGACGTGGACGGTGCCCACATCCGCACCCTGCTGCTGACTTTTTTCTATCGCCAGATGCCCGAACTGGTCGAGCGCGGCCATATCTACATTGCCCAGCCGCCGCTGTACAAGGTCAAGGCCGGCAAGGAAGAGCAGTACCTGAAGGACACCGCCGCACTCGATGGCTTTTTGCTGCGGATTGCGCTGAAAGATGCATCGGTGCAAACCAGCGCCGACGAAAATGCAATGCTGACGGGCGACGCCCTGGCCGAACTGGCGCACAAGCACCAGCGCGCCGAGTCGGTCATCAACCGCTTGATGGGTTTCATGGATGCCGAGGCGCTGCGCGCGATTGCCGACGGCGTGTCGCTGAACCTTGACACGCTGGCTGACGCCGAAGCGTCCGCCGCCCTACTGCAGGCCAAACTGCGCGAATTGAACACGACAGGCGCGCCCGCCGACGTGGCCGGCGAGTTTGACGTGCGCACCGACAAGCCAATTCTGCGCATCAGCCGCCGCCATCACGGCAATGTCAAAAGCAGCGTGCTGACGCAGGATTTCGTGGTCGGGGCCGATTACGCCACGCTGGCGGAAGCCGCCAATGCCTTCAGGGGCCTGATCGGCAGCGGCGCCAAGGTCATGCGCGGCGAAGGCGATAGGCGCAAGGAGGAAAAGATCAGCGACTTCCGCCAGGCCATGGGCTGGCTGATCGGCCAGGCCGAGCATGCCACCGCCCGCCAGCGCTACAAAGGACTGGGCGAGATGAACCCGGCCCAACTGTGGGAAACCACGATGGACCCGAAAGCGCGCCGCCTGCTCAGGGTGCAGATCGACGACGCCATTGAAGCCGACCGCGTGTTCACCATGCTGATGGGCGACGAGGTCGAGCCGCGCCGCGAGTTCATCGAGCAAAACGCGTTGCGGGCCGGGAATATCGACGTTTGAATGCGTGTGGACGTAAGCAAAGTTTTGCCGTTCTGAAGGCAAAGCCTTGCTCACGTCTACACTGAGACTGGGTGATCTGTCTGGCAACCACGTCAACGTTGAGGCGGTGTTTGTCTTCGGCTACTGACAGGGCTAACCCTTCCCATCGAGGATGTCAAACGTAAGGCCTCGACCGTTTTTCAATCACCATCGGAGGATCGCCCATGAGAAATCCTTATGTCCTATCAGCAGTTCTCGCCGTCGTTCTTTCAGGCTGCGCGTCAGCCCTATCCGGGCCCGAAGCCGCACCAGCACGAACAGAAGTTTGCAGGGCAAGCAATGAGCAGGAGATCGCGGCTTTGTTTGACCGATGGAATCGATCACTGCAAACCGGCGATCCACACAAAGTTGTCGCCAACTACGCCGACCGCTCTATCCTCCTTCCCACCGTATCGAACAAGCCGCGACTCACAGCGGCCGAGAAGGAGGACTATTTCCATCACTTTCTCGAAAACAAGCCCGTCGGCAAGATTGATGCAAGAACCATCGAGATTGGATGCAACACCGCGGTCGATGCCGGACTTTATACGTTCACCTTTGGCACTACGGGTGCTGAAGTCAAGGCTCGCTACACGTACACCTACAATTGGGACGGAAAGCAATGGTTGATTACAAGTCACCACTCTTCCGCAATGCCGGAGAAGGACTGAGGCCCCAACGGGCCTAACACTTTGAGGGGGCTGCCTACGGGCTACGCCCTCCAGCAGCCCCTCATTTCAAACGGCAAATCCTTGCATTCAGAATGTCTAAAATGGCAGATTTTTGGCCAATGTTTCTGCAAATTTTTGAATTGCGATCATTACCTCTGATTGGGGCAATGATTGGAGGACCGGCAAATCTTTGCTCGCGTCCACAGGCGAAAGCCTGACGGTCTATTGAGTTCCAGCATGCGCATCACCGCGGTCATCGACTTCGAAACCACTGGCATTTCGCCGGGCTGCGGCGACCGCGCCACCGAGGTGGCGATTGTGCTGCTGGAAAACGGCCGCGTGGTGGATCGCTTCCAGAGCCTGATGAATGCCGGCGTTCGCATTCCGGCTTTCATCACCCAGCTGACCGGCATCACCAACGCCATGGTGGCCAGCGCGCCCGATGCTGCGCAGGTCATGGGCGAGGCCAGCCGCTTTGTCGGTGCCGCGCCGCTGGTGGCGCACAACGCCGCTTTTGACCGCAAGTTCTGGCAGGCCGAACTGGCGCGCGCCGGGCTGGCCGCGCCGCAGCCTTTCATCTGCACGCTGCTGCTGTCGCGCCGACTTTATCCACAGGCACCGAATCACAAGCTGGGCTCGCTGGTCGATTACCACCGCCTGCCGCGCACCGGCCAGGCGCACCGGGCGCTGGCCGATGCCGAAATGGCGGCCGGCTTGCTGGGCCAGATCCAGCATGACCTGCGCACCCGCCACGGCGTGGCCCAGCCCGACCACGCCCTGCTGATGGCCTTGCAGCGCTGCGCAAAATCCGCTGTCGGCACGCTGATGGCCAAGCATGCGGGCATGTGACTTGATTCAGATCGCTATTAAATAAATAGCTAGCTATGCCCGCTCCGTATGCGCTAGAGCTATA
>Ga0123337_10005756_pt1 | contig 12062 bp, 15 predicted proteins | sample frozenSSSSmetaG_FD_89792 | JGI IMG/M metagenome (GOLD analysis project Ga0123337, IMG submission 89792) | Glacier valley bacterial and archeal communities from Borup Fiord, Nunavut, Canada, to study Microbial Dark Matter (Phase II) -... | ecosystem: Environmental > Aquatic > Freshwater > Ice >...
CAGACCTGGTCCGCCATGCCCCGGCCCGGTGACGTAGATCATGTTGAGATCCATCGCCTTGATCACCCGGTTGAGGTGAACGTAGACGAAGTTCAAACCCGGCGTCGTCCCCCAATGCCCCAGGAGACGCGGCTTCACATGGGCCAGGGTCAACGGCTCCTCCAGCATGGGATTGTCCCGCAGATAGATTTGGCCGACCGAGAGATAGTTCGCGGCCCGCCAATAGGCGTCCATGAGCGCCAGTTCGTCTGCCGAGAGCCGAGTCGTCATGACAGTTTATCCTTGTGCTGCAGAATTGCGGCGACTGCGGTGGCGATGACCGCTTCTTCGTCAGTTGGTATGACGCGAACTGAGACCCGCGAGGTTGAACTTGATATGACAGCGGTCGCGGACTGGTTGAGCGCGATGTCGATGTCGATGCCGAGAAACCCTAGGCCGCTGCAGATGCGCTTGCGGATCTCGGCAGACTTCTCCCCGATGCCGCCGCTGAACACGAGAACGTCGAGGCCGTTCAAGGTGGCCGCAAGGGCGCCGATGGTCTGCCTGATCCGATAGCAGAACAGCGCCAGGGCCTCGGCTGCCCGTGGGTCAGTCGCTTCGGCCGCAAGGAGCTCCCGCACATCTGCGCTGGTTCCCGAGATGCCGAGCAATCCCGATTGGTGATTGACCATTCGATCGAAGGATCGGGCATCCATGCCCTCGGATTCCGCAAGGTAGCGAACGAGCCCGGGGTCAAGGTCGCCGCTGCGGGTTCCCATCGGCACCCCGGCTGCGGGCGTGAAGCCCATTGATGTATCGACGCTGCGGCCACCATGGACCGCCGCCAGGCTGGCCCCATTGCCCAGATGCGCAAGCACGAGGCGGCCAGCCGCCACCTGCTCCCCGGCCTGGCGCCGCAACTCCCGCAGCAGATAGCTGTAGGATAGGCCATGAAAGCCGTAGCGCTGCACACCCTGCTCATGGAGGCGGCGCGGGATCGGCAGCATGCGGGCGACCAGTGGCATGTCACGGTGAAAGGCGGTGTCGAAACAGGCGACTTGCGGCAGCCCCGGATAGCGGGCGAGGCAGGATCTCAGCATCGCAATCTCGGCGGGTAGATGTTCTGGCGCATATGAGGAAATGCGTTCGAGTTCGCCGATGAGCGCGTCGTCGATCCTGCCGTGGGCGCGATAGTTCGGCCCCCCATGGACAATGCGATGGCCAATCGCCGCGATCGCCTCGGGCCCAACCTCGCGGTCGAGCCAGCCAAACAACGCGTCGAGTGCTTCGACATGGCTCGCCGCCGGCACCTCGCTGGTCTGCCGCTCCAGATCGACGCCCTCGACCTCGAAGGTGCTGCCGGGGCGCCCGAGCCGATCCAGCTTCCCGCCAAGTCGTCGGGTCTTGCCATCCACCTTGAAGAGCGAGAACTTCAAACTCGAGGAACCACCGTTGAGCGTGAGCGCATATCGATGATCGGACTTGGATCCGTGCCTGCCCATGCTCTAGGCTCCCGATTGTGCGGTCGTGAAGACTGGCGGTGTGATCTCAACCGGTTCGGGTTCCGATGCAGTCCTCGCATCTGGACCATGTCACCCGGCCGAGGGAGAGGCGGCAGGAATTGTTCTTCTACTCCGGTCGTTCAATCCGGAGGTGATCTTCGACGCCAGCGGCGCCTGGAACATTGTCCACAATGACGCGGATGGCGCGATGTTCCTGGGCGCTGCTGGTCGATCCGTTGAGGTGGACGATTCCACGTTCGACCGTCACGGTGGGAAGGGTAGCCATCGGCAGGGCCTCACCCAGGCGGGCCAGCACGCTCAGACGAAGGGCATCGTCCCCCCTGGCGATCGTTCCCGGCGTAGTGCGAGCGATGATGCCGAGCAGATCCGCACGGCTGACCATGCCGACGATCCGCCCAGCGCGCATGATCGGCACCCGCTTGATCTTCCGGCTGAGAAGCAAGCTGGCGATCTCCTCGACCGTAGCGTCTGCTGCCAGTGTGGCGACCGGCGTCGTCATAACGTCTTTGACGCACCAGCTATTCGCCTTGATGATGATCTCGTAGGACTCGTTCGTCGAGAGTCCCGGTGGGGGGCCTTGGCCGAATTCCATGCGCCTGATAAGGTCACCTTCGGTGATCATCCCGACAAGGATGCCATCGTCGTCGACCACCGGCAGACCGCTTACGCCACGATCGAGCATGAGCCGGGCGGCATGCGCTACGCTGTAGCCGGGGCTTATCGTGACGATCTGGCGAGTCATGACGTCGGTGGCGTTCACTTCCATCCCTCAACTTGACTTCTGCCCAAGCCAATACTGGCCGGTCGCTAGGCCGCACCTTCCCGCACACCGCAACGTTCCATGTTGATCCTGATCAAGCTGAGTGCGGCATTCCGACAAGCGCCCCCCTGAACACAGGGTGGGTCTCGGGGAAGGGGATGTCGGTGCTCGAGCACAGTCGCCCCGCCGCAATGCAGGGCTTTGAGCCGACCGTCGCGGCAATTAACACCAAAGGAGCCTTGGTCGTCAGACGACTCTGCCCGGCTCGCTCAAGGGGAAGCCTTATCGTTGACCGTCCCCCTGTCCGCGAGAAGCGAGGCCAGAAGAGTCCTGCTTTGGACGAATAATCCGCGTAATCGCGAGCTATGGCGGTCGTCGCCAACTTGCTTCACTCGCCTGGCTGATGACGGCGGCCTATTCCTGCCTGCGTGAGGCTGCCAGCGCATAAAGGTGCCAGGTTGCATGGCCGAGCACCGGCACAACGACAACCAGCCCAAGAAAAACGGCAGCATCGACACCATTGTCACGGTGGTCACCACAATGCCCCATCCTAGCATCGTAACCGGACTTGCCAGCACACCGCGGACCGACGGCAACATCGCAGTGACGAAGTCGAGTTCAGTGTCGAGCAGCATCGGCATTCCGAACACGGTGAGCGAGAACAGCACAAGCGCCAGGACCAGTCCGACCAGGGTGCCTGCTGCGAGGAATGTCAGCCCACTTTGGGTCGTAACCACGACTTGAGCGAACTTCTCGAGGCTGGATGGCGCCTACGCTCCCGTCCTGCGCCTCGAGCCTTTGTGAATGCGCAAGCTCTCCAGCCCATCCAATACCCTATTGAACGGCGCGATCGTTCTAAGCCAGCGCAGCCGAAGCGCAGCTTGGCAGATGCGGTTCAAGCTCGACGGCAAGCGGATACGCATCACCAGCGGCAAGCGAGATCGCAAAGAGGCTGAGCAGGCAGCTTTCGACCTCTACGCAGAGGCCAAGTTCAAGCAGTAGCACGCTATCCCGCTCCAAACCCGCCGCTTCAAGCCAGTGGCAGAGCTGGCGATTAAGAGCATGCAAGACGCACTCGATGCCGTACAGGGCAAGAAGGTCTATGCGGACTACATCGGCGCCATAAGGGGCTACCTGATCCCTTTCTTCGGCAACAACAACTGAGCCTTCCACGCCCTGGTGAGCCGCGCCTTCACCTGCGCATCGGTCCACGCCTTCTCGCCGAACTGTGTCTCCTTGACCGGCTGCATCGTCCGCCCGGTCTCGTGGAAGACCGTGGCGAGGATGTATGCCAGCTTCTCGGGCGAGCCATCGCCGTACTGGCGAAAGCCGTAGATGATGACTTTTAGGCCATCGACCTGTCCCCGCGTGAGACGGCCGCCAAGAGCGGACGAAGGGCGTCATATAACGCCGCGCCCGAGGGTGCGTTGGTCATGGTGGTCTCCGATTTGGTTGGTTGAGCGGGCAGGTCGGCCGATCCGCAGCGCTGGTCAGCGACGAGCAAGGCAAGTCAGTTGAAGTACTGCAGCAAACTGCTAGAACCGATCGGCGGCCGGCACGCGCCGTTAGTAGGCACGTGACCTTGGAATTGTCGGGCCGACCGGAAATCACGAACGGCAGATTTGAAAGCGTCCAAGCTCTACGAGCTGGCGCGGCGACTGTCGTTGTTTTCATGCATTTGGCAAACTACGCTGCGGTGAGTAGCGCTAGTGGGTTCCTGGCGGAGGTAGCGAGTACCTTACGCCACTTCGGCCACGCCGGCGTCGACATCTTCTTTGTAATAAGCGGCGTCATTATTGCTCGCCAGGTGCAGACCGCCGGGAGCCCCATTCGCTTCCTGCTTCGTCGCGCCGCGAGAGTTTACCCACTATTCTGGGTCACCCTCATCGCCCTGATCGCCATCCCGCTCTATCCTGGGAAGAGCGATACGGCGATCGAACCTGTAGCGCTTTTGCTTTTCACCGTCCCTTCGCAGCATCCCGTAGCGTGGACTTTGGTGTTCGAGCTGCACTTTTACGCGGTAGCCGGGCTGTGCCTGCTACTTGGCCGGCTGGCCCCAATGGCTTTGCTGATCTGGTGCGCAGTCATGTCGGTCATGGTTGTCATCGGGTGGCCGAACTATCTTTTCATTTCGCCGCTCTCTCTTGAGTTCTGCATCGGCATACTGGTTGGGTACGCGGCACCGCGAGTCGCAATCCCTTGGCCGCGTGCCTTCGGACTCCTTGGGCTGACGGCGATAGTGATCGGTGGCCTTCTATTCGACGGAGAGCGCCACGCTACAGACCAGTGGTGGAGACTGGCTGTATGGGGCTTGCCGGGCGGACTGTTGCTCTGGGCAGCCCTCTCCTTCGAGGCAGTTGGAGGTAGAACACCGCAGCTTCTTTGGAAGGCCGGCGACGCGTCGTACTCCATCTACATGTGGCACCTGCCGGTCGCCGGAGCGGCCTGGATGATCTGGCGACCAGTGCTTGGCACGTGGTGGGGCGTCTCTTCGTACCTGATCGCATGTGTGCTCGGTATTGCGATCGTCTCGTGGCTGAGCTGGCGGCAGTTCGAACAGCCCATCAACCGGTGGGTTTCGATGGCGACCGGTCTCCCCCCGGCCGCTGCCATGACAGAGGCTCCGACTGCTACGCCCCCGCGTCCTTGAAGACTTAGGCTATAGGTTAGATATCCGCACTCGCTGTTACATGGATTGTCCAGCGCTGAGAGGTCACGCCTGCGACACAGCATTGTTCAGGTAGAGCGTAGCGCAGTTGTCACCAATCCCGGTTATCAGCGGCTGAGAACTCGTGGTGTCGGCAGCATTGCGCCAATAAGCTGCTGTCTGTCATTAGGCGTTCAATCCTAGCCAGAACGATAGCGGGCATTCAGCAGTCCGTGTTGCTCGCGAACGGCGCTGTCGTGATTGCGGTTCTGATCGGAACGGTTTGGGCATGCTGGCAGGCTATTTTCGTGGCCTCGTGCAAGAGGTGATCGGACGGCCGGCAGACGCGCTGCTCTCTTTCCCTGCGGTTGTCTTTGCCACACTCATTTCGACACTATTCAGGCCAGATGCGGCGAGCGCCATTGCAGCCGTCGTGCTGGTAACGCCGCCGGCGGTCATCCGCACCGTGCGGCCCGAGACACTGGTGATCAGCCATCGTGACTATGTTGTGCGAGCCCGTATAGCCGGTGCCGGGCCCATCTATGCCCTCTCCATGCATATCGCTCCCAATATCTCCGGCGCGGTCATCGCGCAGACGGCGTACTCGATTTCATTCGGGATGATGATCGAGAGCGGCATAGCTTTTCTCGGGCTCGGCGTTCAGCCGCCGGGCGCATCGCTGGGCTCGCTGCTGTTTGAAGGTCGCCCATATCTGCCGCTGGCGCCTTGGTTGGTGCTCACTCCTGGGGCGGTCCCGGCGCTCACCCTACTCTCGATCAACCTGATCGGTGACGGACTGAAAGATCGCTTCCCGCGAGGCTGGACATGAGTCTGCTCGAGATCGGGGAACTGGTCATGGAGTATCGAGGAGGCAGGAAGGTCTCGCGCCGCCCGCTTTATGGTGCCAGCCTCACCGTGTCGGCCGGCGAGATCGTCGCCATCGTCGGCGAAAGTGGTTCAGGCAAGAGTACGCTTGCTAGTGCCATCGGACGCCTGCCGGTGCCGGGATTGCAACATGTCTCGCGACGCTTAACGAACCTGGATTGCTGAAACTGCGCCAAGAGACGATCGGCTACATCTTCCAGGACCCGGTCGGGACACTGGATCCAACCATGAAGATCGGCCGGCACCTGGCTGTTGCGCTGGGCGGCGGGCGGGCCGAGGCCTTGCGTGCATTGGAGGGGCTTGGCCTGCGGGACCTCAACCGATAGTCGAAAGTTACCCGCATCAGATCTCGGGCAGCATGGCGCAGCGTGTCGCGATCGCGCTGGCGCGGCAGCCAAAGCTGATCATTGCCGACGAGCGAACCGCAGCCCTCGATGCATCCGTAAAGCGCACTGTAATCGACCTTCTGGTGCGTGCCTGCTACGCCGCCGGCTCGGCTCTATTGCTCGTCACTCATGATCTGCATGCGGTCCGGCAATACACAGGCAGCGTCGCGGCGATGTATGGCGGCCGCGTCATTGAGCGGAGCATGACAGCGGACGTCCTCGAGCATCCAGTCCATCCCTATACCAGAGCCCTGATGGGCGCAGCCAGCGGCCCTCGGACGGGTCGAGCCCATCCCTGGCATGCCAACTCAGCTCACGGCCCGCGCGGAGTTCTGCGCGTTCCGGCGTGTGTTCGGCGTGCAAGTTTGACCCCCTGATGTTTGGCTTTGGCACACTGCCTGTCCTTTGGTCTGGACGGGTGGCGGGGGATGAAGTGCGTGGACACGATTGCGCGGATCCGGCGCGAGTTTTTCGTGCAGGGCAAGACGATAAGGGAGATCGTGCGGGAGCTGCACGTGTCGCGGAACACGGTGCGCAAGGTTGTGCGTTCCGGCGCGACGGCCTTCGAGTATGAGCGGGAGAGCCAGCCACGGCCCAGGATCGGGCCGTGGCAGACGGCTCTTGATGGCATCCTCGCATCGAACGAGACGAAGGCCGCCCGGGAACGGCTGACGCTGATCCGGGTCTTCGAGGAACTTCGGGGTCTCGGCTACGAGGGCGGCTATGATGCCGTCCGCCGCTATGCCCGTAGTTGGCGCCGCGAACAGGTGTCGTCGCCAGCCGCCGCGTTCGTGCCGCTGAGCTTTGCGCCGGGAGAAGCCTACCAGTTCGACTGGAGCCACGAGGTGGTGCTGATCAACGGCGTGACGATGACCGTCAAAGTCGCCCATGTCCGGCTCTGCCACAGCCGGATGCTGTTTGTGCGGGCCTATCCGCGCGAGACCCAGGAGATGGTGTTCGACGCCCACGACCGGGCCTTCGCCTTCTTCAAGGGCACCTGCACCCGCGGCATCTACGACAACATGAAGACCGCGGTCGAGACGATCCTGGTGGGCAAGAGCGGCTCTACAACCGGCGGTTCCTGCAGATGTGCGGGCATTACCTCGTCGATCCTGTCGCCTGCACGCCGGCCTCGGGCTGGGAGAAGGGCCAGGTCGAGAACCAGGTTAGGGTTGGTGCGCGAGCGCTTCTTCACGCCGAGGTTGCGGGTGAAGAGCTATGAGGAGCTGAACGCGCTTCTGCTCGACAAGTGCGTTGCCTATGCCCGGGCCCATCGGCATCCAGAGTTCGGCGATCGCACGATCTGGGAGGTGTTCGAACAGGAGCGCCCCAACCTTGTCCTATGCCGGCCGCTTCGACGGCTTCCATGCGGTGACTGCCTCGGTCGCCAAGACCTGTCTGGTTCGCTTCGACAACAACCGATACTCGGTGCTGGCGAGCGCTGTCGGCAGGCCCGTCGAGGTCCGGGCGTATGCCGATCGGATCGAGCTGCGCCAGGACGGCAGGATGGTCGGCGAACATCCCCGGTGCTTCGGTCGCGACCAGACGATCTTCGATCCCTGGCACTATGTGCCGGTGCTGGCCCGCAAGCCGGGTGCCCTGCGCAATGGCGCTCCGTTCAAGGACTGGGTGCTGCCCGCCGGCATCGACAAGGTCAGGCGCAAGCTCGCCGGCCTCAAGGACGGCAACCGGCAGACGGTCACGATCCTGACGGCGGTGCTGAGCGACGGACTGCCCGCCGTCGAGGCCGCTTGCACCCAAGCCCTTCAGGAAGGCGTCTGCTCGGCCGACGTGATCGTCAACATACTGGCCAGGCAGCGCGAACCCGTAATGCCGATGACCATCATGACCACGCCGCAAGAATTGCGGCTCAGCCATGAGCCCGTGGCCGACTGTGCTCGCTACGACAGCCTGAGGAGGGCGATATGATGGAACGCTCCGAGATCCTGACCGCCATGGCGGAACTCAAGCTCTACGGCATGAAGATCGCCTACGACGAGATCATCGCCACTGCCGTAAAGCGCCCAGCATCAGCCAGAGCGCATCGTCGGTGATCTGATGGCCGCCCGAGATCGCCGAGAAGCAGGCCCGCTCCATCAAGTATCAGATGACGATCGCCAAGCTGCCACTGGCCAAGGACATCGAGGACTTCGACTTCACCGGGACGGGGATCAACGAGACGCTGGTCAAGGATCTCGCCGCCGGTAACTTCCTCGCCCGCGAGCGCAACGTGGTGCTGATCGGCGGCACCGGCACCGGCAAGACCCACCTGGCCATCGCCATTGCCCGGGCCGCTATCCGCAATGGTGCCCGCGGCCGCTTCTTCAACGTCGTCGATCTGGTCAACAAGCTCGAGGCCGACACCCGCGCGGGCCGCCAGGGACGCATGGCCGACTACTTGTCGCGCAAGGACTTCGTCGTCCTCGATGAACTCGGCTATCTGCCCTTCGCCCAGTCAGGCGGCCAACTGCTCTTCCCCCTGATCAGCCGCCTCTACGAGCAGACCTCGGTCATCGTCACCACCAATCTGGGCTTCGGCGAGTGGCCCTCGGTCGTCGGCGACGCCAAGATGACCACCGCGCTGCTCGACCGGCTCACCCATCATTGCGATATCGTCGAGACCGGTAACGACAGCTGGCGCTTCAAAAACCGCGCCTGAATCCCAACCAGCCAGCCCCTCTACCACGACCAGCCCGACCGCCGGGAGGAAACAGCCCGCCACCCTCAGGGGGTCAATATTGGACGCCGATAGGGGGTCAATCTTCAACGCCGTTTTTCACTCCGGCGTCGGCAAGCGCTACATGGCTGGACCACCGTAGGCCCGCCAGACCGTTCAGGCGCTGTTGCCATTGTCGCTGCAGCTCGGTTCGGGCCAAATGCTCGCTCTGGTCGGGAAGTCCGGGTCTGGCAAGACAACACTGGCGCGCCTCTGCCTCGGCCTCACCAGCCTAGCGAGGAACTGCTCGCGTTCTCGGGCGCCGCGGTTCTGGGTCCATCGCGCAAACTGCGCGGCAAACTTGCGGCAGTACTGCAGAAACCCGTCTGCATCGCTCAAACCGCGCATGCATAACGCTGAGCCCAGGTGCTGGAACTGCTCGATCGCGTGGGCCTGCGCAGGGAGTTCGCTCAACGCTTCCCGCAGGAACTGTCCGGTGACAGCGGCAGCGCGTTACCATTGCCCGGCCTTAGCCACCCGGCCTGAACTGATCGTCTTTGACGAAGCAGTGAGCGCCCTCGATGTTTCGGTGCAAGCCCAGGTTCTCAATCTGATCATTGATCTCCAACGCGAGATCGGTTTGGCCGGACTCTTCATCACCCACTACCTGGCAGTCACACGTTATGTCGCCCATGACGTTCTGGTGCTCCGCCGCGGCGCTGTCGAAGCGCTGCTTCCGGCGCATTCGCTGTACAACGCCAGTCCGGTGGACTACGTCCGTGAACTACAGGTCAGCAGCGGCCCTCTGTGAGGTCGAGAAGCCGACTAAGACCACAGTTCGAAGCGATCTGGGAGCATCGGTCACTTCTGGGGTCCGCTTTAGGCCAAAAGCGAGTCGTACGTTCTCCGCTGAAGCGGGCAGATTGCTCGGGTCTAATCATACTTAAAAGCAGAGGTTTCAGCGCCGCGTCTTCCCACATTTTTCGGTCGTTACGCCCCGCCACCAAAATTTTCCTTCTTATTCGATGGGTTACGCAACAGACCGGGCCGGGTCGCGAGTCGATTATGTGCCGCACTTTTCCTTGAATCTCCGGCCGTTTTCGCAGAGGTCCGGCTGCGCCATGGCACATGCGATGGCACATGCGATGGCACATGAGTCTGCCGGGCACCTTCGATGCCCGGCAGATTATCAATAGGCCGCGGACGACGACGGGCTAGAACACCCTCACCCTACCACGGTGCTCCATAAAAGTGCCGCAGCTGACGTCCTCAAGGTTCTGACCTATCGCGAGCTCGGCAGCCTGATGTTCAATCTGAACCTGCTCGGTTACGGGCTATTGTGGATCTCTACGTTCTTCATCGGCCTCAGCATAACAGGAACCCGTCGAACCGATCGCTGGCTGTGGTGGCTGCTCATGGTTCATGGCGTCTTCGCGCCGATGTGCGTGGCTCTCCCGATCCTCGACGTCTTTGCCTCGATGCCGAGATCAAGCTGCGACGCAACAGGTATCGCGGTACTGCTTGTATGGTGTGCGTACTTTGCCCCGTCGGGGGCCTCGCAATCGGATACTTTGCATTTAACCGCCCGTGGGTGTTGAACATCAAACTCGGTCAGCGGCGGTCGCGGATGCGTCGTCTACAGCCGGTCAAGCCAGGTAATCTGCCAACCACCGCCGTGTTTGACCTCCCGCTCCCGAATCGAGGTGCCTGCCCAACAAAAAACCCGGCCTCCAGAAGGAGACCGGGTCGTGTGGGCTGTCAGCCAGTGACTTAGTTGCGCATGATCGGCGGAACGATCCCGGCGCGGTAGTCACGGATCTGATCGGGCTGGTAGGGGTCAGCCGTCTCGTCAAAGTTTTCCCAACCGGAGGCTTCGTAGTCGCGACGGCGGGTATCGAGGTTGACGCCGTTGTCGCTGTGCAGGATGGCCTGAGCTGTCTCGGCGCGGCTATCGTCGACACGGGCGGTCACCAGAGTGCCGCCACGGCGGACGCCCTCGGCGTAGACGTGGGCATCGCGCTCATCGACGCCAGCCTCTGTCAGGGCACCGATCAGCCCGCCGGTTGCACCACCGACGACGGCACCGGTCGCGGCACCAACAACGGTCGCCAGCAACCAGCCACCGGCAACCACAGGGCCGATACCCGGAATAGCGAGCATCCCCAGACCCGTCAGCAAGCCACCAGCACCACCCACAGCGGCGCCGATACCTGCGCCAGTGCCGGCATCCTTGGCCACTTCGTCAGTGTCGACGGCGTAAGACCCGTCGGCATTGTTGGCGACAAGCGAGATGTCGTCCGAGGCAATGCCCGCGTCCTTGAGAGACCGCACGGCGGTGTCTGCTTGATCACGCGTGTCGAAAAGTCCTGTTACGGTGCGCATGGTTTATCTCCTTAGATCACTGCGGCGTCAAAGCCGATGTGACCTATAAACGGAGGTGAATCCGATGCGTTCCGAGCTTTGTTCGCCTTAGCGATGATGTTAATTTGTGACACCGGCCTGCTTGGGATAGGGCGACTTGCTGCGCCGCAGGTTTTTTTGCGCGGGCGGCCGCAATCTAAGCTGTGCGAAAGCTGTAAATACTCCCCGCACCGGCCGGGGGTCAGTTCCGGGTGCTGCCTCGGTCATGCCCGAAGAACACCGAGTATACCGCCCAGCAGGCGAGCGCCCAGGCCAGTCCAAGCGACCAGCCGGCAAGCACGTCGGTGGGGTAGTGCACCCCCAGGTAGATGCGCGAAATGCCGACGCTTGCGGTGATGAACACGCCGAGCACGACAAATAGCGCCTTGAGCCGGCGCTCTGCCGCCGCTTCCGACAGCAACAGTCCGAGTGTGAGGTAAACCACCGCCGACACCGTGGCGTGGCCGCTTGGGAAACTGGCGGTAAAGACGCGAGTTGCCGCCTCGACATCCGGTCTTGGCCGGTCGAACAGCATCTTGAGGCCCGTCGAAGCGATCGTCCCGCCGATGACTGAGATCGTGACGAAGACGGCGGTGCGCCCTTTCCCCGACAGGCTCAGAAACAGCACGGTGACGATCAATACAAAGCCGAGGATGGTAAAACTCCCCAGCGCCGTCACATCCCGCATCGCCTCTTCGAGCCAGGTAGGGCCCCAGGGGTCGTTCAGGTTGCCGTTTTCCCGGAAGAACGAGGTGACCGTCTGATCGAAGACCACCGTGTCGCCCTCGATCACCTCGTCGGCGACCATGCCGAAGGCAGCAAGCAG
>Ga0123337_10005760_pt1 | contig 12058 bp, 9 predicted proteins | sample frozenSSSSmetaG_FD_89792 | JGI IMG/M metagenome (GOLD analysis project Ga0123337, IMG submission 89792) | Glacier valley bacterial and archeal communities from Borup Fiord, Nunavut, Canada, to study Microbial Dark Matter (Phase II) -... | ecosystem: Environmental > Aquatic > Freshwater > Ice >...
AGTCCAGAACGTTCCACGCCGACGGCTTGACTTTGACGATAACCAGGATCTGTTCGATAACTCCCTCGACGTCCTTGACGAAATTGTCCCACTCGAAGGCGAGCACGACAGTGTCGCCGGCATGAAGTTCGTTGCGGACTTCGGCGAGCATGAAGTTGACGCCGAGATAGCCGTTCATCCCCATGTTCACGACGGGACACGCAGTGATCGACTCCAGGGCGAGCGTGTCGATTCCGTAAGCGAGGTTCGAGCCACCTACCAGCACGACCTTGGGACCGTCGATGCTCTCGAGGCGATCCCGTTTGACAATGGTGCCAAGCGCGTAGTCATTGGCCTCGGGAACCGCCACCACCATGAGGATCATGGTGACAAACATTGCCGCCAGTGCCGAGCCTGCAAAGAAAGCCAAGCGGGACAGCGCGCGCAAGGTTTCGGCCAATCGACTCACGACCGAACCGCCATCGCTGACTCACCAGATCCCGACGGCCAGGCGGACAACGAAACTGCTCGCCGCCCCTCGGTGGAGGGATAGATCGGTCGACTTGTGAGGGAAGGGAATGACAGAGTGGTAGCAGTCAATGAACGCATTCCATGGAGGTTGCCGCCAAGTCTCGGCTAGCCGAGCGGCACAGTGCCTGATCGCAACCGTGAAGAAAACCCCTGCGCGTGACAAAATACCAGTGAGGTTAATCGCGGCGGCTGGAGTCGCCGTAAGTATAGCCCGCTCAACAGCAGGCTCCGCCTGATGCCAGTTGGCAACAACACTGCGCGGCCGCCCCCCGCCGATTGCCCCTGGCAGCAGATCTCTGAATGTGGCTCGACGGGACCGCGACCATCCCGCCTGCGGCATCCATGAACCTTCACGACAGAGCGCGATCATTCACGGCAACTGCTCCTGGCGACCCTCCCGGCGAGACCCGGGCTACTCGATCTGCAGAATTGCGAGGCGACCGCGACATGATGGTTTATTTGCCTTCAGCCTGGTCCAAGCGGGGCCGCGTCGGGTCGGCAGCCCGTCGGCTTCGCCCGTGCCCTACTGCAGTTTCTTCTGCCTGACTCGCAGCATGGACGACACCAGCGGCTTACGCAGGAACGCCGGTAACCAACTGGCAGCAAGCAATAATTGCGTGAGCCGGGTCGTCGGCAGTCCAAGCCTCACCCACTTTCCACGCAGGTCTTTCAAGTCTTCGCGGGCGCCGCCGGGCCTCATCAGCTCGGTAAGGAGCGCCTGCCTGAAGGCGCGGGAAATGTGCTCGTTGCTGTAGCGGACGACGAGCTGCCGGGCGGTTGCAACTTCGCCCCGCCCCGTGTCGGTCTGTGTGTCGCTGTCAACACGGTCCAGAATCTCAAGAATCTTGCCACCGGCCGTTTGCGTTGCCGCCACTGCATCGTCGAAGCGACTTTCCAGCTCCGACGACACCGAAGTCCCGTGCAACCGTATCTTGCACAGCGGCCGCTCCTCGCAGATGACCGGACCCAATGTCGCCAGCTCCGACCAGGCCAGCCGATCCAGATGTCGGGCCGCATAAAGCTCGGTAAAGCCGCCGAGCGCCTTTAATGCACTGGGCCGAAACATGAAGCCGCTCAGATTCACCCGGAAGGTCTCCGACTGCGGCAAATACAGGTCGTGCAGGAACCTGCTTGGCGCAGACACGACAGGCGATAGAGGATCGAGCTGGATCATCTTGCTCTCCACGTCGATCCACATATTGCGCGACCGATGTATCGCACCTTCGGGGTGCTTGCGTGCATTGGCCATCATCGATGACACATAGTCCGGATCGAGAATGTCGTCGTCGCACAGGATGACCATCCACTCACCGCGAGCCGCGTTGAGGAAGCTGTTGAGCTTGGGGACAAACCCGAGTGCCGGGGCGTTCAACTGATAGCGAACTCTCGGCGACGCATAGCTTCTGACGATGTCGCCTATGTTGTTTGATGGAGAGTCGTCGCTGACAAGAATCTCGATGTTCATGTAGGTCTGCGCAAGGGCTGAATCGAGGGCCTCCCGCACAAAATTTGTGCGCTTGTAGGTAGGCATACAGATTGAAACCAAGGGCATCCCCTTGGCCTCGCCGGCTCCACTTGCCTGGCCCTTGTTCAACTTGTCCGCCAATCGAAGTCCCCTCGTGTCGTCGTGTGCAGCCGGAAATATTCGTCTGTTCAACAGCAGCACTATACTCGGAAAATACCGCATACCCGTTACGGCAACGTCAATAAGACGGGCTGCAAACTACTGTTTCAATGAGTGATTTAGCGTTAGTCCGATCCTTCTGCGGCCTCGGAAGGCACCTGAGTACGCGAGAATATATCACCGGCCGCCGTTAGAACCTGGGCAACATGTGCGCGGAAGCCAACGAACAGGATCAGGGCGTATGCGGCCACCCCAAGCAACACAATGATCCCCAGCGTGAGCAGGGTCGGCCATGTCTCAGGCGCGGCCTGCCGAACGCCCCACACGGCCACAAACATCACCAGAGACGAGAGGAAAGGCGGGGCAGCCGCACGCAGCACCGTAAGTGTGTCGATCGCGACTTCCCGGTTCAAGACCACGAGGAGCACAACAAGGCCGAGATAGGCGCGCACGGCAAGGCCGATAGCGACGGCGGCGGGCCCGTATCCCGCCAAAATAGCGCATGTCAGCAACATGCTGATCGCAGCGCCCAGATTAAGCGAGAAGATCAGGGCCGTTCGCCCCAAGGTGTTTAGCACAGGGTGGAGCAGCACCCCAAGAATTGTTGGCGGCGCACCGATCGCCAACGCAAGCAGGATGGTGCTCGACACCTGCCATTCGTCACCAAAGACGAAAGGCACGAAATCCTGTGCGATCGCCGCAGCACCAAAGAACAGCGGAAAGCTGAACGTGCTGAAGAAACCTATTGTGCTGACATATGCCTTGCCGAGCGCATCACGATCCGGAAGTCTGGCAAAGCTGGACATCGCGGCGCTGAGGAGCGGAAAGGCAGTCAACTGGTAGAGGGCCTCATACGTCCTTGTTCCGACCCCATAGATCGCAACACCGATTGGCCCCTGCGCCAGGCCCAGAGCCAATTCGGGCGTGCGCTGCACGATGATCTTCAGCATGCTCGCGCCGAGCAGCCCGGACCCGTGCGTAATCTGGTGCCTGGCATCTGCTCGGGACCAAGTGAAACTGGGTCTCCAGTCAGACGAAATCCACGTCATCGTGGACGTCACAACCGAATTGACGAGGCGCTGCGCAACCAGTGCCCACACGCCATATCCGGCATACGCCGCCCAAACGCCCAACACGCCAGACACCAGCACACCAGTCGTGTTGCGGATGGCAAGCGCGCGGTAGTTGAAGTCACGTCGAAACTTGGCTTCGTGCACAACCCGACTGCTGTCGGCGAACATGCCCAGCGAGATGACCGCCAGCACAATGCCGCTGCCGCGCTGGAAAAACGTATCGATCAGTGGCCCCAGCACAAGCGCAAAGAACAGGAAGGCAATGGCGGAATTCCCCAGGCTCAGCCAGAACGCCACGGAAGCATATTTCTGGTCAAAGGTGGCGCGGCGCAGGATGAGCTCAGGGGTGCCGGCCTCGACGAACGCCCTGCCAAACACGATGAAGACCATGGCAAAAGCGATCACACCGATCGCCTCGGCATCAACCTGCCGAACCACAAGGGCGAAGACAACGAACGTTATGAGGCTGCTCGCGCCATTGCTGAGGCTGGACCACGCGACACTCATGAGGAACTGACGCTTGAAGTTCATGCCTGCGTTTATCCCATCAAAAGGGGCGTCAGCATCCCCGATCTCGCGTTGAAAAATTAGTTGCCGTCAGTCTATCAGGTCACGCTCAAGGTGCACCCAGTTTACGCGCAGCGTCCCGAGACCATTCACGTTCGGATTCGCACTTCAGTGTCGGCAGTCGGCAGACTGTCGCTGCCCAATTAACTTACCCAATATTTATATATGGATATTCCGCAACGCGGTCGATATTTATGCCGCCAACGCATTCAGCCAAGTGGCAGTATCCTTAATCCTGCCTCTCGACACTAAAACAGGACAATCGCACGGTTATGGATCGAAGTGGCATGAAGCGATTTTTCACGACCGCGGTACTTATTGCCCTTATGGCGATCGCTGCCACAGTGAGTTTCAAAGCCTCCTATTACATTGGCGACCGAATTTTCCCGCTGCCTTTTGTCAGGATCGATGTAACCGAAGATCTGTGGTTTGATTCGGACACCCGATCTGTAGTGTCGAACATGACGGATAGCACCCGCATTCACTGGACACTCTACAAGCATCCACTATTTTCTATCATAATTTGGCCAATTACTTACGTCGTGTCTTTGGTTGTCGGCGACTCGCTTTTGGCCATGCACCTTGTCTACGCAGCAAATGCTCCCATCACTGTACTGCTCCTGTGGTGGCTGCTCGGTCGTGTCGGACTGACAGTTGTCGATCGAACCCTGCTCAGCCTGCTGTTCATCGTCTCTAGTTCGATGCTATTTTGGTACTCTGTGCCCGAGACCTTTCCGTTCGGCACCAACACCCTGCTTATTGCATTACATGCCGCCATATCGCGCAGACCGAAATCGGTGCGCGACTATGCCTGGCAGACATTCGCAAGCTTTGCCGCCTTGAGCATGACGGTTACAAACTGGGTCTCGGGAATGATTGCATCCGCCACGGCCTTCAGGCTCCTGGATCGCCCGATCCGCACAATATCCGAACTTTTGACCGGCAAAAACGGCCGATGGCTGAGTGTCAGGGGCGTTGCTATCGTCACGGCGTGCGCTTTCCTTGTCGCCGCTCCGATCTCCTTGCTGCAGAACCAGCTATTCGGTGAAGCCTCGATATTCTTCTATCCACCCCACCTGATGAATTCGAAGCAATTCCTGTTCGACTATCGGTTCTCGAGCCCGCTTTTCCGTCCATTCGTCATGATTTTCAGCCCGATCGTCGTTGGCACGCTGGAAACCTGGAACGGCGGCACGCGCCTGATGGCCGACAACTTCATGCCCAGCACTTGGTATGGTCGGGTGGCCCTGGGTCTGTGGGCTGCACTTCTGGCCGGCGGCGTTTGGTCGGTGCTGCGCCGACTCCGCGACGGAACAGACCTTGAGGCTCCCGCGCGGCGCCTGGCAATTGCGGCATCGCTATCGCTGATTTTCATGGTTCTGCTACACCTCATCTTTGGCTATCTCGTCTTCCTCTATGTGGCGCACACTCTTCCTTATGTCTTGTCGATTGTGGCGCTTCTGTTCCTGACTCCGGCTCGCAACGTCGCTAGATTCCTGACCGGCGCCCTGATCGTCTTTGCTTTGATCCACAATATCGAAACACTGCAGGAAGCCGTTGCATTTGTTGACACCTTGCTCCCGAGATAGTGCAACAATCAGGGCGCACGCTGACGACGAGAGAGCGAGCGACGCCGAACAGGAGGGATTGAGGCAACAACTCGTAGCCGGGCAGATTGGGGCTGCCCCAAGCCCAAAGCCGGTTCTTCAACACTTAGACGTGCCAGGCACTTGTGCTCAGCAGATCCGGCATACATCATACGCCGCAGGCTATATTGCTTGCGCAATATTCACCCACGGCGCCATCGTGCTAGTCCTTCTCTCCATGGAACAAATTTTCTGGATTCCCGATTTGCTAAAGACTACGTTTATTACTGGTATAACTGGCCAAGACGGCCCTATCCTGCTCAGTTGATGCTCAACAAGGACTACCCATCGTGATCGTTGCAATCCATACCATTGCCATCACCATCCAATTCAGGAAGGCTTCACGACCCGGCAACATCATTCCGCAGACAACGGCCCTGGCCGTGGTATGAATTGTCGCCCTGCACTCACTAGTGGATTTCGGATTGGAAATTCAGGCCAACGCTTTCGTCTTTCTCGCCATTCTCGCCAATGGGGTAGGGTCTTCCGTCCCGTCATCGACGGCATCGGGAGGTCAGAGGCAATGATATCTCGCTTTCGAGCCCTGCTGGGCTTGGACTCACCCAAGGAGGAGGAGGCCCCTCCCGGTCGCCAGCGGCTGACCCTGCCGAGTTTCCCCGCGGCCATATACGCCGTTGGCGACATCCATGGTTGCGTCAACCAGTTGCAGCGGCTGCAGGACATCATCCTCGCCAATGGTGACAGCATTCCCGGCGAAAAGCTCATTATCATGCTGGGCGACTATACCGACAGAGGACCGGATTCCGCCGCGACGCTAGATTTCCTCATGGCACCGCTGCCAGAGGATTTTCGGCGGATCTGCTTGGCAGGCAATCATGATGAGATGATGCTGGCACATGCCGAAAACCCGCAATTCGCCGAGTGGCTGGACTTTGGCGGCCTTGAGACACTGCAGTCCTACGGCATCGCCGCCGACATCTATCGCGCTGCATCGCTCCGCCAGCGCATGGCTCTGATCAGCAGCCACATTCCCGAAGTCCATCTCGACTTTCTCGCCAACCTCCCCGTCGTGATCTCGGCGCCCGGCGTCGTCTTCTCACATGCAGGAATCCGCCCCGATATGCCCCTCGCTAGCCAAGATGACGCCGACTTGATGTGGCCGGCGCATGATTTTGAAGCATCGGCCTATGAGGGCCTGCCTCTGGTCGTTCATGGGCACACGCCTTTTCCCTCGCCGGTGGTGCAGCCGCACCGTATATGCGTCGATACCGGTTGCTTTGCGACGGGTGTGCTGACGGCAGTGCGCCTGCAACAGGACCAGAAACCAAGTCTTCTCAATGTTGGTACCCGCTAAACACCTCTAGGGCAGTCTGCACTACGTCGTCTGTCTGCGCTATGCCTTGGCGTCACATCGGCTTTTGTAAGGGCGCGCAGCCAGAAGTGGACTGCCCCTAGTGGTCTGAGCCCACCAAACTGGACCGTTTTACAGTGGAGTTTTCCGCGCTAGCTTTTGAGGGCTGGACGGAGCGGAGAACGATGAAGGCATCGCAATTTTCGGATGCGCAGAACGCGTTCATTTTGAAGCAAGGCGCCGATGGCGTGCCGGTGGCTGATATCTGCCGTAAGGCCGGGATCAGCCAGGCGACGTATTTCAACTGGAAGAAGAAGTACGGCGGGCTTTTGCCCACGGAGATGAAGCGGCTCAAGCAGCTCGAGGATGAGAACGGGCGTCTGCGCAAGCTCGTGGCCGACTTATCGCTGGACAAGGAGATACTGCAGGACGTGATCCGCCGAAATCTGTAAGGCCTGGTCGCAAACGCGAGCTGGTGGGACAGCTTTGTCGGGAATGGGACGTGCCGATCCGCCGGGCCTGTGGGGTGCTGGAGTTGGACACGTCAACATACCACTATAAGGCGCACCGCCCCGACCGGGCCGGTATTCGAGCTCGGATCAAGGACATCTGCGAGACCCGTGTTCGGTATGGCTACGGACGGGTCCATGTGCTGCTCAGGCGCGAAGGCTGGCAGATCAGCCAGAAGAAAACCCGCAGAATTTATAGTGAGTTAGGCATGCAGCTGAGGAACAAGACGCCCAAGAGAAGGGTGAAAGCCAAGCTTCGGGATGACCGCCAGGAAGCGGTTGGGCCCAACGATGTCTGGGCCATGGATTTTGTCCATGACCAGTTGGCGACGGGCACCAAGATACGCATCCTGACGATCGTGGATACCTTCTCGCGCTATGTGCCCGTGCTCGATCCGCGGTTCAGCTATCGTGGTGAGCACGTGGTTTTGGCTTTGGAAAAGGTCTGCTCGCAGATCGGCTATTCCAGGACCATTCGGGTCACAACGGTTCCGAGTTTGTCTCCAAGGATCTCGACCTGTGGGCCTATGCCAATGGCGTTACACTGGACTTCTCCCGACCAGGGAAGCCAAGCAGCAACGTGCGGCGTTGCAGTTCAACGGCACATGTTTTCGAGCATGCGCTGAACCAACGGGTTTTCGCTCCAGGACGCTACGCTCTTTTTTGACCCTCGTCTGGTCTACTTTTCTCAAGCCATGACTTCGATATTTCAGGCACAAGGCGCCTAACAGCACTCTGAGAAGTGAGGCTTTAGCGTGCGGCAGGTTTATCTGCGCACCCCCACAAATCCGAGAGCCCGCTTATCGCAACTCGGGATCGCCAAAGGCAACGAAGTGGGGATTGGCAAAATCGGTGTCATGAGCCTGGTTGCGTTTGCCATAACGCAGTGGCTCACCGAATAGCGTTTCAACCCTGCCGCCGGCGGCCCGCAGCACGGCGTCGCCCGCCGCCGTATCCCATTCCATGGTACGGCCGAGGCGGGGATAAAGATCGGCTTCGCCCGAAGCGAGCAGGCAGAACTTGAGCGAGGAACCTGCAGGCACGAACTGCGAAATGGCAAAGCGCGCTAGCCAGGCGTCGACGGCACTGCTGCCATGGGATCGGCTGCCAACCACAGCCAGCCCCGCCTGGTTGCAGGCACGCACTTCGATCGCCTGCTGATCCATCAACGCGCCAGCAACGACGCGCCCATGTCCAGCCCCACGTCCGCTTTCCCCCCACCAGATGCGCCCCAGCGCGGGCGCATAAACGACGCCCAGCAAGGGAACACCGTCGTCGATCAGCGCGATATTGACGGTGAACTCACCATTGCGGTTGATGAATTCCCGACTGCCGTCGAGCGGATCGACGAGTAGGAAACGTCCGGCAGTTTCGGGCATGTACCCTGCCGCTGCGGCCTCTTCAGCCACCACCACCAGCGACGGCGCAATCCGGGTAAGACCCGCCAGGATAATGGCCTCCGCCGCCTCGTCCGCCTCGGTGACGGGCGAATTATCATCTTTGAGGCGAACCTCAAAATCGGTGTCGTAGAGGCGCATGAGCTCGGCGCCCGCCTCGAGGGCCAAGCCGATAAATTGTTCGACCATCGTCATTGCCTGTTTCCCGTCGCGTATGACCCGGCTAGAGACCCAGAGCTCGATAGAGCTCGTCGGCTAATGCTACCGGTTCCTGCTCGGCACCATGCAGTACCAAATCGCTCCGGGTCGGTGGCTCGAAAGGGCTGTCGAGGCCCGTGAAGTTCTTTATCTCGCCGGCCCGGGCTCGCTTGTAGAGACCCTTGGGATCGCGCGCCTCGCACACCTCGAGTGGTGTATCGACATAGACTTCCAGAAAGCTGATATCCCCGGCGATCTCGCGGGCAAGCTGCCGCTCATTGCGGAAAGGCGAGATAAACGACACCAGCACAATTAGCCCGGCATCCGCCATTAGCCGAGCCACCTCTGCCACGCGGCGAATATTCTCAACCCGCGCGACTTCGGTGAAACCGAGATCACGGTTAAGCCCGTGCCGCACATTGTCACCGTCCAAGATATAGGCATGCCGGCCTTCGGCGGTGAGCCGCTTCTCCAGGAGATTGGCAATTGACGATTTGCCCGAGCCCGACAGACCTGTGAACCAGATAATCTGCGGCGCCTGCCCCTTCATCGCTGCGCGCAAGGCGCGGTTCACGTCGAAGGATTGATAGGTCAGGTTCTGTGCTCGTCGCAGGCCGTAGTCGATTGTGCCGGCGCCCACGGTAGCATTGCTCAACCGGTCCACCAGGATGAATCCACCGGTCAGTGCATTGCTGGCATAGCTGTCAAAGGCGATCGGCTTGTCAGTGGCAATCGTCACGGTGGCCACTTCGTTGAGGTCGATCTTGGCCGCGGCTGTTTGTTCAAGCGTATTGACATTGGTGCGAAATTTCAGATCGGTAATCGCAGCGGGCACCGTCTGGGCGCCGACCTTGAGCAAATATGCCCGTCCCGGAAAGGCCGGTTCCTCGCACATCCACACTACGCGGGCTTGAAACTGGTTGGAGTATTCCGGCGTCTCGCCGGGTCGTGACAGCACGTCCCCGCGAGAAATGTCGACTTCCCTGTCCAGCACCAACGTCACTGCCTGTCCGGCCACCGCTTGGGGGAGGTCACCATCCAAGGTGACTATGCGACGGACCACCGCCGGCTTTCGCGAGGCGGCGATGAGGATTTCGTCCCCTACGGCAATAGCGCCGGATGCCACAGTGCCCGAAAAACCGCGGAAATCGAGGTCCGGTCGGTTCACCCACTGCACCGGGAAGCGGAACAGCTCCACGGTTCGGTCCTCGCCGATGTCGATACCCTCAAGATATGGTACCAGGGCTGCCCCGCCATACCAGGGCGTGCGTGGGCTCTGCGCCAGCATATTGTCGCCGCGCAATGCCGACACGGGCATCGCGGCTAGCGTCTTGAAGCCGAGCGGTTCGGCGAAGGCCCGGTATTCGGCGACGATCCGATCGAAGACCGCCTGATCATAGTCGATCAGATCGATCTTGTTGACCACTAGCACCACATGTTTGACCCCAATCAGCGACAGGATGAAGCTGTGTCGCCGGGTTTGGGTGAGTAAGCCCTTGCGCGCATCTATCAATACCAGCGCCAGATCGGCATTGGAGGCACCGGTCGCCATGTTGCGGGTATATTGCTCGTGGCCCGGCGTATCGGCGACGATGAACTTACGCTTGTCGGTGGAAAAGAAACGATATGCCACATCGATGGTGATGCCCTGTTCACGTTCAGCGGTGAGCCCATCCACCAGCAACGAAAAGTCGATGCCCTCGTCGCCAGTATGACGATTGTGGCTTTCCTTTTTAAGGCTCGCCAGTTGATCATCGAGGATTAGCTGGCTGTCATATAGCAGCCGGCCGATCAGGGTCGACTTGCCGTCATCGACGCTACCGCAGGTAAGAAAGCGCAGCATCGACTTGTCGGTCTGCTGTGTCAGCCAGAGGGCAATATCCGCCTCGGCATTGATGGCATTTGGGGTGTCACGCAGGTTCATCAGAAATAGCCTTCCTGCTTCTTTTTCTCCATCGAGCCAATGCTATCGCTGTCAATCAGCCGGCCTTCCCGCTCGGATGTCCGGCTCGCCTGCATTTCCATGATAATCTCGGGCAGGGTCGCCGCCGTCGAGCGGATCGCCCCGGTCAGCGGATAGTCGCCCAGCGTGCGGAAGCGCACGACTTCCTCTCGCACGGTCTCGCCCGGCTCGAACCGGAAGCGGGCATCATCGACCATGATCAGCGTGCCTGCCCGATCCACCACCGGGCGCGATTTGGCATAGTATAGTGAAGGCAGCTCGATGCCTTCGGCATAGATGTAGGTCCAGACGTCCAGCTCGGTCCAGTTTGAGATCGGAAACACCCGCATGCTTTCACCAGGATTGAGCCGCGTGTTGAACACCCGCCACAGTTCAGGGCGTTGGTTCTTGGGATCCCAGGCGTGGCTGGCATTGCGATGGGAAAAGATGCGCTCCTTGGCACGTGACTTTTCCTCGTCGCGCCGCGCCCCGCCAATCGCCGCGTCATAGCGGCCAGCATCCAGAGCCTGGCGCAGCGCTTGGGTCTTCATGATGTCGGTAAAGCGTGATGAACCATGGTCGAACGGATTGATGTTGGTGGCCAGTCCTTCGGGGTTGGTGTGGGTGATCAGCTCAAAGCCGTGCTTTGCCGCCATTGCGTCGCGAAACGCGATCATCTCGGCGAATTTCCAGGTAGTATTTACGTGCAGCAGCGGAAACGGGATTTTCGACGGGAAGAAGGCCTTGCGTGCCAGATGCAGTAAGACACTGGAATCCTTGCCGATCGAATACATCATCACCGGCCGCTCAAAACTGGCCGCCACCTCCCGCAGGATCTCAATACTCTCAGCTTCCAGCGTTTGCAGATGGGTGAGTGAATTGCTCTGCACGGGAACCAGTCTCCTTGGTCAGGCCACCTCAATGGCCCGAAAACAAGCCCTTTTGGTAGGCCGGACGGTGCGGGCGATCAAGGCAGAAAGCGCCCGGAACGCGCGCGCGACCACCTTTCAGGTACAATCATCTCATGGATTTAGCTCCAGAGAGATAGCGCTCTGAATCACGCGATCATCTGCGCAGTAAAATGCGCCGCACCCCGACATGGCAGAAAAAAAGTTCTGCCGCGGCAAGTGCATTCCACTCGCCCGACGCTACGCATTCGCACCGGGGGGGGGGGGGGGGGGGCGCCCCACCCCCACAACCCACGCCCCCCACACACCCCCCTCCCCCCCCCCACACCCCCACACTCACCCACCCCACCACCCACCAACACCCCACACCCG
>Ga0123337_10005765_pt1 | contig 12053 bp, 12 predicted proteins | sample frozenSSSSmetaG_FD_89792 | JGI IMG/M metagenome (GOLD analysis project Ga0123337, IMG submission 89792) | Glacier valley bacterial and archeal communities from Borup Fiord, Nunavut, Canada, to study Microbial Dark Matter (Phase II) -... | ecosystem: Environmental > Aquatic > Freshwater > Ice >...
CACGGTCGGGCCGACCTCGATCAATCACGTCGGCCAGCTGCAGGCGGTGACGGTGTCGTTCAACATCGCGCCCGGCACCGCGCTCGGCGACGCGACCGCGCGGATCGAGCAGCTGCGCGACCAGATCCGCCTGCCGCCGTCGGTGATCACGAGCTATGGCGGCGACGCCGCGGTGTTCAAGAGCTCGCAGGGCAGCCAGGCGATCCTGATCGTGTCGGCGTTGCTCGTGATCTACCTGCTGCTCGGCGTGCTCTACGAAAGCTACATCCACCCGCTCACGATCCTCGCCGGCCTGCCTTCGGCGGCGGTCGGGGCGCTGCTCACGCTCAAGGTCTTCGACCAGGACCTGACGCTCATCGCGACCATCGGCATCCTGCTGCTGATCGGCATCGTCAAGAAGAACGCGATCATGATGATCGACTTCGCGCTCGACGCGCAGCGCACCCGCGGCCTGGCGCCGGCGGCTGCGATCCGCGAGGCCTGCGTGCTGCGCTTTCGGCCGATCATGATGACGACGCTAGCCGCCATGATGGGCGCGCTGCCGATCGCGCTCGGCATCGGCGCCGGCGCCGAGTTGCGCCAGCCGCTCGGCCTCGCCGTCGTCGGCGGTCTCGTGTTCTCGCAGGCGATCACGCTCTACATCACGCCGGTGATCTATCTCGCCCTCGACCGCTTCAGCGGCAAGGGGCCGGTGACGACGCCCGAGGTTATCGGCGCGGCCGCACCGGTGGAGCTGCCGGCGCAGTGAGCGGGTTCAGTGAAGGTGCGGCCCCGGTTGCACCGAGGCGAGCACGCTCACGGCACCCTCGCTAACGCTGCCGGCCTCGATCTCCCGCTCGGTCGCCTCGCGCACGTCGCGCACGACCACCGACAAGCGCAGCGAGATGCCGGCGAGCGGGTGGTTGCCGTCGAGTACGAGGTGGTCGGGGTAGACCTCGGTGACGGTGTAGATGGCGTCGTCGCGCAGGTCGGGCGTCCTCGCGCCGGGCGGCGGCCCCTCGAACTGCATGCCGGGCTCGATGCTCTCCGCGAAGATCGCGCGCTCCTCGAAGAAGACGAGGTCGGCGTCGTAGTCGCCGAAGGCATGCTCGGGCTCGAGGTGAAGCGTCGTCTCGAAGCCGGCCTCTTGGCCGGCGAGCGCTTCCTCGACCTTGGCGAGGAGGTCGTCGCCACCGCAGAAGAACTCGATCGGCTCGGTCAGCTCGTCGATGTCGATGCCCTGGGCATCGGCGAGGCGCCAGGTCAGGCTGACCACGCAGGGAGCGGCGATTTGCATCGAAACATGATCGCACAATGGGTCATGGATCCCGACCTCGCGACCGCCTTGCTGGGGGGCCTTTCGCCAACTGCGTTCATGCGCCGGCACTGGCAGAAAAGGCCCTTGCTTGTGCGCGCGGCGCTGCCCGACGCGCTGCCCGCACTCGACCCGCGGCGGCTGTTCGCGCTCGCAGCGCAGGAGGGCGTCGAGTCCCGGCTCGTCGTTCGCGACGAGCACGACCGCTGGTCGTTGCGGCCCGGCCCGCTGCCACGTCGCGCCTTGCCGTCGCTCGCCACGCCGGGCTGGACGCTGCTCGTCCAGGGCGTCGATCTCCACGACGACGACGCCCATCGCCTGCTGTCGCGTTTCCGCTTCGTGGCCGACGCCCGCCTCGATGACCTCATGGTCTCGTACGCGAGCGACGGCGGCGGCGTCGGCCCGCATGCCGATTCCTACGACGTCTTCCTGCTGCAGCTGGCGGGGCAACGGCGCTGGCGCGTCGGCCCGGTGTCGAAGCCGCGCCTGCGCGACGACGTGCCGCTGAAGATGCTGGCCGCATTCACGCCGCGCCACGACGGGCTGCTCGGCCCCGGCGACATGCTTTACCTGCCGCCGGGCTGGGGCCACGACGGCGTCGCCGAAGGCCCTTGCCTGACGGCGTCAATTGGGTTTCGCGCACCCGCCACGACCGAGCTCGGCGTCGATCTGCTGGAGCGCATCGTCGATGCGCAGCGCGATGACGCTGCTGACGACGACGGCGCGCCGACCCGGGCCATCGCGCCGCGCTATCGCGACCGGAGCGAAGCGGCGACAGCACACCCGGCGCGCGTCCCCGAAGGTCTGCAGCGATTCGGCGTTGCCGCCGTGAGCCGACTGCTCGCTGATCGCCAGGCGCAGGCCCGCGCGCTCGGCGAATCGTTGAGCGAGCCGAAACCCGGCGTTCGCTTCGATGCGAGCGCAGCGGCGGCGACCGAGGCCGGCGTCGTCCTCGACCGGCGCACGCGCATGCTCTACGACGACGGCCATGTCTATGTGAACGGCGAGTCCTATCGCGCCGGCGGCCGCGACGCTGCGCTCATGCGCGTGCTCGCCGACGAGCGCCGTCTCAGCTCGAAGGGAGTGGCTCGGCTGAGTGCCGAGGCCGCGTCGCTGCTCCTGCGATGGGCGACCGACGGCTGGTGCCACGGCGCCGACCCGGCGCCAAAATAGCCGCCGGAGACGACCGCAGCCGCCAGGACCTTGTCATGACCCTCGACCCTGCCGCCCACGACATCGCGCCGATCGCGACGCGCGCCGACTTCCAGGCTGCGATCCGCGCCGCCCTGGCCCAGGCCGTGGAGCTCGGCGCACCCGACATCTTCCTCGTCGACGCGAACTTTGCCGACTGGCCGCTCGGCGAGATCGGCGTCGTCGAGGCGCTGACGCGCTGGGTCGATTCGCGGCGCCGACTGACGCTGATGGCCTATAGCTTCGACGAGATGGCGCGGCGCCAGATCCGCTTCGTCGAGTGGCGCCGGCAGTGGTCGCACGTGGTTCATTTCCGCCACGACGACGAGCTCGAGTCGGAGCAGATTCCGACCCTCCTGCTCGTGCCCGGCATCGTCTGCGTGCGCCTGCTCGATCGCGTGCGCTGCCGCGGCACGGTGTCGGCGCGACCGATCGATCTCGCCGAATGTCGCGAGTCGATTGACGCGCTTTTGCAACGTTCGGGCGAGGCCTTTCCGGTAACGACCCTGGGCCTCTAGGGAAAGCCCCTAAGGCGTCTATAATCGAGGGTTAGGCAATGGATGCTTCAGCGTTCCGTGTCTTCTGATGAGGGGGCTCTTCGACAGACGGGTCCCGGAATTGCCGGTCTTTGTTGGAACCTTTAAAAACCCCCGAGGAGAAATATGAAAACAGCTCTGTTGATGGTCACGCTCGCTGCCGCCGTTTCGTTCGCTGCCTGCAGCAAGAAGGAAGAGTCGACCACGACGATCACCCCGCCGGCGACGATGTCGACGACGCCGTCGACCACCACGATCGTCACGACCCCCGACATGTCGGCTTCGTCTTCGATGTCGGCTGGCACCGCTGCCACGTCGGCTGCCACCTCGGCCATGGACGCCGCCTCGTCGGCGACGATGGCTGCCTCGGCGGCCATGAACGCTTCGTCGGGCGCGATGAAGTAAATCGGTTTGCAAGAACCGCCGAAAGCCGCCTCCGGGCGGCTTTTTGCTTTGTAGGTCGGGTCGGCGTGGCGACATGCCGCCCTCCCGCAGAAGCCTCAGCCGAGTGAGAGCCAGCCGAAGCCCGTCGCGGGGTCGGCGATCACCAGATCGTCGGCATGCCGGCCGCGCTGCGCAGCCAGCGCTGTCCTCACCAGCTCGGGGCTGTTGTTCTCGCGGCTGAGGTGGGCGGCGACGAGGTGGGTGATGCGGCCACCCGTGGTGCGTGCCAGGATCTCGGCCGCCGTCGCGTTGCTGAGGTGGCCGAAGCGACCGCCGATGCGCGCCTTCAGCGAGGCTGGGTAGCGAGATGCGGCCAGCAGGTCGCCATCGTGGTTGCACTCGAGCACGAGTGCGTCGCAACCGGCGATGTTCTCCAGCATGTGCGCAGTGATTGAGCCGAGGTCGGTCAGGACGCCGAGGCTCGCACTGCCGTCGCTGCAGCGAAGCTGCAAAGGCTCGGCGGCGTCGTGGGCGACCGTGAACGGCGTGACCTCGATGTCGCCGACGGCGATGCGCTCGCCGTCGCGGGCGAACGCCAGCCGTGCCGGCGCCGCGGCCGGGCCGATCGCGCGCCAGGTGCCACGGCTCATCCACACGGCGAGCCCGTAGCGCTCGGCCAGCGCCAGGGCGCAGCCGATGTGGTCGCCATGCTCGTGGGTCACGAAGATCGCGTCGAGGTCCGTGGGGGCCAGGCCGAAGCGCTGCAGCCGCGCCTCGACTTCCCGCAGCGAGAAGCCGGCGTCGACGAGCAAACGCGTCGTCGTGATGCCGCTGGTGGCCTCGACGAGGGTGGCGTTGCCGCTGCTGCCGCTGCCGAGGCTGCAGAAACGGATCACGGCGTTCCGCGCCTTTGCTTTCGGCCGTCGCGCTCGCACCCCGCCGGGATGCGGGACGCGGGCACTACTTCAGGTCTTCCAGGAGCAACGCGACGATGCGCTTGCCGGCCTCGCCGTTCTCGGCCTTGCCCTGGGAGTCGAGCACGGAGACCGTGCTGCCGGTCCCTTCGGCGGCGACCTTCACGCGGTATTTCGCCGGCCCGCCCTCGTCGTCCTTCTTGCGACCGAAGCTGAACAGCCTCGAGAAGAAGCTCGGCTCCTCGCGGCCGGCGAACTTGGGATCGACGTAGCGGACGTAGTAGAGGCCCTGGGTGCGGTCGCGATCCTCGACCGTGAAGCCGCTGCGGTCGAGCGCGATGCCGACACGGCGCCATGCGCGGTCGAAGCCGTCGTCGACCTGCAGCGTCGGGCCGGGGCGACCGTCGAGCGCGCGGGCGCGGCTCGGGCCTGGCGCACTGCTCGTGGCGACGATGGCGCGAGCGGTTTCTTCCTTGGTGCCGAGCTTGATCATCAGTCGCGAGAGGAAGGCGGCCTCGAGCTGCGGATCGCTCGGCCTCGGTTGCCAGACCGTGCTTTCCTTGCGTTCGCCGGTGTAAATCTCGGCCATGCCGCGATGCGTGATGTAGATGTCGCTGCCCGTCGCCGTGCGCTCGACGCGGGTGCGGTACTTGTCGAGCTCGCTGGTCGAGAACACGGACTCGAACACCTTGCCGATGGTGTTGCGGATGATGTCGTTCGGCAGCTTGGCGCGGTTCTCGGCCCAGTCGGTCTCGAGAACACCGGCATCGGCACGGTCCTGCGCGAGCGCGAAGCCGTTGTCCTTCCAGAACGAGCGCAACTGCGGGAAGACTTCCTCCGGCGTCAGCGTCGTGCTGAGCCAGCGATCGTTGCCGAGCCGTTCGATCTTGAACGCGCCGACCGCTTGCGGCGCCACCACCGGCACCACCGGACTGGCAGCGCCGGAGCTGCCGACGGCCTGGAACGTCGAGGCGCTCACGGTGCCATTCGGCTGCGTGTAGCGCGACTCGCGTGCGAGCTGGGTCAGGTCGGGCGGAATCTCGAGGCCGTTGGCTCGGGTGGCCGAAGTGGATCGGTAGTCGACCTTGTCGCCGGCGAACAGGTCGCCGATGGTCGAGCAGCCGGCGAGCGCGGCGAGACAGACAAGGCCGACAAGGGTAGCGGCACGGGGGGAGGCAGAGATCACTTTGAACGGTTCTCCATGGGGGCCCGCAGGCCGCTCACGACAGGGCCGGGCCGACTCAGGCCAGGCCGGCTTCTCGCATGGCCGCGGCGACGACGGTCTGACCGGCGGCGGTGAGCGGTGTGATGGGCAGGCGAGCAGGGGCGCTGCAATGGCCGAGCCGCTGCAGCGCCCACTTGGCGGGCGCCGGGCTCGGCTCCGTGAACAAGGCCTGGTGCAGTGCCAGCAACTGCATCTGCAGCCGGGCAGCCTCGCGGGCATCGCCGGCCAGCGCCGCGTCGCAGAGCGACCGCATCGCCCGCGGCGCGACGTTGGCGGTGACGCTGACGTGGCCGTGGCCGCCGAGCAGCATGAGCGCGACCGCGGTGCCGTCGTCGCCCGAATAGACGGAGAAGCCCGCCGGGGCGCGCTTGATCAGCCAGCAGGCCCGCTCGATGCTGTTCGACGCGTCCTTGATGCCGACGACGCCAGGCACCTGCGCCAGCCGCATCGTGGTCTCGACCGACATGTCGGCAACGGTTCGCGAAGGCACGTTGTAGAGCACCATCGGAATGTCGACGGCCTCGGCGATCGCCTTGAAGTGGCGGTAGATGCCTTCCTGCGAAGGCTTGTTGTAGTAGGGCACGACCGAGAGCGTGCAGTCGGCGCCGACCTTGCGTGCATGCCGCGACAGCTCGATCGCTTCTGCAGTCGAATTGGCGCCGGCGCCGGCCATCACGGGGACGCGGCCGCGAACGTGCAGGACGGCGACGCGGATGATCTCGCCGTGCTCCTCGATCGACACCGTCGGCGACTCGCCGGTCGTGCCGACGACGCAGATGCACTGCGTGCCTTCGGCGATATGCCAGTCGAGCAGGCGGCGCAGCGCATCGAAGTCGATGCGACCGTCGTCTTGCATCGGCGTGACGAGCGCGACGATGCTGCCTGTGATGCTTTTCATTCGCTTTTTCCTGAACCGGCCGATTCTAGCGACCGTGGTTCGGCTGTCCTCGCGTCGAGCACGTAGCGGTGTGGCAGTGCCGCTCCGGCTTCGCGAACCGCGACGATGCGCTGCACGAATCGCTCCGGGTCGGTGAGGAAGCCGTCTTCGTACGCCACGACGTGCAGACCCGCGGCGACGCCGAGAAGTTCAGCGCGGGCGAGCAGAAAGTCGGGGCGCGCCGGCCGGCCGACGGTCTCGTTGCCGACCGCGAAGGTCTCGTAGAGCAGCACGCCGCCCGGCGCCACGGCGGCGACAACATCGGGCAGCAACGGCCGCCACAGGTAGTTCGTGACGACGACCGCATCGAAGCGGCGACCCGGCAGCGGCCACGGAGCGCCCTCGAGGTCGGCGACGATCGTGGTGGCAACGCCGTTGATCGCACGCAGCGCCGCATCATCGCGATCGACGGCCGTGACGGGGTGACCGAGGGCCGCGAAGAAGGCACTGTGGCGGCCGCTGCCGGCGGCGACGTCGAGCACGGTGCCGCCTGCCGCCACGAGGTGGGCCCAGCGGTGGATCCAGTCCGACGCATCGCTCATGCGCCGATGCGGCGCATCGGCGCCGCGATCAGAAGCAGCTCCACAGCCGGCTCGCCAGGTCGACCGCGAGCTCGGGCCGGCGGTAGGCTGCGAACACGCAGCCGAGGACGACGATGGCGGCGGCCCAGGCGAGAGCGCGGCGCAGCGTCATGCGAGCGCCGGCCGCAACACCGGCTTCTCGCTGACCGGCAGGTTCACGATCGCAGCGAAGACGCCGAGCACGATCGCGATCCACCAGACGGCGTCGTAGCTGCCGGTGACGTCGTACAGCTTGCCGCCCAGCCAGACGCCGAGGAAGCTGCCGACTTGGTGGCTCAGGAACACGAAGCCGCTGAGCATCGACAGATAGCGCACACCGAAGATCGAAGCGACGACGGCGTTCGTGAGCGGCACCGTCGAGAGCCAGAGAAAGCCGATCGTGGCAGCGAACAGGTAGACGCTCCAGGCCGACAGCGGCGCCAGCACGAAGGCCGCGATCACCAGCGAACGCAAGGCGTAGATGCCCGAGAGCAGCCAGGTCTTCGGCAGGCGGCCGCCGAGCGACCCGGCCGCATAGGTTCCGAACACGTTGAAGAGGCCGATGAGCGCGAGCGCGGTGGTGGCCACGTCGGGCGTGAGGCCGTGGTCCTTCAGGTAGCTCGGCATGTGGACGCCGATGAACACGACCTGGAAGCCGCACACGAAGTAGCCGGCGGTGAGCAGCTGGAAGCCGCGGTGGCCGAGCGCTTCGCGCAGGGCTGCGCCGATGCTCTGCTGGCTCGTCGTCGCGGCGGCTCCTTTCGGCTCGCGCAGGCCGAAGGCGAGCGGCAGGATCACCAGCGCCATGGCGCCGAGGACGAAGAGCGCGCCCTGCCAGCCGACGCCGCTGATCAGGCCGCCTTCGACGGGCACCATCAGGAACTGGCCGAACGAGCCGGCCGCCGCCGTCGCGCCCATGGCCCAGCTGCGCCGCTCTGGAGCGACGTTGCGGCCGATCACGCCGTAGACGACCGCGTAGGTCGTGCCCGCTTGCGAGAGGCCGATCATCAGGCCGGCGCCGCCGAGGAAGCCGAACCCCGTCGTCGCCATGCCCATCGTCACGAGCCCGGCTGCGTAGAGCATGCTGCCGGCGACGAGAACGCGGAAAGCGCCGAAGCGATCCGAGACGGCGCCGACGAACGGGCCGGCCAGGCCCCAGGCGATGTTCTGCACCGCGATCGCGAACGAGAAGGTCTCGCGGCTCCAGCCGCGCTCGGTCGTGATCGGTGCCAGCCAGAGGCCGAAGCCGTGGCGGATGCCCATCGAGATCGTGACGATGGCGGCACCGCACACGAGCACCTGCGTCATCGACAGCGGGCGGAAGGTCGGTGCGGCAGGCATCGTCGATTGTTGCAGGGTCGACCTATGATCCGCCGCCATGGCGACCGCAGCGAAGACGACACCCAAAGGCACGTACGGCGAGGCGTCGATCCGCGTCCTCAAGGGCCTCGAGCCGGTCAAGCAGCGGCCGGGCATGTACACGCGCACGGAGAGCCCGCTGCACATCGTCCAGGAGGTCATCGACAACGCCGCCGACGAGGCGCTCGGCGGCCACGGCACGGCGATCGACGTGACGCTGCACGGCGACGGCTCGGTCAGCGTCGACGACGACGGCCGCGGCATCCCGTTCGGCATGCATCCCGAGGAGCAGGTCAGCGTCGTCGAGATCGTGTTCACGCGGCTGCACGCCGGCGGCAAGTTCGACAAGGGCGGCGGCGCCGCCTACAGCTTTTCGGGCGGGCTGCACGGCGTGGGTGTCAGCGTCACCAACGCACTCAGCCAGCGGCTCGAGGTCACGGTCTGGCGCGCCGGGCAGGTCGCGAGCATCGCCTTCTCCGGTGGCGACGTGGTCGAGAAACTCGTGCTGCGCAAGGCCGCGGCGGGCGAGCGCAAAGGCGGCACCCGCATCCGCGTCTGGCCCGACCCGCGCTACTTCGAGAGCGCTGAACTTCCCCGCGCCGACCTCACGCATCTGCTGCGCAGCAAGGCCGTGCTCATGCCTGGCGTGAAGGTGTCGCTGACGATGGAGAAGCCCGGCCGCAACGAGGCCGAGCGGCAGGACTGGCTGTACGCCGCGGGCCTGGCCGACTATCTGATGCAGTCGCTCGCCGCCGACCCGGTGATCCCGCTTTTTGAAGGCGCCCACCACGCCGACGGCAAGGAGAGCGAAGACGTCGCCGAGGGCGAGGGCGCGGCCTGGTGCGTCGCCTTCACCGAAGAAGGCAACGCGGTTCGCGAGAGCTACGTCAACCTGATCCCGACGGTCGCCGGCGGCACCCACGAGTCGGGCTTGAAGGATGGCCTCTTCGGCGCCGTCAAGGGCTTCATCGACGTTCACGGACTCCTGCCGAAAGGCGTGAAGCTGATGCCCGACGACGTCTTCTCGCGCGCCAGCTTCGTGCTTTCGGCCAAGGTGCTCGACCCGCAGTTCCAGGGCCAGATCAAGGAGCGCCTGAACAGCCGCGACGCGCTGCGGCTGGTCTCGAATTGCGTCAAGCCGGCGCTCGACCTCTGGCTCAACCAGCACGTCGAGCAGGGCCGAAAGCTCGCCGATCTCGTCATCCGCCAGGCGCAGACGCGCCAGCGCGCTTCGCAAAAGGTGGAGAAGCGCCGCGGCTCCGGCGTCGCCGTGCTGCCGGGCAAGCTCACCGACTGCGAGAGCCGCGACCTCGCATTAACGAGCTCTTCCTCGTCGAGGGCGATTCGGCCGGTGGCAGCGCCAAGATGGGCCGCGACAAGGAGACGCAGGCGATCCTGCCTTTGCGCGGCAAGGTCCTGAACTCGTGGGAAGTCGAGCGCGATCGGCTGTTCGCCAACAACGAGATCCACGACATTGCGGTCGCGATCGGCGTCGACCCGCACGGCCCCGACGACGCCGCCGATCTCTCCGGCCTGCGCTACGGCAAGGTCTGCATCCTGAGCGACGCCGACGTCGACGGCTCGCACATCCAGGTGCTGCTGCTCACGCTCTTCCTGCGCCACTTCCCGAAGCTCATCGAGCGCGGCCACGTCTTCGTCGCCAAGCCACCGCTCTTTCGCGTCGATGCGCCGGCGCGCGGCAAGAAGCCGGCGGCGAAGATCTACGCGCTCGACGATGGCGAACTGCACGCGATCACCGATCGCCTCAGGAAAGAAGGCGCTCGCGACGGCTCGTGGAGCGTCAGCCGCTTCAAGGGGCTGGGCGAGATGAACGCAGAGCAGCTCTGGGACACGACGCTCAATCCGGAAACGCGGCGGCTGCTGCCGATGAGCTTCGCCGGCGCTGGCATGGCGGCGACGGTCGCGTCGCTGACGCGCCTCATGGGCAAGGGCGAAGCGCAGGCACGTCGCGACCTGATGGAGCTGCGCGGCGACGCCGTCGAGGTCGACGTGTGAAGGCACCGCTGCCGCTTCGCCTGCGTCCGACGATGCTGTCGGACCTCGACTTCGTCGGCTCGGTCGAAAACGATCCGGCAAACCGGCCGTTCATCACGCCGTGGGAACGCGTCCAGCACGAAGGCGCAGTGCGCTTCCCCGACTTCCGCCACTTCATCGTCGAGGCCGGCCCGGGCTATCCATCGGCCGGCTTCGTCATCCTCCAGGGCTGCCGCAACCCGCATGGTTCGGTCGAGCTGAAGCGGCTGGTGCTGCGGGCGAAAAGTCACGACCAGGGCCACGGCCGCGCCTGCGTGCGCCGGCTCGCCGACATGGCGTTCCGCGACCTCGGTGCCCATCGCTTCTGGCTCGACGTGAAGAGCGAGAACGGGCGGGCGCTGGCGCTCTATCGCAGCGAAGGATTCGTCGAGGAAGGGCGGCTGCGCGAGAGCGTGCGCAGCGGCAACGGCTTCGACTCGCTGATCGTGATGTCGATGCTGGCGAGCGAGCACGAAGCGCTCGTCGAAGCGCGCGACGCGGTCGTCGCCGGCGCCGCCTGAATCAACTTGGCCGGAAGGAGACGCGATGCAGTCGACCATGATGAACGTGCCGCTGTCGCTCGACCATCTGCTCGAGCGCGCCGGCACGCTGTTCGCAGGCCAGGAGATCGTCTCGCGGCTGCCCGACAAGTCGCTCCGCACGCACACCTACGCGGAGTTCCATCGCCGCAGCCGCCAGCTCGCGGCGGCGCTGAAGGGCCTCGGCCTCAAGAAGGGCGAGCGCGTCGCCACGCTGAGCTGGAACCACCACGCTCATCTTGAGTGTTATTTCGGCATCCCGGCCGCGGGCGGCGTGATGCACACGCTCAACCTGCGCCTGGCCGCCGACGAGATCGGCTGGATCGCGGCCGATGCCGAAGACCGCTTCCTCGTCGTCGACGACATCCTGTTGCCGCTCTGGCGCCAGTTCGCCGGTCTGCATGCCTTCGAGAAGGTCATCGTCTTCCCGTTCTCCGGCGCGCCCGTCGACACGGCGGCCGGCCTCGTCGACTACGGAGCGTTGCTCGCGAGCGGCGACGGCGATGCTTTCGAGTACGAAGCGCACGACGAAAACGATCCGGTCGCGATGTGCTACACGTCGGGCACCACCGGCAGGCCGAAGGGCGTCGTCTACTCGCACCGCTCGACGGTGCTGCATTCGCTGGTCGGCTGCATGGGCGACAACTGGGCGCTGAAGACCTCCGACGTGCTGCTGCCGGTGACGCCGATGTTCCATGCCAACTGCTGGGGCGTGCCCTACGGCGCCGTCATGACCGGCGCCAAGATCGTCTTTCCCGGTCCGCACCTGCACCCCGACGACCTGCTCGACCTCATCCGCGAGGTACCGCCGACGCTGGCGCTCGGCGTGCCGACAATCTGGCTCGGCCTGATCCAGCGGCTCGAGCGCGCCGATGCCGAGGAGCCGGGGCGCTGGCGCTTGCCCGAAGGCATGCGCTCGATGGTCGGCGGCGCCGCCGTGCCGGAGTCGCTTATCCGCGCCTATGCGAAGCACGGCGTCTCGATCCTGCAGGGCTGGGGCATGACGGAGACATCGCCGCTGGCGACGGTGTCGACGCCGCTTCGCGACCGCGGCGAAGCCGAGATGTTTCGCCGCGCCGC
>Ga0123337_10005767_pt1 | contig 12049 bp, 9 predicted proteins | sample frozenSSSSmetaG_FD_89792 | JGI IMG/M metagenome (GOLD analysis project Ga0123337, IMG submission 89792) | Glacier valley bacterial and archeal communities from Borup Fiord, Nunavut, Canada, to study Microbial Dark Matter (Phase II) -... | ecosystem: Environmental > Aquatic > Freshwater > Ice >...
AATAAATTTTTATTTTAATTATTTAAAAAAAAAAAAGAAAAAGTTAGAGGGTTTAAGTTTTTTTTTAAAATTTCCTTACAAAAAAAAAAAAAAAAAGTTTTAAAGTTTATAAGCTCAAAAAAAAAAAAACAAAACAAAAAAACAAAATTTTCTCATTCTCATTCCCATTATAACCATTACGTTAGTTTGGTGTCACAGATACTGCAGGTATTCTACCGGTAAACTAGTAAATTAAACAAAGAAAATTCAGATAAAAGAATAAAAAAAAAATAAATATAATTAATGTTAACTTCACTTTTATTGGTTCCTTTATTAGGTATATCTCTTGTTTCTAGTGGTGTAATGAAAAAATATTTTTCTTCTGAAATTATGGAGATAAAATTTATAGGTTTGACGGCATCCATTATAAATGTATTAATATCATTAGTCATTTGGGTTTTATACGATTTTAGTAGTAATAATTTTCAATTTGTAGAATATTATGACAAAATAAGCTTTTGTCAATTTTATTTAGGTATAGATGGTTTATCAATATATTTTGTATTAATAACAACATTAATAACACCAATAGCTTTATTGTCTAATTGAAAATCTATAGGATCTAATTTAAAATCATATTTTATAATAATATTACTATTAGAAACATTATTATTAGGTGTATTCATAGTATTAGATGTATTTTTATTTTATGTCTTGTTTGAAAGTATCCTACCACCATTGTTTATACTGATAGGTTTATTTGGGTCTAAAGAAAAAGTAAGAGCTAGTTTTTATCTATTCTTATACACCTTAGCAGGATCTTTATTTTTATTATTAGCAATATTAACAATGTCATCTTTAATGGGTACTACAGATTATGATGGATTATTCAAAACTATATTTAATATTAATACACAAAATTTTTTATTTTGTGGTATCTTTTTAGCATTTGCGGTTAAAACTCCTTTAATCTTTCTTAATACTTGGCTCTTAAAGGCTCATGTTGAATCACCGCTTGGGGGTTCTATACTTTTAGCCGCTAGACATATGGCGGCTCTAAATCTAGCTATATACTGGGAACACCTTATACTAAAACTTATTGGGTCAATCAGTAGGGAACTATTTGCTTTACTTAAAAGCAGTTTAATATATAAGATTTGAGTTAATCTATTATTAAATATAAAAATTATTTATTTATGAAGGTTTAATTTGCGGGTTATTTTATCAAAAATTAAAAATTTTAGTAAAACGCCTGAAAGCAGTGGAAATCCTCTCCCCACTGTAAGATTAAAGTTTAAATCAATAAATATAAACTTATATAGCACCCTCAGAGGCCACACGCTAGAAGTAATCAACTCACATGTCAATAATAATAATGATAAACAAGATAAAAATAAAAATCTTGGTTCCTATTTAGCTGGTTTAATTGAAGGGGATGGAGCTATCCATATACCAAAAAATATTAAAAATTCTTCTATAATTACAATATCATTCAATAGTAAAGATTTACCTTTAATTTTAATAATTCAAAAAACTCTAAATGTCGGTAATGTTTATAAAGTTAAAGGGAAAAATGCATACAGTTATACTATAAGTGATTTAAAAGGTTTAACTAAAACAGTTAATTTAATTAATGGCTATATGAGAACACCTAAAATCGTTCAATTATATAAACTAATTGATAGAATGGCTATTAAGGGTAGCAGTATTATCAAACTACCTTTAGACAATTCACCTTTAAATTCAAATGCCTGGTTGTCTGGCTTTATTGATGCTGATGGTTGTTTTACTATAAGAGTAACGCAAAATAAGCATTGTTTAACTAAAAAAATAGCTGTTATGTTAGCTATAGTGCAAAAAACTGTTAGCTTAAATAATGATAGTTTACTTGATATAATGACTCAAATCAGTAAGTTTTTAAATTGTAATCTTAAAACCGTGGCTCAGGCTAAACAACATCTTCGTTATTCAGCTAGAACCGGCAATCTGCAAGGTAATCTCGCAGTAAAAGATTATCTAAACAAGTATCCATTGTTTAGTGGTAAATATTTAGATTACTTAGCTTGAGAAGAAGTATTAACTATGGTTATTAATAAACAACATAAGAAAAACGTTGAATCCATTTTAAAATTAAAGCTAAGTACGAACTCGAGAAGAACATATTTTAACTGAAATCATCTAAATAATTTTTATAGTTATTTTGATTAAATTCTTATCATTATTATAACTTGCTAAAGACTACTAAGATATGGTCCAATCTATTGTGTAAGCAATGGCGTACTTACCTAATAAATATATACAATTTAGATATTTAATATTTGTTAGAGATTATTAATCATGCCCTTGTGTGGGAGTAAGTCAATAAAAATATGATAGTCCTTAAGTTAAGTCTTTACGGGTTTTTGAGATTAGTACTGCCTCTATTGCCTACGGCCTCTTTATTATATACTCCTCTGGTCTTTGCTTTTTGTGTTATTACAATAATTTATGCTTCAATTAGTACTCTTAGAACTATTGATTTTAAAGAATTGGTGGCATATTCCTCAGTTGCTCATGCAGCTGTTTATGTATTAGGAGTGTTTAGTAACTCTGTATCAGGAATCGAAGGTGCAATTACTTTAGGTTTAGCCCACGCTTTTGTATCTTCTGGGCTTTTCATAGCAGTCGGGGGTGTATTATACGACCGTACTCATACTAGATTGATCACACTTTATAGAGGTATGGCTCAGGTCATGCCGATATTTTCTGTTTTATTTTTCATATTATGTTTAGGGAACATGGGAACTCCTCTAACATTTAATTTTGTGGGTGAATTTCTAGCACTGTATGGAACTTTTGAAAGATTACCTCTTTTAGGTGCTTTAGCTTGTTCATCTATAGTGTTGTCTGCTGCATTTACAATTTATATGTTTAATAGAATAGCTTTCGGTGGTACATATTCTCGTCATTTTTCTATAGCTTATCCTGATCTTACTAAGCGTGAATTTTTTATGCTGTTAATTCTTGCAAGCTTTACTGTGTTACTTGGTATTTATCCGGCAGTTGTATTAGATGGATTACACTATTCAGTTTCAACTTTAATATACTCTTCTAGTGAAATAGGATATGCTTCTATGTCTTTTGTTCCTTTAGTTTTTACATCTAAAAGATTCTATTCTAATGATATATCCTCATCCACAAATACTTTTTATTATAGACCCTAACTTTAACGGGTTTACTTACTCTCCTCATTTTGCACAAAATTTACCGGATCTAAATAAAAGAGAATTTACTATTCTATCAATCTTGGTCGTAATTATTATTGTATCAGGGATTTATCCTGCTTTTAATATAGATGGTCTTCATTACTCAGTTTCAACTTTAATTTATTCATTTTATTATAGTAATACCTTTAATGTCTGGTATTTTCATTGTTGCTAAACCTTCTTATTATATAACTAATTAATATTTTTCATTCGTCTGCAACCAAACAAATGGTTAATGGTTTAAATCCTTATTATGTTACAGGCTTTACCGATGCTGAGGGATGTTTATGTTGTACTATACAAAAAGCTCTACAAGTATCACAGGGTATTTAGTAAAAGTATGGTTTACTATAAATTTAAGTGAGAATGACCGAGCATTACTGGAAAAAAATCCTTTTTGGTGTGGGCAATATTTATAGACACGGTATTAACACTATAACATATCGTGCGAGTTCACTTAAATTTAGCAGTGGTTATTGCACACTTTTGGTAAGTACTCTTTATTAACGCAAAATATTTTGGATTTTAGATTATTTAAACAAATATTCAATATAATATGTAATAAACAGCATATGACTAACAAAGGTTACAGGAGATTTTGGTAATGAAAGCCTAATTAAATAATGGGCTATCTGAAATATTAAAAGATAAATTTCCTGATGTTGTACTTAGGGCGCACAATCCTTTAACTGGAGACCTAGATCCTTTCTTAGTAGCTGGTTTCTTGTTTTTTTTTTATTGAACCAAAGGGAAATGTTCACAATTGTTTAACAATCTGTTGTTTAACAATCTGTTTAACAAGTATTCTTTGACAAGTTGTTAGACAACCAGAGATCAAGGATTATAACTATTACTTCCTCAATTTAGGGAATGTTTGGCATATCCATATAATATCCATACACTTTGAACTACATAGAAAGTTGCAAAGTTTTCAAAGATCCTAACCGATTTGAGATAGAAATTAGATTCCAGGAATGAAAATTAGTATCCATTAACTGAGTAGTATCGACCTTTGTTGTAATAATGGGATCGAAATCGAAAATTTATTCTAAGCTACTACGGAATACCTTATAGCAGTCAGGGAAGCCTCTAATTTTTTTTGAATTACATTCAAAAAAAAAAATAAAGGATAAGTACTAGTCAATGTCCCTAGCCAGTATCTCAACTTGGTATAACAAAAAAAAAAATTCATGATAAGAAACAAAACTTTAAATAATAGGAACTTTGTCGTTTTAAACCTACAAAAATTAATGACCTGTTTATAAAGTAATAGGCAATGTTTAGCAGTATTTTTCCTATTTTTACCTTACCTTAAAACACAACAAAACATGATTAAAATTAGTAGAACACTACTCATCTTTAAAGGCGTTTCCCACAAACTTAACGGTTACGTACCTGTAAGATATCAACTTATCTTCACTATTTTATCCTCGTTGCTTGTGCTTTAATTACTGATCGCTATTGGTATCCTTATTTCACATGTGCTTATGTTTGCTTATTTTGTCTTAAATTCAACTACTTCGGTAGATCATTTGGCAAATTTTGGTTTGTTAGCTTTGGAGTATTGCTCGCTATGACTCCAAAAGGAGAAAAAAAAAAGTTTTAAAAATATAAATATTAGAACATTTTCAACATGTTTTTTTTCAACATTTAAAGATAATAAAATAAACTCGACGCTTATTTCATCACAGGTTTCTTGTGTTTTTTTTTTATTGAAAATAAAAAAAACACAAGAAGCTTAAGGGAGTTTTTCAATATCTAAGCATAAAGATGTTCGAGCAAAACGTTCCCTTGATATAGCAAACCTGAGGTGTATAATGTATAATGTATAATGTATAATTTTTATCTCATAAGGGAACGTTGAGGTTTTGAAAAGTCAACGAATCGTCAAGAAATGGGGGGGAAAATCAATAAATTTTATCTAAAAAATCGACTTATTTTTTTTTGAATGTAATTCAAACAAAAATAGGCAGATACCCAACGAGTCCTTATCCTAAATTTATATAAGTAATATGAATCAATAAAATAGAAAGCAAAAACCTTTAAATCAATAGATTTTAGAAAAAGGACATAAGTTGAGTTTGATGATGGCTCTGAATGAACGCTATTCAAATGCCTGACACATGCTAATCAGACGTTTGTATTATTAATACTACTATATTAATAATACGAAAAAGTGGTGTACAGGTGAGTAATGATAATTGGGGCTACCTTAAAGTGAGGAGAGGAAAATACCTTATAATAAAAAAAAAGGTTATAGGATAAATAACATTTATTTCTAATAACTGCTTTAAGATTCTATTTATATCTTCGGGCAAGTAGTAGTTGAGGTAATTGCTCAACTAGCTTAATTACCCGTAGTCGAGTCTGAGAGGTCGATCGACCACATTGGAACTGAGACAAGTCCAATACGTTATAGTACAGCAGTGAGGAATATTGGTCAATAGCCTAAGGGCTGAACCAGCGATTTGAAGGAATGAAAGCAGGTAGTTCTAAATTAAAGTTCTGTATAGAATAATGATCATGACTATATTTTATATAAATGTCTTGACCAACACACGTGCCAGCAGTCGCGGTAAGACGTGATAGACTAGTGTTATTCATCATTAACAGGTTTAAAGGGTACCTAGACGGCAATTTTAGCTTTTAATAGAGGACGTGATTGCTAGAGTTTTATGTGAGAAGGCGAGAATTCTAAGAGTAGAGATCAAATACATTAATACTTAGGAGACTGGTAAAGGTGAAGACACCCTTCTATTAAAAACTGACGTTGAGGGACGAAGGCAATGGTAACGAATGGGATTAGATACCCCAGTAGTCTTTGCAGAAAACGCTAGATGCCATAGGTTACAAATGTACTCCAACTTAGGGTCAGTGAGGCATATATATGCAATTCCGCCTAAGGCGCTCCAGTAAACACTGTGTTGAGCCGGGAGAGTAGTCTATAAATGAAAGTGTAAGCATTTCACCTCAAGAGTAATGCGGCAACGCAGGAACTGAAATCATTAGACCGTTTCTGAAACCAGTAGTGAAGTATGTTATTTAATTCGATGATCCACGAACAATCTTACCACGACTTGCATATCAAGTGTCAAGGTTAGCCAACCCGGTTAATTGAGTGAATGAATCTTGCTTATAAATTATAAGTCAATTGTGAATTTACAGCTTGTTACAGGAGTTGCACGGCTGTCTTCAGTTAATGTCGCGAGACCATGGTTAGATCCAACAATTAACGTAATCCCTTAGTTTATTTTGTCACCATACCGAAGATTATTTTCTTGTTAGTTTAAGGCTAATTGTAAAATAAAACTTAGGTTTGCGATAAAAAAAAAAGAAACACCAAACGTATATTTTTAATGTTGGGTTTTTTTATGTATTTATAATATATCTATATACGGATATGCTGGATATAAGATATGTGTCGATTGGAAGGTGTATCCATTATTATTTATTGAAATAAAAAGAGACAAAAAAAATTAAATGAAACTCACGTTTTTGTTTATTTATTTTCTTTTTCTAAATTTAGTTAGTTCTTTATAATTAGGCGGGAAAGTGATGAATTTAAAAATGTATATAGGTCAAATAAACTAGTTCACCGCTATATTGGATGTGATAAGAGGGAGCAAGACAAGTCATCATGGCCCAAATGTCGTGGGCTATAGACGTGCTGCAAAAGCCTTAACAAAGGGGAGACAGAATGTGAATTGACACTAATCCCCTAAAATAGGATAAAATATGGATTGTAGTCTGAAATTCGACTATATGAAAAAGGAATTACTAGTAATCGTGTATCACTATGTCACGGTGGATTTTACCTCAGATTGGTACTAACTACTCGTCAGGCGCTGAAAGGAGTATGCGCAATAAGTTTGGTAGATTATAGTAATAATATAGATCTATTTATATTGGCCTATATGGTTATATAGTCTATCTTCGTATGAGTGACTTCGATTAGTGTTAAGTCGAAATAATAATTAGCTTAGGTAACTAATATGTTTCAGTTAGAGTGAACCTCTAGCTATATCTCATTTAAATAAAGAATTAAATCCCCTTTGTCTTTGAGAATAAAGAATATCAAATTGCGGGGAACTCCTAAAAATTGTTTAACCAAATCTTCGGCCGTAAGGTTAAAGATGGCGCAGGTAATGACTCGCGGTACGGTAACCATCAAACAATATTTCGAAAGAAAATGGATAATCGCGCAGCTAAATTCCTTACAGATTGAATTATGTGTACGTAGATCAATATTTACAAAACAAATATATAACTATATTAAGGATAAAAGTACATCGATCGCACGGTATTCGGCGCAAGCTTAAGGTACGATCAGCCCCTACTGGAAACACATGGGATAAGACATCAAAGTATTTTATATAAACCTTAACTAAATACATCCAGCTTCCTAATTTTTTTATCAAAAAACACACAGAAAATAAAAGGTTAGTTTTTTTTTTTGATAAAAAATTACGGTGCAAGTACAAGTTAGAAGATGTTGTTACGCGATGGTTCGTGTAGTTAAATAAAGATAATTAGGTGTTATCTTTTAGCTACTAAAAGTATTGGTGAACCCAATGCTAGTTTGAAACAACAAGCAAAACTCTCAAATTGCGGGAAACCCCTAAAGTTCAAGATACCAAGCATAATGGTGATATTATGTGGGACAGGTAATGACTCGTCGTAAGGTAATAATTCTAGAAATGACTAAAGAAAATGGGCAACCTGCATCCAAGCTCCCTGTTTTAATTACTGATGCAGTGGAGTGCAGTTCAACGACTAAATGTGAGTTGGCTAGATGTCTTAAACATCTTTGCTTAAAATATAGTCTGGCACCAATGAAATATTGGTGGTAAATAGTCTACCTCACCTAAGGTATTTCTTATACTAAGGTAAAGACGAAAACCGAGAAATTGCACGGGATTTATTAACAATTAACAATACCCCCCAAAAACCCTTAAATTTAAGCCTAATTAGTTAATGGCTTAAATTAAACAATTATTTCGTTGATAGGTGCAACTCCTATATAGGCTACATGATAAAACTTATAATAAACTTAATGCGCGATTTTTGATTTTTTAACATTAGAAATAAAAGTGTATTTTTTTTTTGTACTTTTGGTTGCTTGCATCGGGCTTACATGTGTGTCATTATGCTCTCATCGTTCGATTGATTGGTCCCAGATTTCGCAGTATTACCTTGTATACCTGTGGTTACCTATTCAAATGCTAATGTTGATAAATTAGCTATTCTAGTTGAAAATAAATATAAATCTGGTACATATCGTTGAACAAATTTAACTAATGATAAAACATATATTGGTAGTGCTGTTAATTTATACAGAAGATTTGTTGAGTATTATTCTGATAATCACATGAAGGCAAAGCTTGAAAGAGGTAAGAGTGATTTATTTAAATCCCTACTTAAGTAGGTTACTTAAACTTCAAACTAGATATCTTGGTTTACTCTAAAAAAGAAGAAACATTAAAGCTGGAGCAAAAATATCTCGACGAGTTAAAACCTGAGTACAATATTTGTAAAACTGCTGGCTCCAGTTTAGGGAGGATAGCTACTACACAGAGTCGTAAAAAAAATGAGTGTGTCACAAATAGCTCTGTGGGGGAAAGGGTTTAATAAAGTGGCTAGAAATTCAGGACAAACAATTTTTTGATTATAAAATAGACAGATTATTTAACTAGTCAAACCAAGAGATTGAAAGTTTAGAAAGAGTGGCTAAAAATAGACTTAAATGTAATGTATATGCAGAAACACATGCTAAAATACTAGCTGGAACTAAAACTGCAATACCTGTTGAAATTACTGATATTGAAACAGGTCTTACTACTTTATATCCTTCAGCTAGGAGGGCCGCGGAATGCTTAAACATTAGTAACTCTACTGTCATGAATAAGATTAAAGAAAAACACTAAAACCTTACAAAGGTAGGTACGTTATAAACCTATTTATAGCATGCACTAAGTTACCTAAAACGCAATAAACTTTCAGATTATTGTTGTACATAGTTTCATCGTTCCTTTATCTGGGTAAGCAATATACCATTATTAGTGGCCCCTCTGGGCGCTTTATTTCTGTACTGCTACTAAATCTATTAGTACAGAAACTAAATAAAAACTGCTTTATATATATCACGTTTAGCAAAATTGGCAATGCATCTCACTACGGATGAGAAGATTATCTGTTCGAGTCGGATAACGTGATTAAACATATAGTTCGATATTCAATAGAAGTAGTTTATAATAGTCATAATAGTATTTAAGTAATTAACCATCGCTATTTTTTTGTTTTTCTTAGTTAATTTGAAGCAATATATAATTTTTCTTTTATTTTTCTAGCTTAAACTCAAATATGATAATCGGTTTAGTGAGTTTCTCCTATACCTTATTTTAATAAGGACGCATCCGCAATTGGCAGCGGGTTGAGCTGTAAACTCAATAGCTATAAGCTTTTAAGGGTTCGAATCCCTTGCTTCCTATTTATATTTTTATTCAAGTCTTACATTTCAACTTATTATTATATATTATCCTTGTGTTTCCCCTCTTTTTGTTTCATCATTTCCAATGATGAAAAAAACACAGGAAACAAAGAAAGATACACATCTTAACTTCTCATTATAAATTTAAACGAATAATACAACTTTTATATAACTAAGACGAATACTTTTAGTATATTATTAATTAAATAAAAAGTATTTGGTGGGTATAGTTCAATAGGTAGAACGACTGTATGTGGGACAGTATGTTCCCTGTTCGAGCCAGGGTATCCACCCTTAATTTATTTTTACTTCATTAAATAAACACTAAATTATAGAGTAAAAATTTAATACGCCTTTAAACTATTGTTTATGTCTTATTTTATTGTGTATATTGTGATTAAACTTATTTTCTTATAATATTTAACTAGTATTAACAGCGCTCATTGAGAATTTATATTATAAATTAATCATTATAATAACTAGCTTATTACTTTAAATCGTTATATTATATAATATACAGATAAAACATAAAATAGTACCAAAAAATATAAAGTCATATTATTTATATATTCTAAAAATATTCCATGTTGTATAACTTTTTTCAATAAATAAAGCCTGGATAGTTCAATGGTTAGAACATTAATTTCATACATTAATAATGAGAATTCGAATTTCTCTCCCGGCTAATTATTCGTATGAATAACTAATTAAATCTATAACATGAACTTTGTCTAGCATAAAAAAGATGAAGGTTTAATGAATGAAAGATCAAAAAAGAATGCTAAATCGGATAATCCTCCAGTTTTTCTTGTTTTGGTTTATAAATAACTAGATTAGTATATAATAATGAGCTTAAAAGATGTTTAAGATGATTTTATTTGAACCATTGATCTATTAGCTGGAGATTTTGCTCAGTTTAGATGTTATGTTTAGGAGATTAGCTCAGTTGGCAGAGCATTTGTTTTACACACAAAGGGTCAATGGTTCGAATCCTTTATCTCTTATATTTAATTATAAACTCAAAATATTTATTCCATTTTTCTTGTTTTTTCTAGTTATCAGTTTATTATGATTTTATTCCATCTGCTTTTTATAGTATTATTGTTATTTGGCTTTCCTAACCCTTAGTTTATTTATTAAAAAAATAGGTATTACGTAAATTTTCCTTTATTAATATTTTTTTTTATGAAAAATTTTTAGTCTTGATCCATGGTTTGTACTGGTTAATCTTTTTCTTTAGTTGATACTTTTTCAGCTAGCTGCCTGGTCTCATTGTAGCCAAGGCTTTGTTTACGGATAAACACAGCAGGAGACTAGTTATTATTTTTATAATTTATAAGTAATGTAATATATTAAATTATAAAAAAAACGACAAACATTCTTTTATTATGGTGAATTTGAAGATCATTAGTTAAACAAACCTCAGTATAAAAAAAAAAATACAAGTATAGTAATAAGTACGCATAGAAACAAAGTCAATTGATAGATACATGGAGCACTAGTAAGGAGATTAAATAAATCACGAGAAAAATAAATTATTTTGAACCATCACCAAGCAAATACTCGTGAAATCAAACGTCTTTTAATACTCGGACTTAACCATGTATTTTTCCTGAATGACAAAAAAAGTACACTATTACACATATACCGAGATCCTTAATAAGTAAAAAGACGAAAAGGAAATTTAGTTAGTAAATACGAGAATAAAGGCGATGGAAAAGAGACAAGAGACTGATAAAAAGTAGTTTAATATTATATTTGCAGATATTCAACAAATTTAATCCTACCATTGAACGTTCTCTATATTTCAACCCAAAGGGTAGAAACACCTGTTGAAAAGAGATACTAGTGAACGTTGCAAAAATAATATATTATCCTAACCCTCTTTATAATAAGAGAAAGCTTTTTCAGTCTCTATAGCTCAATGGTAGAGCAGAATACTGTTAATATTCTGATAGATGTTCGATTCATCTTGGAGGCTAAATAAATAAGCAAATAGGATCTAGATATACTATATTGACTATCAGATGTAAAATAAATAATACACAGAGCTGGATAACCCCAATTGGTTGCTGTGTTTCCCCGTAGGAAACAAAGAAAAATCTGAAGATGCTTAGGTTGTAAGTTCAAATCTTATCTTTAGGAAACTCTTAGATGTTGTCCTAATTATATAAACTTTTCTCTTAAGTTAGAATTTTCTAAACAACTCAGATATGACTTTAATGGGTGTGATGAAATTAGGGAGACATGATAATCTTAGGAATTATTGGTGAAAACCATGCGAGTTCAAGTCTCGCCACCCATATGTGCTCAATTTGTTAATAGGTTAGATTAGAAT
>Ga0123337_10005768_pt1 | contig 12049 bp, 10 predicted proteins | sample frozenSSSSmetaG_FD_89792 | JGI IMG/M metagenome (GOLD analysis project Ga0123337, IMG submission 89792) | Glacier valley bacterial and archeal communities from Borup Fiord, Nunavut, Canada, to study Microbial Dark Matter (Phase II) -... | ecosystem: Environmental > Aquatic > Freshwater > Ice >...
CCCCTCGGTCACCATCAAGAGCCATCACAATGTCGGCGGCCTGCCGGCCCGCATGAAGATGCAACTGGTCGAGCCGCTGCGCGAGCTGTTCAAAGATGAGGTCCGCGCCCTCGGCCGCGAACTCGGCCTGCCCGAGCGCTTCGTCGGTCGCCACCCGTTCCCGGGCCCCGGCCTCGCCATCCGCCTTCCCGGTGGCGTGACGCGAGACAAACTCGACATCCTCCGCCGCGCCGACGCGATCTACCTCGATGAGATCAGGAAGGCCGGGCTCTACAACAAGATCTGGCAGGCTTTCGCCGTTCTCCTCCCGGTCCAGACCGTTGGCGTGATGGGCGACGGTCGCACCTACGAGTTCGTCTGCGCCCTGCGCGCCGTGACCTCGGTCGATGGCATGACGGCCGACTTCTTCCCCTACGACATGAACTTCCTCGGCCGCGCCGCCACCCGCATCATCAATGAGGTCCGCGGCATCAACCGCGTCGTGTACGACGTGACCAGCAAGCCGCCGGGCACGATCGAGTGGGAGTGAAGCTCCCGTTCGGGGACAGTAGGCATCAGCCTCTCTGATTGATCCCGCTCGGGATCAAAACCTTGACCGAGTGAATTTCCCCATGCTAGCGTTCCCGCTCGGGAGCAAAAAATGCCTGGAATTTCGGATTCACTCACAGCGCTGTCGCTGGCCAGATCGCGGGCAGGCCTCGATGCTCCGCTTCCTGCCCTGTCTGCAGCACCTCCGTCAAAGACCATCGGGTCGGTCGAGCAGCTCGGCCACTTGGTCGCCGAGCGCCGCAAGGCGCTCAAGCTAAGCCAGCAGAATTTCGCCGACCTTGCTGGAGTGGGCCGCCGCTTCGTCTCCGAGCTCGAAGGTGGCAAGCCTACCGTCGAACTCGCCAAGGTGCTGCAGGTGTTGCAGGCGCTCGGGATCGACCTTGCGGCAACGGTCCGCGGATGAGCCTGGTCCTCGACGTCAGGTTGGACGGCTACGACCACCCTATCGGCACGATGGCGCGCGGCGAGAGTGGCGCCGTCGCATTCGCCTACCACATCGAGTACCTGCGACGGTCCGATGCGATTGCGTTGTCGGTCTCGTTGCCGCTCGAAGGCGACGGCTTCGCGGACCAGTTGACCCGTGCCTTCTTCGACAATCTTCTCCCGGAGCGGGATACGGCGCGTGCCGATGTCATCGCGCGCTACGACCTGGCCAACGACGACATCGCCGGCATTCTGTTTCACATGGGCAAGGACTGCGCGGGCGCGGTCTCGGTGTTGCCGGAAGGAGCGCCCCCTACCAAGGTCCCGGGAAACCTGGAAACCGACTACGATATGTTGTCCGATGGCCGCCTCCGCGCCATCGTTGCCGCGCTGCATGAACGCCGACCATTGCCGGCCGAGGTGATGGACCCCTCTCCGCTCGCCGGGGTGCAGAGCAAGATCGCTCTTGCCCGGCTGCCGGGTGGTTGGCTGGCCGAGCCGAAGGCGGGCACCGGCGCTCCGACCACCCACATTCTCAAGGTGCCGGATACAAGGCATCGTCGCGATGCCGAGCACGAGTTCCAGGCGATGGAGCTTTCGCGCCAGTCAGGCTTTTCCACCGCGCGCGTCGAAACGCTGCAGGTAGGCGGGGTCGAGGTCTTGCTGGTTGAGCGCTTCGACCGCGCAACCGATAGCCAGGGACGCATCGTCCGCCGGCATCAGGAGGATTTCTGCCAGGCGCTCGGTCTTCCGGCACGGCTGAAGTACGAGCGGCGCGGTGAGCCGGGCCGACGCTACGACGCGGTGGCCATCGGAAAGCTGTTGGGACGGATGACCGAGCCAGCCGGCGAACGCCTCCGGTTCGCCCAGTCGACCATTTTTGATCTCCTGATCGGCAACGTGGACGGTCATGCCAAGAATTTTTCGCTGTTTCATCTCCCGGGAAACCGGCTGGTCACCACGCCGCGCTACGACGTGATGCCAACCATGCTCGATCGCCAAACCACAGACGAGTTCGCATTCAGCGTGGGCGGTGCCAACCAGATGTCCGAGCTCAGTTGGGAACGGCTCGAGGGGTTTCTTGCCGATCTGGGCTTTGCTTCTGCCGCCGGCAGGCGTCGCATTGCTCGGGCCATCTTTCCCGGTATTGCCGAACGACTCGACGGCCAGATCGGTGGGCTCGGCGACCAGGGGTTCAAGAACTTCGCCGACCTGATTGCGACCAACATGCGCACATTCTGCACCCGGCTCGACTTGCCAGTGCCCCAGCAGGCCGCTGGTAGAGATACGTTTGTGCGCTAGGAGGCCCAACCATTCCAGATTTTGCAGCACGGCCGGCACATGCGCTCGTCAGGCGGAAGATCCGCTCGGCGTAGCGGCTTTTGGACGGTTTCCGGATGCGTTTGCAATCGGGGGGCCAGATGCATATGTTGCGCGCCAATTTGAACGCCGGAATGAAAGCCACTGGATGTCCAACGAAAACATCATCCGCGAGATCGACGAGGAGCTGCGCAGCGACCAGATGCGCGCCCTTTGGAAGAATTTTGGCCCCTGGATCATCGTGGGCGCCGTTCTTCTCGTGATCGGCGTGGCCGGCTGGGAAGCCTGGCAGTGGTGGACCAATTCCAACTCGTCGCGCTCGTCGGACCAGTTCTACAGCGCCCTGGCGCTGACCGAGGGTACCGACGTCGCCGCGGCGCAGAAGGCGCTGGCCGACGTCGAAGCGACGGGCAGCGGCAGTTATCCGGTGCTGGCGCGCTTCCGCGAGGCGGCGCTGCTGGTCAAGGACGGCAAGACCGCCGAGGCGACTGCCGCCTATGATGCCATCGCCACCGGCGAGACCAACAGCAATATCCGCGGGCTGGCGCTGGTGCTGGCGGCCTACACGCTGGTGGATGCCGGCGATGTGGGCCAGGTCGAGCAGCGCGTCGCCGGGCTCGCCGTTGCCGGCAACCCGATGCGCAACGCCGCCCGCGAGGCCATCGGCCTGACCAGGTACAAGGCCGGCGACCTCACCGGCGCGCTTGCCGATTTCGAGGCGGTGCTGGCCGATCCCGGCGTCTCGCGCGAAGCGCAGACCCGGTTGAGGATTTACGTGGCGCAACTGACCGCGCTTGGCGCCTCCGCCCCCTCGACCGACGCGGCCGCGACCGATACGGCTCCGGCTCCGGAAGCTGCCGCTCCGGCCGCCGAAGCTCCGGCGACGCCGGCCGCCATGGAGGCCGCTCCCGCGATGGAAGCGGCTCCCGCGATGGAAGCAGCTCCGGCTGCCGTGACACCCGCCGCTCCGGCCGTTGGCGATGCGCCGGCGACCGACACCACCCCGGCCGCTCCCGCGACCAACGCGCCCGCGAACTGATCGCGGACGCCTAACATCGGAGCGCGTTCAGGAAAAGTTGCAGACTTTTCCGGTTCGAACGCGCGACAACCAAAGAGGCCGACATGAGTGTTACCGTCGCCATTGTCGGGCGTCCCAACGTCGGCAAGTCCACGCTTTTCAACCGGCTGGTGGGCAAGAAGATCGCGCTGGTCGATGATACGCCGGGCGTGACCCGTGATCGCCGCGAGGCGGAGGGCCGCATCGGCGACCTGCGCTTCAAGGTGCTCGACACCGCCGGCTACGAGGACCGCACCGACGGCTCGCTCGAAGACCGGATGCGCCAGCAGACCGAGATGGCGATTCAGGACGCCGACGTCATCCTGTTCATGATCGACGCTCGCGCCGGGGTGACGCCGCTCGATGAGCGCTTCGCCCAGGTGCTGCGCAAGGCCGGCAAGGATGTCCACCTCGTCGGCAACAAGGCCGAGAGCAAGGCGGCGAGCCCCGGCCTGATGGAGGCTTATTCGCTCGGCTTCGGCGAGGCCATCGCGCTCTCCGCCGAGCACGGGATTGGCCTGTCCGACCTGCACGCCATCGTCTCGAAGGCGGTGGACGAAGCGGCGGAGCGGGCTGAGGCCGAGGCCAAGGCCTCAGGGTCGGACGAGGACTTCCTGCCCGAGGTCGACGTCGACCTGCCCGAGGACGACGGCTCGACCGAAGAGGGCCCGGCGGCGCGCTGGGACCCCAAGCGCTATCTCAACGTGGCGATCATCGGCCGTCCGAACGCTGGCAAGTCAACGCTGATCAACCGCATGGTGGGCGAGGAGCGGCTGCTGACTGGCCCCGAGGCCGGCATCACCCGTGATTCGATCCTCGTGCCGTGGGAATACGAGGGGCGCGTCATCAACCTCGTCGATACCGCCGGCATCCGCCGCAAGGCGCGCGTCGACGGCAAGCTCGAAAAGATGGCCGTGGGCGATTCCCTGCGCTCGCTGCAATATGCCGAAGTGGTGGTGCTGCTGCTCGATGCGCAGATTCCATTCGAAAAGCAGGACCTGGCGCTAGCCGACCTGGTTGAGCGTGAGGGCCGCGCCCTGGTGATCGCCCTCAACAAGTGGGACACCATCGAGGATAAACCCGCCAAGCTCGCCGAGCTTCGCGAGGAGTGCGAGCGGCTGCTGCCGCAGTTGCGTGGCGTGCCGCTGGTGACGATCTCGGGCCTGCAGGGGCGCAACATCGACAAGCTGATGGCCGCCGTGTTCGCCATCGAGCGCAATTGGAACAGCCACGTCTCGACAGCCAAGCTCAACCGCTGGCTCGGCGCGATGATCGAGAGCCACCCGCCGCCGGCCGTGTCCGGCCGCCGGCTGAAGATGCGTTACATGACGCAGGCCAAAATCCGGCCGCCGAGCTTCATCATGTTCGCGACGCGTCCCGATTCGGTCCCCGCCTCATACCAGCGTTACCTGGTGAACGGCCTGCGCGAAGCCTTCAGCCTGCACGGCACGCCGATCCGCCTGTGGCTGCGCGCCGGCAAGAACCCGTTCGCCAAGGACTGATCGCGGCACCAACACCGCATTGCATCCGTCGGCGCCGCCGCTATATTCGCACCCTCCCAAGCGACCCGATGCTGAGTGCGGGGCCGCAACGCGAAAACGACATTGTTCGCCGAAATCCTGATTGTCGCCATCCTGACGCTGGTCAATGGCGTTCTCTCCATGTCCGAACTGGCAGTGGTGTCCTCGCGTCCGGCGCGGTTGAAGGTGCTTGCCGCCGAGGGCCGGCGCGGTGCGCAAGTGGCGTTGAAGCTGCAGGAGAACCCGGGCAAGTTTCTCTCCTCGGTGCAGATCGGCATCACGCTGGTCGGCGTGCTGTCGGGCGCCTTTTCGGGCGCCACGCTGGGCGAGAGGCTGGGCCTGGGCCTGGTCGGGGCCGGTATCGACCCCGGCGTGGCCATGCCGCTGGGCGTCGGCATCGTGGTGGTGATCATCACCTACCTGTCCCTGATCATCGGCGAACTGGTGCCCAAGCAGATCGCGCTGCGCGACGCCGAGGGCGTGGCTTCGCGGGTGGCGCCGTCGATGGCATTGATCGCCTCGATCGGCGCGCCGATCGTCTGGGTGCTCGATATCTCCGGCAGGCTCATTCTGCGCCTGATCGGCCAGGCGGGCGAATCCGAAGAGCGGGTGACGGACGAAGAGGTGAAGACCATCATCGCCGAAGCCGAGAGTGCCGGCGTGCTCGAGAGCGAAGAGCGCCACATGATCACCGGGGTGATGCGGCTCGCCGACCGCTCGGCACGCGGCCTGATGACGCCGCGCCTCGACGTCGAGTTCGTCGATATCAACGACAGCCAGGAAGAGATCGTCGCGCGGTTGCGCACCGTCCGGCACTCGGTGGTGCCGGTGCAGGATGGCAGCGTCGATTCGATCGTCGGCGTCATTGTGCGCAAGGACCTGCTCGATGCGCTGTTTGCGGGCGAGCAGATCGACGTGCGCGCCATGGTGAAACAGGCGCCGGTGGTGATGGACCGCTCGAGCGCCATCGACGTGCTGAAGGCCATCCGCGGCTCGGTGGTGCATATCGCGCTGGTGTTCGATGAGTACGGGCACTTCGAGGGCATCGTGACGCCCGGCGATATCCTCGAGGCCATCACCGGCGCGTTCCAGGAGGAGGAAGGCGAGGGCGAGGCCGCCTTCATCACCCGCGAGGACGGCTCGTTCCTCGTTTCGGGCTGGATGCAGGCCGACGAGTTCGAAGAACGCATTGGCGTGCCGGTGCCCAAGGACGCCAAGTACGAGACCGTCGCCGGCTACGTGCTGGCCGAACTCAACCGCCTGCCGGGCGTGGGCGAGACCTTCGAGCGCGGGCCATGGCGCTTCGAGGTAATGGACCTCGACGGCCGCCGCATCGACAAGGTGCTGGTGAGCCGAAAGACGGCCAAGTGAGGACCCCTCACCCGTCCTTCCGGCTCAGGAACAGCCCCGCATCCTTCTGCACATCGAGCACGCCGCCGCCTGCGTTGAATGCGTCGGCGATGGCGCTCCGGAACGCATCGAGCTGTTCGTCGCTGGCGCCGTCGCCGGGGGGATAGGAGGTCAGGGCCATGAACACCACTTCGGGGTCGGTGACATGCAGGCCGCCGGGGTGCACCTCCTGGGTCGCGTTGCCGAACTGCGCCTCAAGCAGGCTCTGCGCCCGCTGGTGCCCAAAGGCCACGGAGGCGGGATCGACCGGCGCGCTGCCGAGCGTGGTGGTGAGCGCGTAGAGCTGCTTCAGGTTGTCGGCGCCGTTATTGGTGACGGCGAGCGTTCCACCGGGCCGCAGCACGCGGTGCAGCTCGGCCACCGCCTTCGGCTGGTCGGCCACATGGTAGAGCATGTGCATGGCGATGACGCTGTCGAAGCTGCCGTCGGCGAAAGGCAGGGCGGCCACATCGGCGCGCTCGCCGGTGACGGACGCGAAGCCGAGCGGGGTGCAGCGCTCGACGGCTTCCTTGACCATGCCCTCGGACTGGTCGGCCAGCGTCAGGTGCAGGCCGGCGGGAAAGTGCCCCTGCGAAGCGGCCCAGAACCAGGCGGGGCCGCAGCCGATATCGAGCACGCGGTCGCCGTCCTGCAGCGGCAGCCGGTCCATCACCCAGGGAAACCACGGCTCGCCGACGGAGAACTCCTGGTGCAGCCGGGCCCGGGCCGCCAGCCTGCTGCTATCGGCATATTGCTTGTTCATTCCCGAAATAATGGTCGACACGCGTCCCTCCCAAGACATGGCGTTCGGGCGGACCGATAGCATGTGTGGGTGAGGCCGCAAATATCGGGAAGTAACGCTTGCACCACGCCATGCACTACGGGCATGGCTCGCGAACATGCGGCCTAGAGCGCGTTCAGCGTCTGATCTTCCCAATTATAGAGCATGCGGTTTTCGGCGAAGGCCGGCTCCAGCATATCGATCAGCTTGGGAGCGAGCACCGCCGGGCGCGGCAGCGTATCCGGATCCTCGCCCGGCACCGCCTGGGCCCGCATCGCGGTGCGTACCGCGCCAGGGTAGAAAATGTTGGTCCGCACCTTCGATGCGCCGGCTGTCTCCGACGCGTAGCTCTTCACCAGCGCTTCGAGCGCCGCCTTGCTGGCGGCATAAGGCCCCCAGAACGGCCGGGCCGACTGGGCCGAGCTCGACGACACGAACACGGCACGGCCGGCATCGGATTGCCGCAGCAACAGGTCGAGCGAGCGCAGCAGCCGGTAGTTGGCGGTGACGTTGAGCGACATCACCTTGTCGAACTCCTTGGGCTCGAAATGCGCCAGTGGGCTCAGGCCGCCAAGCGTGGCCGCGTTGCCGACGAGGCCGTCGAGCTTGCCCCAGCGCTCGAAGATGGCGCGGCCGAGCCGGTCGATGCCGTCGAAGTCGCGCAGGTCGAGCGGCACAAGCGTCGCCGAACTGCCGGCGGACTGGATCTCGTCGTCCAGTTCCTCGAGACCACCGACGGTTCGCGCCACGGCGATGACATGCGCGCCGCGCTTTGCCGCCTCGAGCGCTGCCTGGTAGCCGATGCCCCGCGAGGCGCCGGTGACGAGAACGATCTTGTCGGCAAGGGTTTTGGCGGTCATGCGGAGGTCTCGAGTGAGGCGATGCGGGCTTCTAACGGGCCGGGGGCCGGGAGGGAAGGGGGAGGTTGCCGCAGTTGGCCGCCCAGTGCCGTTGCGGCGATCCAATGAACGCGTAACTCACTCGCTGGAGTGCTTCGCCATCGCCGAAAGGCCGCGACAGGATCGGGAGCGCAGGCGGAAATGCCCCCTCAGCTGGCTTCCTTCATCAGCGAGATCATCTTGGGGTCGGACTTGCCGCGGCCGGTGAGGTCGGTGAGGCGGGTGGGGTAGTCGCCGGTGAAATAGTGGTCGGTGAACTGCGGGCTGGCCGGGTTGCGCTTCACGCCGCCGACGGCGTCGTAGAGCCCGTCGATGGAGAGGAAAGCCAGCGAATCCGCGCCGATGAAGCGGCACATCGAGGCAAGGTCGGCGTGCTGGTTGGCGAGCAGGTGCTCGGGGTCGGGCGTGTCGATGCCGTAATAGTCCGAGTAGTAGATCATCGGCGAGGCGACGCGGATGTGGACCTCGCGGGCCCCGGCATCGCGGATCATCTGCACGATCTTCACCGACGTGGTGCCGCGCACAATCGAATCGTCGATCAGCACGACGCGCTTGCCCTCGATCTCGGCGCGGTTGGCCGAATGCTTGAGCTTGACGCCGAAGGCGCGGATCGACTGGGTCGGCTCGATGAAAGTGCGTCCGACATAGTGGTTGCGGATGATGCCGAGCTCGAACGGGATGCCGCTCGCCTGCGCAAAGCCGATCGCCGCCGGGGTACCGCCATCGGGCACCGGCACCACTACGTCAGCTTCGACCGGGGCCTCCCTGGCGAGATTGAAGCCCATGCGCTTGCGGGCCCAGTACACCGGCCGGCCGGCCACGATCGAGTCGGGGCGGGCGAAATAAACGTATTCGAACAGACAGATGCGCTCGGGCTTTGGCGCCATCGGCTTGACGCTGTCGATGGTGATCGAGCCGTCGGGCTGGATTTCGCAGATCACCACTTCGCCGTTTTCGACGTCGCGGACGAATCTGGCGCCGATAATGTCGAGCGCGCAGGTTTCGGAGGCGAAGATCGGCTTGCCGTCGAGGTCGCCGAGCACCAGCGGCCGGATGCCGTTGGCGTCACGGGCGCCGATCAGCTTGGTGCGGGTCATGGCGACGAGGGCGAAGGCGCCTTCGAGGTGGGTCAGCGCATCGATGAAGCGCTCGGACGAGGTCTTCTTCTTGGATCGCGCGATGAGGTGGAGCACCACCTCGGTGTCGGAGGTGGACTGGCAGATGGCGCCCTGCGCGATGATCTCGCGGCGCAGCGTCAGGCCGTTGGTGAAGTTGCCGTTATGGGCGATGGCGATGCCGCCGACCTCAAGCTCGGCGAACAGCGGCTGCACGTTGCGCAGGATGGTTTCGCCGGTGGTCGAGTAGCGCACATGGCCCATCGCCATGTGGCCGGGCAGGCGCCTGACGATGGCGGGGTCGGTGAAGTGGTCGCCGACGAGGCCGAGCTGGCGCTCGGAGTGGAACTGGCGCCCGTCGAAGCTGACGACGCCGGCCGCTTCCTGCCCGCGGTGCTGCAGGGCGTGCAGCCCGAGCGCGGTCAGCGTGGCGGCTTCCGGGTGCCCCAGAACGCCAAACACGCCGCACTCTTCGCGCAACGTGTCAAAGTCCCATTCGGCGGTGGACTTTTGCTCGCTCATTCGAGAACCTTTCCGGCCGGCTGTCGATGCCGTCCCGTGGCATCTCTGTCACGGAACTGCAATAGGCAAGGCGCTCACCCGAACGTCATCAGGTATTGGTGGCAGGCGGCGCGTCGTTTTCCGGCAGGTCGGTGCTGTCGTCGGGCGGCACGTTTTCCTGCGGCGTCGGCGCATCCTCGGGCGAAGCATCCTCGTCGGTGCCGCCACGGCCGCGCTGCAGCAGGTCGGTGACCTGCTTCTCGAGGTCGGGTGGCAGGGCCGCGATCAGGCTGTCGCCGAAATTGCGCAGGATCGGCAGCGACTTGCTGTCCTGCAGCCAGGGCTGCTGCCCGCCCGGAATGAGCCAGACCAGAAAGATCACCCCCACCACTGCGATCAGCGCACCGCGGGCCACGCCGAAGATGAAACCGAGCGTGCGGTCGAGCGGCCCGATGCGGCTGTCGACGACGAAATCGGCGATCCGCATGGTGATGAGGTGGAGGACGATCAGCGAGACGAGGAAACCCGCGCCAACGAGCACGATCTTGGCGATCAGCTCCTCGGCGAAATACGGCTTCAGCAGGTCCGGCTGGTAGAAATACAGGTAGGCGGCCACCGCGGCGGCACCAACCCAGGTCGCCAGCGACAGGATTTCGCGGGTAAAGCCGCGCGCCGTGGCCAGGATCGCCGAGATCAGAACAAGCACGGCGACGCCGACGTCGAATGCAGTCAACATAAGAGAGAATCCGCCATCGGGACCAGCTTCACAGCCCGTTTAGCCGCTAATTCGGGCAATGCCAAGCGCACCGAACGGCCTGTTGACGCCAAAGCGCGGGACGTTGCCAAAGCGCTACGCCAGACGATCACTCCGCGGCCTGCCGCTGGCCTGATGCCGCGATGCGCCCGATGAGGTCGGCAAGCTCGGAATATTCCGAAACGCGGATGCCGGTGATCGCGTCGGCGGCGCTCAGCCGGCCGGTGACGGCGGCCTTGAACCCGAGCTTCTGCGCCTCGCGGATGCGTAGCGCGGCGTGCACGACGGGGCGCACCCCGCCCGCCAGCGAAATCTCTCCGAAGAACACCGCTTCGGGCGGCAGCGGCGCGCCGGTGAGCGAGGAGATGAGCGCGGCGGCAACGGCGAGGTCGGCGGCCGGCTCGTTGATCTTCAGCCCGCCAGCGACGTTGAGATAGATGTCGTTGGCGCCGATGCGGACGCCACAGCGCGTTTCGAGCACGGCGAGCACCATCGACAGGCGCGACGAATCCCAGCCGATCACGGCGCGGCGCGGCGTGCCGAGCGGCGAGGGGGCGACGAGCGCCTGGATCTCGCACAGCACCGGGCGGGTGCCCTCCATGCCGGCGAACACCGCCGAGCCGGTCGCCGCCTTGTCGCGCTGGTCGAGGAACAGCGACGAGGGGTTGGCGACCTCCTGCAGCCCCTGCGTCGACATTTCGAAGACGCCGATCTCGTCGGTGGCGCCGTAGCGGTTCTTCACGCCGCGCAGGATGCGGAAGGTGTGGCTGGAATCGCCCTCGAAATACAGCACCGCATCGACCATGTGCTCGACGACGCGCGGGCCGGCGATCTGCCCGTCCTTGGTGACGTGGCCGACGAGCACGACGCAGGCGCCGGACTTCTTGGCGAAGCGGGTGAGGGCCTGAGCCGAGGTGCGGACCTGCGTGACGGTGCCCGGCGCACTCTCCACCCGGTCGGTCCACAGCGTCTGGATCGAATCGATGATCACCAGGTCGGGCGGCGGGCCGTTCTGCAGCGTGGCGAGGATGATCTCGACATTGGTTTCGCTGGCGAGCAGCACCGGGCTGTCGGCGAGGCCCAGCCGCTGCGCGCGCAGCCGGATCTGGGCGACGGCCTCCTCGCCCGAGACATAGACGACGCGCTTGCCGGTCTTCGCCAGTGCCGCGGCGCCCTGCAGCAGCAAGGTGGATTTGCCGATGCCCGGATCGCCGCCGACCAGCACGGCCGACCCGACGACGAAGCCGCCGCCAGTGACCCGGTCGAGCTCGGCAATGCCGGAAACGACGCGGGCCGCTGTCTCTGTTTCGCCGGCGAGCGGCACCAGTTCGACGGGGCGGCCGCCGGCCATGGCGGATTTCGGCCCGGCGCCAACGCCCGAGTCGACGAGCTCCTCGACGATGGTGTTCCACTCGCCGCAGCTCTCGCAGCGGCCCTGCCATCGCGGCGCAAGGGCGCCGCAGGCCTGGCAGAGATAGGTGGTCTTGGTGCGCGCCATCGTGAGGTCCCGGGAAGAGTCGAACGGTAGCCGAGTGTACGGACGAAGGCAAGAACGAAGAGGGAACATTGGCGTGGGGATTTTTGCGGCGGCGCCGGCGCGTGTGGGCGAGCCGAAGCTCCCGCCGGCCATTGCCTCGGGTTGGTGAGATGGGCGGGGACCGGCGAGGCGATTGCCTCAACGCGGGTAGACCGCAATGTAAGCGAAGCTTTCGCCTCGCCGGTCGATCGAGGTCGGTTTAGA
>Ga0123337_10005770_pt1 | contig 12044 bp, 6 predicted proteins | sample frozenSSSSmetaG_FD_89792 | JGI IMG/M metagenome (GOLD analysis project Ga0123337, IMG submission 89792) | Glacier valley bacterial and archeal communities from Borup Fiord, Nunavut, Canada, to study Microbial Dark Matter (Phase II) -... | ecosystem: Environmental > Aquatic > Freshwater > Ice >...
CCCGTCTCCCTGAATTGGTGGCACAACCAGATCGGCACGCCCCGGCTCCTCGCCCACTCGCTGCTGCTTATCCGCGAACACGTCCCTCCCTCTATGCTGGCCGCCAGCCGGCGCATCTTTGACCGCGCCGGTGATTTTTTCCTGCTCGAAGACGCCGTCACCCGCCGCCCTATGATCTGGACCGGCGCCAATCGCCTCTGGATCTCCGCCAACCGCCTCCTCGCCGGTGCACTGCTCGACGACGAAATTCTCATTACCGATGCACTCGCGACCGCCATGCAGGAAATACGCATCTCTCCGCGCACCGAAGAAGGCATCCAGGTGGACGCCAGTTTCCACCAACACGGACCCCTCCTCTACAACGGCGGCTACGGTGCCGCATTCTTGAACGAATGTCTCTTCTTCCTCCAAAGCACGCACGGCACCCGCTGGGAACCCGCGCCCGCGTATCATAACTTACTCGCGGACTTCCTTCTCGACGGCACGCGCTGGATGCTTCGCGGCGCGGATTTCAACCCCGGCTGCCGCGACCGTGAAATCACCCGCCCGCGCCAGACCAGCACTGCTCTTGCCCCTCTTGCCACCTTCCTCGTCGAAGCAGGAGGACCGCGGCGCGACGAATTGCAGGACATCTCCGTCTCCCTGCGCACGCATGCGGCTCCCGGATCTCTCACGGGCAACCGCATGTTCTACCGTTCTGATTTCATGGTTCAGCAAGAGGTCAACGCCTGCCTCTCCGTTCGCATGCACTCGACGCGCACGGTGCGCGCGGAACTTTGCAACGACGAGGGCAAGCGCTCTCATCACGTCGCCGATGGGCTTACCTACCTTCAACGCACCGGCGCGGAATATCAGGATATTTTTCCCGTGTGGGACTGGCAAAAGCTCCCGGGCATCACCTGCCTGCTCACCCCGAAATCCGAATCGTTGCAAACCGTGTGGGGCCGAGGCGCCGCCACCGCCGTCGGCGGCGTAAGCGACGGAAAACACGGTGCCTGCATGCAGCACCTGCTCTCCGAACATCTCGATGCACGCAAAAGCTGGTTCTTCGGACCAGAAGGCCTCGTCTGCTTGGGCGCGGGTATACGCAGCAGCTGCACCGGCCCGGTCGTGACTACGCTCGACCAAAGCCTGCGACAAGGTGCGGTCGAAAGTGACGCGCAATCGTCTCCGCTCGACGACGGCCGCACCACCCTCACCGGCGCGCGCTGGCTGCGACACGGGCCATGGGGATTCGTCTTTCCTCAGCCCGCCGACGTAACCCTCGAACTCGGTCTCAAGACCGGCGCATGGAATCTCATCGGATGCGGCTCTGGCGAACCGGTGTCGCAAGACGTCTTCCTCGCATCGCTCAATCACGGGGGAAAACCCGAAAACGCGACTTACGCCTACCTCATCACCACCGAAGCCGATCGCGCCGCCTTGACCCGTCTGGTTGCAAAGTCGCCTTTTGAAATCATGGCCAACACCGAAACGTGCCAAGCCGTGTGGTGGCCCGAAAGCCGCCTGTTGCAGGCCGCGTTTTTTCAGCCGGGCGAGCTGGCCTTGAGCGACGTCGGATCGCTACGCGTGAATCGCGTGTGCTGCGTGCAGCTGCGCGAAGAATCCCCCGGCTCCTGGCAACTGAACATCGCCGACGTGCAGCAGGAGAGCGGTTCCGTCAGCGTCGAATTTCGCGAGAAGGCCGGTGCCGTTACGAAAACAGCGACGGCGGTTTTCCCCTCCGGGGATCACGCCGGCGAAACCATCAGGGGCTCCTGGAAAATCTGATCACTCCACGTTGGCGATCTGCTCGCGGATTTTCTCCATCTCGTTCTTCAGCTCGATGACATTCTGGGAGATGGTCAGGTCGTTGGCCTTGCTGCCGATGGTGTGGATCTCACGTCCGATTTCCTGAAGAATGAATTCCGCCTTCCGTCCGACCTCGGCGCTCGTCTTCAACAACGTGGCGAACTGGTCGAAATGGCTGCGCAGGCGCGTCAGCTCCTCGGTGATGTCGCAGCGGTCGGCAAACAGGGCGATCTCCTTGAGCACGCGGTCATCGGCCAGATCGAGTTCCAGCCCCGCGTCGCGCAGACGCTTGTGCAAGGCATCGCGATAGCCGGACGGCACCTGCGGCGCACGCTCCGCCACAATTGCCACATGCCGCGAAAGAATTTCGAGGCGCTTGATAAAATCCACCAGCAACGCCTCGCCTTCCTTGGCACGCATCGCCGAGAAGGCGCGCAACGCTTCTTCCAAAGTCGCCAGCAAAACATCACGGGCCGCGTCCACATCCGGTAGATTCGCCCCCTTGCGCTGGGTGTTGAGCAGTTGAAGAAGCAGTTCCGGTGTAGGTGTAAATGGCACGCCGCGGGTCGCGGCGAAAGCGGCCAGCCGCTTGAATGTTTCAGCCGCCGCCGCCTCGTCCCAGCCTGCGGTCGCGCCCCCTTTGTCGCCGGTCAGCTCGACATCGACGTGAACCTTGCCGCGCAGGGCAAACTTGCGCACCAACTCTCCCACCGCAGGTTCCAAGCTCTCCCACACATCAGGGAGCGCGACGGTGAGATCGAGCGTCTTGCGGTTAACCGAGCTGACTTGGACGGTGAGTGTGTAGTTGCCGAGCGACGTGGTCGCGCGGCCATAGCCGGTCATGGAATTCATGGGGTAAAAATGGGGTCAGAAAAGTTTCACGCCGAGCAGCTTTGCGACCTGATTAACATCTTTGTCGCCACGGCCGGAGAGATTGATGAGGACGATTTTGTCCTTGGGCAGAGCCTTCGCGCGTTTTAATCCTTCGACCAATGCGTGGGTTGATTCCAACGCGGGCAGAATGCCTTCGAGGCGCGAGCAGAGTTGGAAAACCTCCATGACTTCGTCGTCGCACGCGTAGGCGTAACCGATGCGGCCGGTGTCGCGGTAGTAGGCATGCTCGGGACCGATGGCGGCGTAGTCGAGGCCGGCGCTCACGGAGTGAGTCAGCTCGATCTGCCCGTCCGGATTCTGAAGAATGTAGGTTTTGCTACCTTGGAGCACACCGAGCTTGCCGCCTTCAAAGCGCGCCGCGTGTTCACCGCGCACGATGCCGCGTCCGCCCGCCTCGACGCCGGTGAGCTTCACGGAAGTGTCCGCAAGGAAATCAAAGAAGAACCCGATGGCGTTGGAACCGCCGCCCACGCAGGCAACCATCTCGTCGGGCAGACGTCCTTCGCGGGCCATGATCTGCTCGCGAGTCTCCTGCCCGATCACGCGGTGAAAATCGCGCACCATCATCGGATACGGATGCGCGCCGAGCGCGGAACCGAGAATGTAGTGGGTGTCGCGCACGTTGGTCACCCAGTCGCGCATCGCTTCATTGACGGCGTCCTTGAGGGTTTTCTGGCCGGCCTCGACGCCGCGCACCTCGGCACCCATGAGGCGCATGCGGAAGACGTTCAACGCCTGGCGTTCCATGTCCACCGCGCCCATGTAAATCACGCACTTGAGGCCGAACTTCGCGCACACGGCGGCCGTGGCGACGCCGTGCTGGCCGGCGCCGGTCTCGGCGATGATGCGGGTCTTGCCCATGCGCAGGGCGAGCAGCACCTGGCCGAGGGCGTTGTTAATCTTGTGCGCGCCGGTGTGGAGTAGGTCCTCGCGCTTGAGATAGATTTTGGCACCGCCGCAGTGGGCAGTGAGGCGTTCGGCAAAGTAGAGTTCGGTCGGACGTCCGGCGAATTCCTTGAGATGGTGGCGCAGCAGCGTGAGGTAGGCGGGATCGGCCTTGGCCTGCTCGTAGGCGGCCGTGAGCTCCTGCAGCGCGGTCATGAGCGTCTCGGGCACATAGACACCGCCAAACGGGCCGAAATGGCCGGCGGAATCAGGCAGGGAATGACGGTCGACGGGCTTGGAGGCGGCGGCTACGGCGGGCATGGGAGAGCAAGCCAAGGCATGAAGACGCGCCGACGCAAACGGGTTTTGCAGCCTTCACGCCAAAACCCAGCGACTGCCCTCCACTCAGGGATTATCGACTCGGTTCTTCAAGAACGTGAGCACGTCCTGAAACTTTTCACGATTGGCCTCGTCGGCGGCGACCAGATTTTCGTGGGCGGCAAGCACAAGGCGCGCGCTTTCCAGCTCGCTGCGGGCCGGACTGCAATCGAGGGCCGCGCCACCGGTCAGGGTGACGTTGGTCTCGCCCGTATCAACGGTCAGCAGGCGGTGCAGGCCGAGGTTTTTGACCAGCTCAAGGTTGCGCGGCCCCACGCGGCAAATGACCAGGCTTCCTTGCGGAACGTGTTTACGCAGCTCGAGCGCGACCCCGGCAAGCACGCCGAGAAACGTGCTGTCCATGCTCGTGCAATGCTGGAAATCCAGCACGAAGCGCAGGCGTTTCTGCCTGATCATCGTGGTGAAGAAATCGTGCAGGCAGGCGCTGTTTTGAAAAGAAGCCCTTCCTTCGATGCAGACCGCGATGGGGTCGGACTGGGTATCGACGAGAAAGGAAGGTTTGGGAGCGTCAGCCATGGTGGGAAGAGGGTGGCAGGGCGGCCTCGCAAGCGGGCCACCCTGCCATCCGGTCAGCTTAGTTCTGGGCGATGATCTGACGCAACACGTAGGGAAGAATTCCGCCATGCTGGTAGTAGTCGATTTCGATGGGCGTATCGATGCGGCAGCGCACGGAAACATTTTCAATCGTGCCGTCCTTGCGGGTGATCTTCAACGTGAGGTCCTGCTGGGGCTTGATCGCCTCGCTCAGACCAACGACATCGTAGGTCTCGCTGCCGTCGAGCTTCAGCGTTTGCGCAGTCACGCCTTCTTTAAACTGGAGCGGAAGCACGCCCATGCCGACGAGGTTGGAGCGATGGATGCGCTCGAAGCTCTGCGCGACGACGACCTTCACACCGAGGAGGTTAGTGCCCTTGGCGGCCCAATCGCGGGACGAGCCGGTGCCGTATTCCTGGCCGGCAATAACGATCAACGGAACGCCCGCCGCCTGATAGGCGATCGAAGCATCATAGATGGAGGTCTCGATGCCGTCGGGCCCGAGGGTGTTGCCACCTTCCTTGCCGCCGAGCATCAGGTTCTTGATGCGGACGTTGGCAAAGGTGCCGCGCGTCATGATGCGGTCGTTACCGCGGCGGCTGCCGTAGGAGTTGAAGTCCTCGAAGGTTACGCCGTTATCGATAAGGAACTTGCCAGCGGGCGAGCTCTTCTTGATGGCGCCGGCGGGCGAGATGTGGTCGGTCGTGACGGAATCGCCGAAGAGGCCGAGCACGCGGGCACCGGTGATGGGCTTGATCGCGCCGGGCGTGAGCGAAAAGTTCGTGAAGAACGGCGGCTCCTGGATGTAGGTCGAAGTGACGTCGAACGAGTAAACGTTGCCCGTGGTCGAGGGAATCTCGTTCCACTTGGGATTCTGCTCGGCGAAGTTGCTGTAGAGCTTGCGGAAGACCTCGGGCTTGAGGGCGGCCTGCATCTGGTCGCGCACTTCCTGGAGCGTGGGCCAGAGATCCTTCAAGAAGACGGGCTTTCCGTCCTTGCCGTTGCCGATGGGTTCGACGGAGAGGTCGATGTCCACGCGACCGGCGAGCGCGAAGGCCACGACGAGCGGTGGCGACATGAGAAAGTTACTCTTGATGTTCTGATGGACGCGCGCCTCGAAGTTACGGTTGCCGGAGAGCACGGACGCGGCGACGAGATCGTTCTTCACGACCGCTTCCTCGATCTTGGGATCAAGCGGGCCGGAGTTGCCGATACAGGTGGTGCAGCCGTAGCCGACCGTCTGGAAACCGAGTTTGTCGAGATACGGCGCGAGACCGGTCTTTTCGAGATAGTCGGTGACTACGCGGGAGCCGGGAGCGAGTGACGATTTGACGAGTGGATTGACCGTGAGGCCCTTCTCGACGGCTTTCTTGGCAACAAGACCGGCCGCGAGCATGACGCTCGGGTTGGAGGTGTTGGTGCAGCTCGTGATCGCGGCGATCAAGACGGAGCCGTGGCCAAGCTTGGTGCCGTCGATCTGGGCGGAGACCGTCGAGAAGTCTTCGGCTTTTTTGCCAAAGCCGGCTTCGGTGACGGGCTTCGAGAAAGCGGAGATGAACTCCTGCTTCATCTTCGGGAGCTCGATGCGATCCTGCGGGCGCTTAGGGCCGGCAACGGACGGAACCACGGTCGAGAGGTCGAGCGAGAGATCGGTAGAATACTCGATCTCGCCCTTCTGCGGGATGCCCCAGAGATTCTGCGCCTTGTAGTAGGCTTCGTAGACGGCGATGTCGGCGTCGGCGCGACCCGTGGCGCGGAGGTAATTGGAACACTCGGCGTCGATGGGGAAGAAGCCCATGGTCGCACCGTATTCGGGAGCCATATTGGCGATGGTCGCGCGGTCAACGACGGGAAGCGCGGCGGCGCCAGGGCCGTAGAACTCGACGAATTTGCCGACGACCTTGGACTTGCGGAGAACCTGCGTGAGGGTGAGCGCGAGATCGGTCGCGGTGACGCCTTCGCGCAGCGCGCCGGTGAGGTAAACGCCCACGACGTCAGGAGTGAGGAAATACACGGGCTGGCCGAGCATGCCGGCCTCGGCTTCGATGCCGCCGACGCCCCAGCCGACGATGCCGATGCCGTTGATCATCGTGGTGTGCGAGTCGGTGCCGACGAGCGTGTCGGGGTAGTAAACGCCGTTACCGTCCTTGAGGACGCCCTTGGCGAGAAACTCGAGATTCACCTGGTGAACGATGCCGATGCCGGGGGGGACAACCTTGAAGGTTTCGAACGCCTGCATGCCCCACTTGAGGAACTGGTAGCGCTCGCGGTTGCGGGTGAATTCCAGATCGAGGTTCTTAGCCATCGCGTCGGCCGTGCCGGCGAAATCGACCTGCACGGAGTGGTCGACCACGAGATCAACCGGCACGAGAGGCTCGATGATCTTCGGGTTCTTGCCGATGCGGGCGACGGCTGAGCGCATCGCGGCGAGGTCAACGAGGAGCGGCACGCCGGTGAAATCCTGTAGCACGATGCGCGCGACTACGAAGGGGATTTCCTCGGTGCGGGCGGCCTTGGCCTGCCAGGTCGCGAGATCGCGGATGGCCTGCTCCGAGACGCGCTTGCCATCGGCGTTGCGCAGGAGTGACTCCAGCACGAGGCGGATGGAAACGGGCAGCTTCTTAACGTTGAAGCCGGCCGCGTCGAGCGCAGGCAGGGAGTAGAACTTGTAGGAAGCTCCGTTGGCGGAAAAAGACTGGAGCGTGTTGAACGGGTTCGGAAGGCTCACGGATGGACGGTTTGCGGATTGTTAGTGTGGAAAAAGAAAACCGCGCCGACTTGGAAGAATGGCGCGGTTAAAAAATTACTTGGAGAGCGAAGCCTTGATGGCGGGGAAGTTTGGCAGGTCCTTCGGGGTCGCGGTCTGTTCGGCGTATTTGACGACACCATCCTTGCCGATGACGAAGGCGGCGCGGGCCGAGGTGTCGCCGATGCCGGCGAGCCCGGGGAAAAGAACGCCGTAGGCCTTGGCGGTTTCCTTGTTAAGATCGGAGACGAGGGGAATGGTGATCTTGCTGCTCTTGGCCCAGGCTTCCTGCGCAAACGGGCTGTCCACGCTGATGCCGATGACATCGGCGCCAAGGCTGGCGTAGCCGTCGAGGCCGTTGGACACGTCGCAAAGCTCCTCGGTGCAGACACTGGTGTAGGCCAGCGGGAAGAAGAGCAGCACCGTCTGCTTCTTGCCGAAATTATCGCTCAGCTTGATGTCTTTAAGACCTTCCGAGGTCTTGGTTTTCAGGGTGAAATCAGGGGCTTTGGAGCCAACGGCGATGGGCATGGTCGGGTTTCTTAGGTTAAGGACGCTTCGGCGCGTTGATCGCGCAGGAACAAGAAGAAGCAGCGTAGAGCCTGCCAACGCCGCGTCGCAATCCGTTTTTCCACCGGACTGGTGGCAAGTTTTGACATTTCTGTTCTCTGGAGGAAAAAGACCCGGTCATGGCTGGGATGCCGCCGGTTTAGGCTCCCATTCGGCCAGCATGCGCTTGGCATGGGGATAGTTGGGGACTTTCTTCAAAAGGTCCTTGGCCAGCAGGATGGCCGCCTCTTTGCACCCGGCTGCATAGAGTTCGCGGGCCAGTCCGGCGGCCTTGATCGAGTGCTTGCTATCGCCGTTTATATAAAAACTCGCAGCAAGATGCATGGCCGGCAAATCCCCCACCCGTCCATTGAGACGGATCTCCTCGATTTCAACATCGGCTTCGCGCGCCACCAACCAGGTTGGCCGATCCTCGCGAACATCTTGGATGTGCCCCAAGGCTGCTGTAAAATCACCTGACTTTTCCGCATCGACCAACTGCTTGAAAAACAAGTCTTCGGAAATTTGCTCACGAACCGCAACGGGTGCGGTGGCGGTGGAGATGGCGGGCGACACTGGTATCTTTGGCGAGGCAACCTCCGGCGGCGGCTCGGCAGCCACCGGCACGGCCGCCAACTCTTTGTCCAATTCGTCACGCCAGGTTTTCAGCGTGTCATTTTCAGGATAATTCCCCTGGGCATAGGTGATCAAAACACGGGCGGTCGCGGGACGGCCGGCAAGACGAAGGTTGCGAATAAGTTCACGGTCCATTTTCAAGGGAATCCTCTTGGCGCGCACAAAATCGGTCAGCGAACTTTGCGTTGCTTCACCCGGATCGACCGCCGCATTGATCAGGCGAGTCACCAGCTCATACCAAAATTCCTTCTCAGGCGAAGAGGTTTTTGTCTTGGAGCGAATCTCCGCCAGCAACCCGCGCGCTTGGATCCAGTCGCCCTTGTCCACGAACACCTTCAACAGCGTGCTTTGAAAGGGCTCCGGATTAAAGCCCTGCTGACGGGCGTGGGCGACAAGCCGTTCGAGCACGCTCTGATCGCCGATTTCCCCCAGCGGCTCGGCCAGCGCAAAAAGAGTCCGGGAATCGCTGCCGAATCGCAGCAGAAAATCGTCCACACCAACCTCAGCCTTCATCCACCGCCCCGCCAGCGACTGCTGGATGATACCGTAAATATAGGGCTGGGGAACGGCGGGACTATAGGCACGCAACTCCTCGAGGGCTTGCTCCATGTCGGCCAGACGCCCGGCTTCGCGAAATGCGCGCACCTGCAGGCGCACCACTTGAGGGCTGGACCCGCTGCGCTTGCGCCATGCGTCGAGAAAGGCCACCGCATCGGCCGGATGCCCGGCCTTGATCATCGCGAGCACCTTGAATTCATCCACCATCGGGCCACCTTTGTCTCCCTCGGCGTCCACGAGTTTGATCACGTCGGCCGGACGGTTCGCCGCCATAAGCGCGGACATTTTTTGCTGGAGAGCCTCCCGCCGTTCCACAATGCGACCGGGACTGGCGGCCAGTTGCGACAGCACGGTGTCGCACGTGCTAATCCACCAATCGTAGTCCTCGCCGTCAGCCGCGACCGCACACACCTGCCGGAGGTAGTCGGAACCGGGATAGCCATAGGCAAAGCCGTCGGTCAGCAGCGTCTTGGCATGGCTCCGCTGATTGATCGCCAGATAAAAACGGGCCAGCTCGAGGCGCGCGGCTGGGTTGTTGGGAGAGCGGCTGATTCCGACGCGCAACTTCATTTCTCCTTCGCGCCATTTGTGATCTTTGAAATCGGCCAGGCCCGCGTCGATCTGCGCCTGCCCGCGTTTGTGCTGCAACTGCGGCCAGTTGGTCGGTAAAACCAGATCAGCGTAAGTCACCCGGTTATAGGGCCGCCGATGGAGCCACGCCCAGAGCACGCCCGCCCCAGAGAAATAAGCAACCACCGCCAGGGCCGTCAGCCAGAGAAGCAGACCGCGAAGGCTAATGGCCAGACGCCACGCGCGCAGGCGTCCGGCGCTGGCCGCACGCGCGTCATAAAAACAAAACAAGCCGCCACGCCATGCCCCCCCCGCGATCTCAGACGTCCGCCAGCTAAATTTAACCTTGGGCAGAGTCATGCAGGCAAGCGGGCGTTTAGACGCCCATGGTCGACTTCGCGCCGCGCACCGACTCGGCAATGTTCTCCGGCTGGAGCTCGCCGTCACCATGCGTGGAGTTGAAGCGCATCGACACGGTCTTGGACACGCCGCGCTCTTCCATCGTCACGCCGTAGATCGCCTGCGCGGCGGACACGGTGCGCTTGTTGTGCGTGATAATGATGAACTGGGACGCACCCACGAATTTTTTCAACAGGTCGGTGAAGCGGCCGATGTTGGATTCGTCGAGCGGCGCGTCCAACTCGTCGAGTAAACAGAAAGGAGACGGTTTCACCATGTAGAGTGCGAAGAGCAGCGCGACAGCCGTCAGCGTTTTCTGTCCGCCGGAGAGGAGCGTGATCGACTTGAGCTTCGTGCCCGGAGGCTGCGCGGTGATCTCGATGCCGCTCTCCAGGATGTCGTCGGTCATGACCAATTCGAGATTGGCCACGCCGCCGCCGAAGAGCGTCTGGAAGGTGTAGATGAAGTTTTTCTTGATCTGGTCGAAGGTGATCTGGAACTGCGACATCGAGGTCGCGTTGATCTCGTCGATCGTCTTAACGAGGTCGGCCTTGGCGTTGTTGAGGTCGTCGCTCTGCGACTTGAGGAAGTCGTAGCGCTGCTTGAGTTCGGCGTATTCCTCGATGGCGGCAGTGTTGACCGCGCCCATGCCAGCAACGCGCTGGCGCAGGGCGTCGATCTCGGCCTTCACGTCGTCCCACTTGGTGGACGTTTCAAGCGCGGCGAGGTCTTCTTCGGTTGGATCAGGCTTCGGGCCTTTTTTCTTCCGGCGCTTGACGGGCGCGGCTTCCGTAACGGCAGGCTGAGCTTCGCCTTCGGCCGGTTGGGCCTCTGGCTGGCTCTCAGCTCTAGTCTCTGAGCTCTCAGCTTTCACATCCGACTCGTCCTCGTCGTCATCGAGATCGAGCGACTTCAAATCGGGCGGATCATCCTCGGAACGCCAGAGGATCGCGCGCCAATCGTATTGACCGACGCGAATCTGGAATTCGCGCTGCACGTCTTCCTCTATGAACTGGGAGCGCGACTTGTTTTGCGCGAGCGAAACCTCGCAGCGGTTGAGTTCGCTCTGCGCCTGCTCGGCGTCGGTGCGGATGCCCTCCTGGGAATTTTCCACGCCGCCGATCTCGCGCTCCACCTCGACGAGCTCATGGCGGATCTGCTCCACCTGCTGCTGGGCGACGACGAGGGTCTCGGCGATCTGGGCGCCGCGTCCACGCTGGCTGGCGCTTTCCTGTTCGAGCTGGTCGATTTGCTCGGCCCAAACTTCGATCTCTTGCTGGCGCTGCACAAGAATCTCGGAGAGCTGCGCGCGGCGACGCTCCATATCGGCAATGCCTCGATCCAACACTTCAACCTTCTGACGACGTTCGGCGAGTTCGAGCCGGGCCTGCGCAAGCGTCTCGCGCTTCACATCGCGGTCGGTGCGGAATTCGGCGATGCGCGTTTCAAGTTCGATGATGCGCGCGCGACCTTGTTCGACGGCGGTGTTCGCCTCGGTGAGCGCGGTCTGGGCGCGGTCAAAGCGGGTCTGCGTCTCGTTGCGTTGGGCTTCGAGCCCTTGCAATTCCGATTCCATGCGGGCGGCGCGGGTGCCGATCTCTTCAACGGCACGCTGGGCGTTGCGCTCCTCGGACTGCACGGTGGCGAGCGTCTGCGAGGCTTCGAGAACCTCGGCGCGCTTGGCTTCGAGGGTGGACTCGGCCTCGGCGAGACGGGCGTTGAGCCCGTCGATTAGCGCCTTCTGCTCGTCGTGCTGCTTTTGATCGTCGGCGAGCGCCTTGGCGGTTTCGCGCAGGTCGATCTCACGCTGGACGATGCTGTTGTTATTCTTCTTTGCGAAACCGCCGAAGATCAGGCCGCGACGGTCAACCACCTCGCCCTTGGGCGTGGCGACGGCGAGGAACGAAAAGGCCGGATTCGCCTTCCAGAAATCGAGAAACGCGTGGAGATCGTCGGCCACGTAGCACGCCCCGAGCAACGCGGAGGCGGGATGGTTGGCGTCGAAATTGACGAGCGCACTGGTCGCGGGTCGCAAACCGGCGGGCAGGCTGTCCTGACCGTGAACCGCCTGCTGCAAATTCGC